>Ga0206916_1031_pt1 | contig 35769 bp, 33 predicted proteins | sample Alteio_BWOrgHeat_71_FD_152957 | JGI IMG/M metagenome (GOLD analysis project Ga0206916, IMG submission 152957) | Enriched cells from forest soil in Barre Woods Harvard Forest LTER site, Petersham, Massachusetts, United States -... | ecosystem: Environmental > Terrestrial > Soil > Temperate forest >... | reverse complement strand
GCTATCAATAATACTGGCTTGGTCGACTAACGGTAGGTATGAATTTACAAGATTATATAGTCCGCGGCTATAACGCCGTTCAACTGTATCTTCTGGAATATGATGGCCACCCTGAACAACGCGAAATTGCACACGTTTATTAGCAAAAGCGGCGTTTGGTAGCCAGAGATAGACTAACCCCAATCGATAACCTTGTTCTTTGGCTTGCTTTAATTTATCGGCAAATACATGGCTTGCACCGGTCGTCTCGAAGGCAAAGCTTTTGCCTTCGGCAATCAGATTGTCGATTCTTTGTAACATAAGGCGACCGGCTGCTACGCCTTGCCCATCGGGATTAAGAGGATTTAATCCGCGAGCCATTTCATCAGCATTAACAAACTCATGGATTGATAAAAAGTCTGGCAACAGTTTCATCGCTGCCGTTGTTTTCCCGGCTCCATTCGGTCCCGCGATCATATAAACCACAGGTTGGGTCATTGTTCTTTATCTGGCCACATGATTTCACATTTATTATCTATACATTTCGCAGTGATGCTTGGATTGATTTTGCTTGACGTGCACACTTTTGATTTTTGGCATACAGTCCATTTCGATACTATTTTACTCACCTCTTCCGAGGAGTTTTTATTTATAGCCCATTCAAAACCGCAATAACCACACACCACAACACATTCTTCGTCTTTTTGACATTGATACCATTCATCGCGAAATTCTTGCGCGCTAGCTACTGTAGAAATAAGTAGGAATAAAAAAATAAAGCTATAGGCAATAAGGATTCTCATCCTGATGCCTTTGCTGCTGGGGTCAATGGCAGATTTTTGCGCTGTTTGGTCATCGATTATTTCATTTTTTAAGAGAGTCTAAATAGCTTTGATATTGTGCTTGCTGTTGCTCCCATGTCGATAATATCTTCTCGTAACGCTTTTGATTTTCTTCCTGTAATTCTACTAGTTTTTCGGTTCGCTGCAGGAGCGCAAGATTTTTTTCGTGTGTTTCCATGGCCCCCTGTAATAAGGCCAAATTCTTTTGGTGTGTTTCCTCGGCATTTTTCTGAGCATGCTCATAATAATTTGTGGTGGGAGATGTTGTATTTAAAGTAGGTGGGGATTGTATGTTTGAAACGGCAGCATAAACATAGCTGCAACTCATGATTAATAGAAATGCGATGGCAAGATTTTTCATATTTACCTCATTAAACAGACAAAGTTTTTGCTATGCTCTCAAATAAAACTGCACCGTCGGTGCTGCCATGCAGCGGTTCCACGGCATCTTCGGGATGCGGCATCATTCCTAACACGTTGCGTTGTTTGTTGAACACGCCTGCGATATCGCTGACGGAACCGTTAGGATTATCGACATAACGGAAAGCGATCTGGCCGTTATCTTCCATTTCTTTTAATGCGTCTTTTTGCGCGAAATAATTGCCGTCGCCATGAGCGACAATGACTTTCAACTCCTGCTTTGGTTTGCACAGGCGCGTATAGTCGCTGTCGGTGTTTTCAACCTTTAGGGTAACGCGTCGGCAGACAAACTTCATGCTGGCATTGCGTAGCAAGATGCCGGGAACTAACCCGGTCTCACAGAGAATTTGGAATCCGTTACAGATGCCCCAGACGCGTACGCCTTTTTTGGCGCGATCAATAACTTCACGCATGATGGGGGAATGGGCAGCCATTGCGCCGGTGCGCAGATAATCTCCATAAGAAAAACCGCCAGGTAGAACGATCAGGTCAGTTTTCGGCAATTCGCTATCGCCGTGCCAGACGATTTGCGGCTTTTTACCAGTGGCGCGTTCCAGCGCCTTGACGGCATCACCTTCGCGATTGGATCCGGGAAAAACGATAACGGCAGCTTGCATTTTAAGGGCTAGATGCTAGGGGTTAGTGATCAGGAATAGGTTATAGTTTAAGAATTCAGAATAATCTACATTCTGTAACCTCTATTTCCTAGCCCTTAATCCCTAGCATCCAGCCCCTCATGAGCCGCCTATCCTCCACCGATCATTTAAGCCTTGCTGATAAGTTCAGGCATCTGAATTGGGGCTTGGTCGTGCTTATTGTAACGATAGGTACCATTGGTATTGTGCTGCTTTATTCGGCAGGGGGTAAAAGCTGGCATCCATGGGCGGCGGCGCAATTGTCGCGCTTTGTCATAGGCCTTTGTCTGATGATGATTATAGCCCTTACCGATATCCGCGTTTGGCTGCAGACTGCCTATCCTCTTTACGGTTTAATGCTGTTTTTGCTGGTGGTGGTTGAGGTCATGGGCCATATCGGCATGGGGGCGCAGCGCTGGATCAATTTTGGCTTTTTCGTCCTTCAGCCATCGGAATTAATGAAAATTGCGCTGGTGCTGGCTTTGGCGAAATATTTTAACGGATTGTCGCTGGAAGATATCGGCCACCCTATAAAATTGGTTGCGCCTGTGGCGATGGTTTTGGCCCCCGTAGGATTGGTATTACTGCAACCTAATCTGGGCACGGCTTTGCTTCTTATGCTGGCCAGTACCGCAATGTTTTTTACAAGCGGCGTCAGATGGTGGAAGTTTTTGATCGTCTTTGCCATAGCTGCTGCCATTTTACCCACTGCGTGGCACCATTTACATGACTACCAGAAAATGCGGTTGATGACTTTCCTTGATCCGGGAGCCGACCCTCTGGGCACCGGCTACAACATCCTGCAGTCGAAAATCGCGTTGGGCTCCGGCGGCTTTTTTGGCAAAGGCTTCGGCCAAGGTACACAGAGCCAGCTGCAATTCCTGCCTGAAAAACACACCGACTTTATCTTCGTCGTACTAGCTGAAGAATTCGGTATGTTTGGCGCATTGTTTCTACTGATGCTTTATTTCCTGCTGATAGCTTATGGCTTCATGATCGCGCTGACTTCGCGCAATCAGTTTGGGCGGCTGGCTGCTTTTGGCCTTACAACCAGTTTCTTTCTCTATGTATTCGTCAATGTTGCAATGGTCACCGGGACAATACCAGTTGTGGGGATACCTTTGCCGTTAGTGTCATACGGGGGCACGGCAATGTTGACGTTGTTGATTGGCTGCGGGCTGCTGCTGGGGATATCCGTGCACCGCGATGTGCGGGTCTCGCGGACCGGGAGTATCGATTAGCTGAGTCTTTATCTAATTGCCCGGTCGTTTTATTCAGCAGTCGTAAGGGCCAATTGTGTTTGTGTGTATCGCAACTGCAAGCGGCAGCGTCAGCAAATTTTCTGATATCGAAAGCCGCGAAGTCCCGGCGTGTTTGGGCGCTCATCTCCAATTCGATCAGACGGGCTACCGCACTGCCGTTGTATAATTGAAGGCCTTTTTGTTTTAAAATTCTCTGCCATTCATATTGGGCTGAATTATCAAAACTCTCATCGCGGACGACACGAACGAATGCGCCTTTATCCCGGTATCCTCCTGCAACAGTTTTTAGAAATTGAGTGTTACTTATTTCGGGCATTTCGCGCATATCCAGTTTATGACGGCGGAAGGCGGAAGGCATCTTTACATAAACTATGCGATTGATATGGGTCCAGCCAGCTTCGGCAAAAAGCAAAGGCCCGATTTCAGAAGCAGTTGTGTACATGGTGCCATCCACTTCCCATGAAGCAAATGTGCCTTCCTTTCTGTTTTTAAAGCAGGCGGCGCGTATAGCGGTAACCTCGGCCGTGGAAAAAAGGTCGTTTTTGGTGCGACTTTCCTTGCCTACTACATAAACTCTGTCATTGGAACTACGGCTGCCGGGCTTGGGTGGCCGCATGACCACTGCCGTAGGTGAAGATGCTTTATTTATTATTTTTCGAACGGCGAAGGGGGCGTTTCTAAATTTGATCGCTTCATGATGGATCAGGTTTAGGGGGTGATTAGGATTTTTCGCAAAGAAAGCCATCGCGGCGGCATATTGCCTGTCATAAAATTGGGCGATTTTGAAAGTGGCATCGTAAGTCGCGCCGTAAATCGTTATAAAGTAACCGAGATTGATGAGTTTTGTTGCTACCAGATCACGCGCCCATATTTCCTGTTTTGTGTGACAGGTTGTGCAGGACTGACCCGATGAAATCATCAAGACGGTTGGATTATGCCCTTCCCGTTTTAACTCAGTCAGCCTTTGAACCAGGATTCCATAATCATCAGGCTGTGATGCTTGATCTTCAGCGTGTTGGCTGGCTACGCCGCTGCCGACGACATTATTGCCTTTGGGCGCACCTATAAGTTCAAAAGTGCCATCTTCTAGAATGATTGCGACAACTGCGCCGAATGGACCACCGCGCGAAAACTCACCCTCTAGGACGTTGCCATCAGCATCTAGAATGGACTTGCCGGAGTCATTGTGGGTGACATTTTGGAAAGCAGCCTGATTGGTAAGCGCTAAAGCCTCCAACACTTTTTTGATTATGTCGTCAGAAAGGGGTGGAATGTAGGGGCTGGAAATATTACTCACAATGTAACTCTCTAAAAAATATAGATTGAAACCAATTTTCGAATGGGCCTTTGTACAGGGCGCGTTTTGAGAAATCCACCCCATATCAGGGCGAATCACTTTCCAGCAATCACAATAGCTTATCTAGCGCATGAGGACTCATGGCTAGTGCATTGAAGATATTGCTTTTTTTATAAAAATTTACCATAATGAAGGCCCTGCCCTCTTCCGCGGCGATTTTATGGCGACTCCGACATCTCCTTCCGTTAACTATACGGGCCGTTTTACCGGACTAGTTCTGGGAATGGTTGTTTTCGTCTGCCTCGTGATGATCGGCTTTGCCGGGTACCTGAAATTCGAATTGGATAATGCGCAGGCTATTCTTGCTGCGCCAGAAGCGGCTACAAGCGATCAGGAAGCTTTTGATAAACTTCGACGCAGCTTGGGTTACAGCGGCTTTATCGGCATCGCACAAAATTTTGTTGTTTCTCATGACCCTGTGCTTTTGCAGGATATGAAGACGCAGATAAAAGCGGCAGACGATATCATCACGCGCATGCCGGAAAAACTTCCGACAGAGACCCGGCGCGATTTACAGGCAATAGTCAGCACCTTTGATGCGGCGATGTTGCAGGCAGAAAAATCGACCAGTTCTCCTTCGCTGTTCACCAGTGTCGATATGGCGCCGCTTTATGCCGCCTTGCCCGTTCTGGATTCACGGATTACCAGCGCGGCTGCGGTTAACCGCCTAGCAGCGCAGAGCCAGTTGCAATTCTGGGCGATGCTTCTGACATTAGTATGTTGGGGTAGCCTTATCATCGCGGCTGCAATGTCCGTTGGTATTTATCTGTCGCTGCGCGACCGCAATTCCGCACCGTTGCGTGCGCTTGTGCAGAGCATCAAAAATATGGCGCACGGCGATTTACGTACTTCCATTTGGGGTATGGAGCGGTCCGATATGGTAGGCGAGCTGGCGCGCACAGTGGATCTGGCGCGTTATCATTTCAGCCAATTGCCAGATATGTCCTTGCTCAGCGATCAGGGACCGGTTCGCATTCGCTTTGAGGGTAATACCAAATCGATGTTCGAGGCGATGATTCATCTCATCACTCGCGATTCAGAACAGGTACGGCAGCAGGCGACCACTTTGGCCGATGCGGTAACGCAGCAGCAGCAGGCCATCGCCCAAATATCGGCCCAGGTACAAACGGTTCTGCATAATATTTTGCAGCGTGGTCAGACAGGCGACATTCAGGTAAAGCAGATCGTACAGGATATGGTGGGGTCCGCTACCGCCCTCAAACATGCGCAGGAACATGCTGCCGATCAGTTAAATCGTATTGTGCCGTTCTTGCAAGAACGCGCACAGGGGATGAGCGAGATAACGCATATAACGGGCAAACAGGTATCACAGGTTCTGCAGTCGCTTATTCTGACTGAGCGAGGCCTGAAAACAGTCGCAGAACAAAGTGAAGAGTCGATCAAGAAATTCTCCGGAACGGCTGACGACCTTAGTGGGCGCTTGTTCGGTGCGGTTAATCTATTGCAAGCCAGCGGCAAGGTTCTGGCGGAGACAACTGAATCTACGCAAAGCCGCCTGAATGAGGCGATTGAAAAATTGCATAATACAATTATTCAGCCCCCTACTGTTTCTGCCCCGGTAGTTGATACTGACGGTATTGCCGCGACTGTAGCGGCTGAGACATCGCATCGACTTGAAAGCTTGCTGGCCAGCATTGGAGACAGTCAGCAGAAGATGGAAACAATTATCGCTGAGCAAGCGGAAGTGAATAAAGTGCGACTAGATCAAATGGCCGTTCCTGCTGCCCTTCCCGCTTCAACTTATTCTGCGCCTATAGCTGATCCGTCGGACGCCATTACGATGGTCTCGAATGAAGCCGCCATGCGGTTGGAAGGGCTTATTGCTTCTATTGAGCTTACACATACCAAGATACAGGACTTTGTCGGGGCGCAATCTGCTGCACCTCAGAATCCGTTGCAGGAACAGATTAAAGATATCTCAAGGCAGATTACTGAGCTTTCGCTGAAGCTGTCGATGCTTCAATTGCAGCCGGGTAGTAAGTCTGGCGACACGGTGGAACATGCGCCTGAGGGTGATTTGCTATTGGAGATCAAGAGCGGTTTCGAAACAACCAACCGTAACCTGTCGCAGGTGCGTGAACAGCTGACGAATATGATTATCAATAATTCTCAGATCCAGCCTGTATCAATTGCCGCCGCCCTGCCGCAAGATATGCAGGAACAAATGGAACAACAAACTCTGGTTCTGACGGAACTGGTCGCGACGCTTGGCGTGCTGGATGAACATATGCAGCAGTTGAAAGCTGATATGCATGCGATTAAAGGCTAAAGCGCCAGCAATACTGCCCCCGCCGTTATCAATACACCGCCAAGTGCCATTTTCCACGTCAAAGCCTCATTTAAAAATAAAACGGCAAAAACGATAACAAGGGCGACGCTTAGTTTATCGATCGGTGCGACTTTGGACGCCGGCCCCAATTGCAAAGCGCGATAATAGCAAAGCCATGACAGGCCAGTGGCCAAGCCGGATAAAATCAGCATGCTGATGCTGTAAGCAGATAGTTTGTTTAGTGGCTGCCACTCATGGCGCATCACAACGATACCGAGTGTTAGGGTGAAAATAACTACGGTACGAATGAGAGTGGCGAGATTGGAATTGATATCGGCAACGCCGAGTTTGCCAAGGATCGCAGTCAGAGCCGCAAAAAAAGCCGAACCTAGGGCAAAGAGTAGCCATTGGTTGGTGGCGGGCTGCATACTTAGCTCACAGCGGTATCTTTAAAAATAAAGTAAGCGGCGGCAACCATACATAGCGCCGCATAGAGATAGTTCAGACTCAATTTCTGTCCCATATAGAAATAAACAAACAGGGCAAATATCACCATAGTGATAATTTCCTGAATGATCTTTAACTCACCGAGGCTGAAGGTCTGTGCTCCGATGCGGTTTGCTGGTACCTGAAAACAATATTCAAAAAAAGCGATGCCCCAGCTGGCAAGGATAGCCACAATCAAGGGCTTGCTTTGAAGATTTTTCAGATGCCCGTACCATGCAAAAGTCATAAAAACGTTGGAGAGAATAAGAAGAAGGACTGTCTTCATTGTATGCCCTGTTTCTATTCCGCTACCCATCCGCCATCGATGCTGTAGGCAGATCCTGTAATCTGCTTGGCGGAGTCTGAGCACAAGAAAACAACCAGCCCGCCGATTTCTTCTGGTGTGACAAATTGCATCGTGGGTTGCTTTTCAGCCAGAAAATTCTTGGCTTCTTCGTCTTTGCTGATACCGGCTTTGGCGGCGGCGGCATCAATTTGCTTTTGCACCAGCGGTGTTAAAACCCAGCCCGGGCAAATAGCATTGCATGTAACGCCGTCTTTAGCCGTTTCCAAGGCAGTGACCTTGGTTAGGCCGACAATACCGTGCTTGGCGGCGACATAAGCTGCTTTATTGGCGCTGGCGACAAGGCCGTGGGCGGAGGCGATATTGATAATGCGGCCCCAGCCTTTGCTGCGCATCAAAGGCACAGCACGACGCGACGTATAAAAAGCAGAAGAAAGGTTGGTGGCGATAACGGCATCCCAGCGTTCCAGTGGAAAACTTTCGATGGGTGATACAAATTGAATACCTGCATTGTTGACCAGAATATCGCAGGACCCGAACGCCTTGATTGTCGCATCCATCATCGCATCGATTTGATCCGGCTTGCTGACATCAGCAGGGTTATAATCGGCCTGAACACCGAAAGCGGTGATTTCACTTTTAACCTGAGCAATAGTTTCCGGCGTATCGCCAAAACCATTGGTCATGATATTGACGCCTTCCTTGGCCAGCGCATGCGCTATGCCGCGGCCGATGCCGCTGGTGGAACCTGTAACGATAGCTGATTTACCTTTAAGCATAGTCGTCTCCGTTTTTGTATGTAGATTACCAGGCGCCTTTTAGATAAGTCACATGCCCCATTTTGCGGCCAGCCCGCGCTTCGGTTTTTCCGTACAGATGAAGGCAGGCTTGGGGATCTTGCAAAATTTGCTGCCAGCGCTGAATGTCATCGCCGATCAGATTATGCATAACGGCACGATTATGTGGCGAAATCGAGGCAAGTGGCAATCCACAAACCGCCCGTACCAATTGTTCAAACTGGCTGCAGGCACAGGCGTCCATGGTCCAGTGGCCGGAATTGTGGGGTCTAGGCGCAACTTCATTCATCAGCACGCGTTGGCCCTGTTTATTGGGCTGTTTTAAGACAAACATCTCTACAGCCAATAACCCAACCACCTGTAATTTTTCTGTAAGCTTTCGGGCAATATGTTCGGCTTCATTGGCAATAGCCGGGTCGATGCCAGCCGGCGCATGTGTTTCTGCCAGAATGTGATTGCGGTGAATATTTTCTACGGCAGGATAGGCCGCCATTGCGCCGTCTGCGCGGCAAGCGACTATAACTGAGACTTCGCAGGCGAAATCAACGAAGGCTTCCAGAATGCCTACGTCACTACCCATTTCTTTCCACGCATCGGCGGCTTTCATGCCCGGCGTGACTTTCACTTGTCCCTTGCCGTCGTAACCCATGCGGGTGGATTTCAGAATGGCTGGTAGTTGGAAAGATTCCAGCGCTTTTTCGAGTTCTGCGATAGATTGCACAACGACAAAATCTGCCGTGCCGATGCCGTTGGTGCGCGCAAAATTCTTCTCTGCTGCGCGGTCTTGGGAAATGCGCAATACATTTGCTGATGGGTAGGCGGAAGTGTGCTGGCTAAGAAATTCCAAAGCTTCCAGCGGGACATTTTCCCATTCCAGCGTAATGACATCCACCTGCTTTGCGAATTTTTCTAAAGCTGCGTAGTCCGTAAAAGCGCCCAGTGTATGGGCTGCGGACACGGCAACAGCGGGCTCATTCTTATCCTGACAAAAAATATGGCACTTATAACCAAGTCGTGCGGCAGCCAGCGCCGTCATGCGGCCTAATTGCCCACCACCCAGAATACCAATCATTGAGCCCGGAGCAATTACCTTCATTTTTTCTTGCGCCGTGTTTTTGCTTTGGAATTCGATTTCGGTTTTTCAGCGATAGATGCCGTTTGCGCGCTGCGCCAGTTGCGAAGTTCCTGCGCCAGAATTTCATCCTGCAAAGCGAGAACGGCGACAGCTAGTAATCCGGCGTTTGTGGCCCCTGCTTCACCAATTGCCAGCGTACCCACGGGTATGCCTGCGGGCATTTGCGCGATAGATAGCAGGCTGTCCAGACCGTCCAGTGATTTACTGCGAACGGGAACACCAAAAACCGGCAGAGTTGTAAGGGATGAGACCATGCCTGGTAGATGCGCAGCGCCACCAGCGCCTGCGATAATTACCTGGAGGCCGCGCGATGCAGCGGAAGTAGCATAGGAAAACAGCCGTTGTGGCGTACGGTGGGCTGATACGATAACGGCCTCAAAAGGGATGCCAAAGCCGCTCAGGACGCCTGCGGCGTGTTGCATGGTTTCCCAGTCGGACTGGCTGCCCATTGCAATGCTTACAAGAGCCATGGGGGACTGTTTTTTAACGACTTTCTTGGATTTTGGGGCCATAATCATCTCCTCTGAAATGCTTTTAACCTGTTTTTCAGCAAATATACAGAGAGTATGTTAGAAACCTAAAGCCCACAGTTTCAGGTCGTCCATGAACAAAGTTTTTGACCCTTCAATCGATTGGCTTGCTGACGCAGCCCTGACGCCGGAACAACGGCAGGTCTGGAACCAGATGCGCGCCGAACTGGTTGATGCGCGCGAAAAACTGACTGTGCAGGAAAAGAAAATCCAGATGTTGCAGGCAGATGCTCCTGAAGGCCATGTTCATTCTGTCCTGTCGCGCCCCGATTTTAACCGTGAAGTCGCCCGCATGCTGGCTTTCGATGAGCGCTATGGCGGGACGTCCAGTGTTCTCTATTACGACTTTGAAAATCTGGATGAAATTACGGCGCGTTTTGGTAAGTCGGTTGCCAATGCGGCGGTTCATGAGATTGGCACTATCCTGATGAAACAGGTTCGTGGCTCGGACGTAGTTGGTCGCTTGGCGACGGATGAATTCGGCATTTTACTTATGCGATGCGATAATGACGCCGCATGGAAAAAAGGCAAAGTAGTTGCCCAGGCTTTGCAATCGCAGCTAACTGAAGTTCACGGCTGCAAAATTGAGATAGCGATTAGCTACGGCGCCTACACTTTCCGTGATGACGTTGATATCGGCAAAGGGCTGAAACAGGCGGCGCAGCTGCTAACCAAAACCTGACTTACCGGCTAACCGTCGCTACCGGTGTTCCATATTGCGATAGTTGAACGATGCTGCTCCAGGTCGCTGCTGCCTGTTTGATCCAGCCATTGCAGCTGTTGGAATCTTGCATGACATCCTTTACGGCTTGATCAAATGATTTTTCGACGGCGGCATATTCCAGTGGCGTACCGTTATAACCTTGAAATGTTTCGTTACGCCAAACGCCGATTGAGCCGCCGATAATGCCTTTGTCATCAAAACCGCCGCAATGATCATATAAGGCGCCGAACTGCCCCTGCTGATAGGCAATTTTCTTCTCAAGCTCCAGTGTAGGGGAATTTGTTGCCGCCTTCACGATGGCGACTGAAGCGATGATAAACAATGCTAGGGCGAGGAAAAATTTCATAATCATAATCCATAAATACTGGAACGTCATTTCTCCATAGGACTTAGCAAATCCCGTGCCGATTTGGCCAGGGTTTTAATAATTTCACGCTGTTATGGTTAACGGCGAAGACTATCTACTTCTTATCTTTGGCTTGTTCGTCGCGGAAACGGCGTGCCCAGTCCTCAATATTGGCTTGGCGTCCGCGCGCAACAGCCAGCGTATTTGCAGGTACTTCCATGGTTATGACGCTGCCCGCGCCAACATAGGCCCCGTCGCCAATCTTGACCGGTGCAACGAGTGAGCTGTTGGAACCAATAAAAGTATCGGCACCGATATGTGTATGGCTCTTGCGGTAGCCATCATAATTACAGGTAATCGTGCCTGCGCCGATATTGGCTCTAGTCCCTACAAAGGCGTCGCCGATATAGGACATATGATTTACCTTCGCACCTTTACCGATTTCGGCATTTTTGATTTCAACAAAATTACCGATATGCGCTTCAGCGCCGACAATACTGCCGGGACGCAGGCGAGCAAATGGCCCTATGATAGCGCCCTGCTCAACACGCACTTGCTCCAAGTGACAAAAAGCGCGGATATCAACTTTGTCGGCAATTTCTACGCCGGGGCCGATAAAAACATTCGGACCGATGGTAACATCGCGGCCAATCTTGGTATCGGCTGAGAGGAAAACCGTATCCGGGTCGGTGAAAGTTGCGCCGTTCAACATTGCTGTGCGACGCAAACGTTGCTGCATCAGTTTTTCAGCTTCCGCCAGTTCGACGCGTGTGTTGATGCCGAGAACTTCATCTGCGAGCATTTCGGCGACGGTGCATGTGTCACCCGACTTCTGCGCCAGAGCTATGCAATCCGTCAGATAAAATTCTTTCTTCGAATTATTGTCTTTTAGCTGATCGAGCAATGGCATGAGCTTGTCAGCCGCAAACAACATTACGCCGCCGTTACATAATTTAAGTGCGCGTTGTTCGGCTGTCGCTTCTGCGACTTCGATAATGCCTGCTAGATTACCTTTGGCATCGACTATCAAGCGGCCATAAGGTCCAGCATCCGCAGGCGTAAATCCGGCTACAACAATGGCCGCATTTGTTTGCTGACGCTTAACCTGCATGTTGTGCAGGGCAGTGGCCGTGACTAAGGGCGCATCACCAAACAAAACAATTACATCGCCCTTAAAATTTTTTAATTCGTCTTTGGCGGCTTTGACGGCATCGCCAGTCCCAAGAGCTTTTGACTGAACAACGCATTTATGGGGGGCCACAGCCTTTTCAACGGCAGGCATATGGGGTGCGACGACAACAATGATATTTTGCGGCGCTAGCGCCTCGCAGGCGTTTATCACATGCTTGATCATCGGCAGGTTGGCCACAGGATGTAAAACCTTGGGCAGGTCCGACCGCATGCGTGTGCCCTGCCCTGCCGCCAAAACGACGCAAGCTAGGGAGGGGAGATTCGAAGATTCATTATTCGTCATGGCACTTTTGTGCCACAGAGATTATCATCCGCCAACAAGGATTTATTAGGATTTAGTCAATACTTCCCTTGCAGGGTATTATCTTTAGTCTTGACTGAACTTTGATGAATAGTACCACTAGCCTGTGGCAGGCGCTGCGCCATTACCGGCAGGGAGTTAACAAGATGAATTACAAGATCGTCTGCATCTGCCAAGTCTACAATGAAATTGAAAAGGATAATCTTGAACGGTTTTTTACCTATCTAAAGCCATTGGTTGATGAAATCGTTATATATGATGATTGCAGTACAGATGGCAGTTTTGAATATGCGGGACGACAAACCCCCCATGTTATCCGTGGCATAAAAAATGACTTTGCCAGTGAAGCTACTCACAGGCAGTTGATGCTGGATCAGGCACTTAAACTCGGTGCGGAATTTATTCTGTGGTTGGACGCGGATGAAGTGTTGACGGCAAGTTCCCGGCAAGATCTGCAAAATCTCTGTGACGACTGCATCAAGAGTAATGTTGACGGCGTGAATTTTCACGAGCTCAATATATGGCGCAGCTCTACCTGGCGGCGCATCGACAGTTGGTTCGATGAGGGTTGGTTTACGCGTTTATGGAGGGTGCAACCTTCAATGAAATTCATGCAATTGAAACGGGGTTTACACCAATCGCTTCTACCCTCTTCTATAAAAGCAATCGAGTATCAAAACAAAATCGGCATACTTCACTATGGGTTCGCCTCAGAAAAGAGCCTAGCTTACAAATATCTAATTTACCATTCGCATGGTCAGCGTGGTTATGAGAAACTGGATCGGCTCATTAGCGAAGATACGCTGGAGTTAATTCAAATAGATAAAGAATTATTTCCCGATGGCCTGTGGGTCGATAACGAAAAACCGCCGACTAAAATCTCTTTCATTGATGCTCTTTCTTATGTGAGCGCCTATAAAAATAAGGTGTTTAGGCCTAAATATTCGATCGTATGTCTTATTTACAAGAGCGTCGACTGGTTGGAGCTGGTATACAAGCAGGTGCTGCAATATACAGACTTGACGGATACAGAATTTTTCTTTGTCGCCAATGACGCGAATGAAGATGTAATCAAATATCTGCGTGACAACTACATTCCTTATTTTAATTATCAAAATACAGAAGAACAAAAGCGCGAATGGTACATTAACAACGTATATCGCGCCTGGAATTACAGCGCTAAGGTCGCGAGGGGCGATTTTATTATATTTATAAATTCAGATATGTGTTTTACGCCCGGCTGGCTTGACGAACTGAAAGCTGCCTATGATGGAAGCAATTTGGTAACGTCGAGATTGGTGGAATCGGGAAAATTAAGATCGGGCCAATACGGGATAGAAGAAAATTTTGGTCGCAATTTTTCTGAATACAATGAAGCCGGATTCCTGCAATTTGCGGAATCTATCCGTGAAGACAAGGTTCTTGATGGGGGATTATATATGCCCCTGCTTGTCAAAAAAGAGCACTTCGTTTCTATTGGCGGGTACCCTGAAGGCAATATAAAACGAGGCAGCGACATTTTTTCCAATGAGATCGCGTTGCAGACTGATTTGCAAATCTCGGGTGACGCAATTCTAATGCAGCGCATGGCTACGATTGGAATTAAGCATCAAACGTCTTTTCGCTCTATAGTCTATCATTTCCAGTGTGGAGAGATGGACGAAAAAGTCATACCTTCGTTTGATCGCTCTAAATTAGAAATCGCTGTTTGCAACGATATATGTAACGGCTCGATGGGCGAACGTGTGCTATGGAATTATATGCTCGAATCTCTTCCCGGCGCTTATCCGGTGGATAAGGCAGTAGTTGGCGTAGATGATTATGAATCCAAGGCCGCAAATTATATAAACGCTCAAAAGCCCAACACTTCGATCATCATACAAAATGCTACTTTTATTTCTTTCATCGATCCATCGCGTCATACGATAGCTTTTTTACAAGATGATTTGCGTAAAATGGAAAGAAAATCTGCGCAGCAAGAGTTTAACTTGCGCATGGCGAACACTTTAGTCACAAACTCCTTGCAGACCGCCCTTTCCTACCCGGAATATGATTTCGAAATTATTCCAGTGGGAGTGGATTCTGATTTATTTGTGCCCCAGAGTAAATCCGACTTGCGTAAAAAATACCAATTCGGTGCTGAGCGGATAGGTATTTTTGTGGGTTGCCTATCCGAAGTTAAAGGCTGGTCGAAAGTCTCTCAATGTATAAAGATGCACCCAGAAATTACCTGGATACTTGTTTCAAAACACGAGGAAACCTATCAAGCGGACAATGTTCGGTTGTTTAACCGGATTGATCAAAAGCAATTGGCGGAGTTGTTAAATTGCGCGGATTTCTTTATTATTGGCTCACCTGTGGAAACGCAATGTCTTGCTGCCATCGAAGCTAATCTTTGCGACATTCCTGTGGTAATGCCATTGGTTGGAATTTACCGCGATTTTACGGTCGATGAACGAGCCAAAGTGGGAATTTTTGGCGATGATTTAGCTGCATCAGTTATGGAAGTGGCCAGATGCCAATTCTCCCCCCGGGCGCAAATTCTAGAAAAAGATCTTACCGTTCAGGCATCTATGAAGAAATGGCACATGCTGATCGAACGTATCGTGAGAGATATAAATTGTGAAACCGTGCGGACTCACTCTGATCTTAAGCGCCATCATGGTTGAAAATTTTCCGCACCTTATGAATCCACCTTTAGCTGCCCCTCCTGAAAATTGGCACGAGAATTTTATTGTGCATCTCGCCAGCCTAATTCAGCCAAAAGTTTACGTTGAGCTGGGTTTATATCAATGTGAACTGTTCAACCGTATCATCCCCTTTGCCGGGCGGTTGATTGGGGTAGACATCGACCCCAAAGCGGGAACTTATATGCAGAAAACGAATAAAACAGAATTTGTTCATTCACGGTCGGACACTTACGCTGACATAGCAGCAAAAAATGGTTTGAAAATTGATCTTCTTTTTATTGACGCGGATCATTCCTATGAAAGCGTGCTTGATGATTTTACTAGATATCTACCCTTGATGAATGAACAAGCAGTGATTTTGTTGCACGACGGGTTTCCCAGGAACAAGAAATATACGGATCCCGGCTATTGTGGGAATGGATACAGGGCCATTCAGGAACTAACCGAAAATCAGAAGGGTTATGAAATGATGACCATTCCCATTCACCCGGGCTTGACCTTGGCGCGCAAACGAGCGACGCATTTGCCCTGGTCCGAATAACTCTAAACCGTTCAATCAGCAATGCGGATTGGCTTGAAGAATATCATCTTCCTTACAGCGCAGGTGCGTTTCTAGTGCATCCGGTGGTAACGGCGAATTGACATCGCTATATATAATATAGCGACCTGTGGCTTTATGTGCGCCTGCAGCCAATGCGGCATGATAGCCCGCATTGGGTTGAACGTAATATTTGAGGCGAGGATTCGCCGCGACCTTGGCTAGTATCGGATCGGGATTTATTACCGCACCATCGTTAATCAGAATCAGTTCAAGATTTGCATGCGTTTGTGCCAGAACAGCATCAATAGCCAATAAAATCATTTTCAGGTTGTCAAAGAAAGGCATTACCACGCTAATTTTGGTTTCGGTCAACCGCCTATCCGCCAAGCGTTTAGCAAAATCCGCAGCGCCGGCATATTCGGTTTTGGAAAGATGGAGGCCCACCCGGCGTAGAAGCAGATAAGGTGTTTTCTCCATCCGCATCATTTCAGCATCGGTCAGGTCGGACAGGAACATCGACCATAGGTGATCGCATTCTTTTATCCGAGGTGCGGTGATTTCTTGTTGACGTGAATTTTGCTCCGGGTGCAGCCTCGAAAGAACAACGGAGTGATTGCAAAAATGTATAGGCGCCACCCGCATAAGTTTAAAAAAGAAGTCATAGTCCTGCGTATGCCGCAAAGCTTCGTCAAAATATCCTATCGTGCGAAAATAGACGGCAGGAATAAGCAATGTACATCCGTGAATTAACGAACGAAGAAGTGCATACAGAGGCACGTTGCGTTTTTCGATAGGGATAAATTTCGCTAAATCCATGGGAAACACCAAATCACCCTTGGCGTTTATGACGTCGTAGCTACTGTAGATCACCGTGTTTTTGTCCTCCAGTCTTTGAAGTTCATCCATCTGGATCTGGATTTTATCAGGCCTGTAAACGTCATCGTGACTGAGCCACGAAAAATAATCGCCGCGCATCTGGGTTATGCCAAGATTGAGGGCGGAAGCGACGCCTCCATTGGGTTTTTGAAAAAAACGGATTTTATCGCCATATTTCGCTATTAAAGCGGCCGATGAATCTGTCGATCCGTCATCGACAACAATTACTTCTGTATTTTCATATGTCTGCGCCAGCGCACTATCGATAGCCTGACAGAGATATTTCTCGCCATTATAGATGGGGATGACGATGGATACTTTGGGGGAATTATGGGTTGACATGGGGGCGATTCCAAGATCTTTTTTTCGTTACCAGCTCTGCTGACATACTAGTGAGGTGTCAATGACCTTATTTAACCTCTGCTTGGGGATTCTTGCCTAGCAGAAAATTGGGTGTGGGAGCGATATTCAATTTCCTCATCATAGGTAGCTGCCAACTCTTTGCTGAAGATATCGATGTTGTAGGCTTGTTTTGCAAACTGAATGCGTGCTTCGCTAGTATTCTTGTAAAGTCCAACATTCAGACAGGCCATTTGCAAAGCATTTTGCAGGGCTTCGACTGTATGTTCAACTGCAATCCCATGGACTGGAGCATGAACCAAATGCGCCAGGGATGTTCCATGCGTGACGATAGGGCAAGCTCCTGAGATCATGGCCTCAATTGCCATTAAACCAAAAGTCTCTGCCCTTGAGGGCATAAGAAAAAAGTCCATAGCGCGATAATACATTTGCATGGAATCGTCACCTACCCATCCTGGTTCGATAACGGGAATTTTATTTTCGAAAGAGGGGCACATGCCTTTGTCTTCAAATGCGATAAAGGCCAGAGGCAAGTGAGGGTAACTGCGATGCAGCCCCTCGAGCGCCTGAATGAGAAGTTCAAAACCTTTATACTCGGAATTGACCGCTCGAAACCCCAGGACAATATGGTTGAGAGATAGGCCTAAACGACTTCTGGCTTCCTCAGTTGTACACTGCGTGGAAAATTCAACACCAAAAGGTATGGTTTTAACACGCAAGGTAGGTCCGTATAGCGAGCGCTCCACCACATCACGCATCCATGGCGAGGCGACGATTACCAACGGATCGATTTCTCTAACAGCGGCGACTTTTTCCAGCAGATTTTTATGGGATCTGTCGCGCTTGATTGCAAAATTTCTTTTTAGGTCAGGGCAAGTTAAACAACCCGTCTGAAATCGGTCGCATTCAATCGGATGTAGGCAGTGTCCCGTAACCATATATGGATCATGCCAGGTCCAAACGACCGCTTTGTCACGGGCCAAAAGTTTCCAATCACGCAAGGACAGCCACTTTTCGTGCATGATGTGAAAGTGTAAGACATCCGCCGCCTGGTAATCGGGTAGCGACGTAATCGTTTCGGCATTTTGAAAATAGCCATTAATATTACCTTGAGCACGTGCTACCTCTCCTCGCACGCGATTGCTCAGGCGGCGCAGGAGACCATTTTTTGTTGAAAGAGACAGATCGGGGCTAATTGAAGAGTGCCATGCGCAATTTGTGGAATGCCATGAATGCTGGGCAAGACGAGGCGCCAAATCAAGATTTGTAAATCGCCTGCCTATAGCGTCCCGTTTGGAAATGTTAAGAACACGTTTCATTCACATATTTCTATGACAAATCATTACGAATAGGCTCGCGTTCTGTTACCGCGCTTATCTTTGAGATTGCGCCTTTTCCATAGGGCGCTGTGGGGCGCGTTTTCAGAAACATGTTCTGGCGGACGCGGTTCTTTGGTGTAGTAGTAGAGCAACAGGGAGCGACGCGGTATGTCGATGGGAAAATTAATCGGGTCCGGCAATCCATGAAAACTGTAATCGTGCGAGTCAAAAACTACCAACCTATTAAAAAGTGGCGCAATTTTTTTGACGCATACTTCGCCTGTTTTGTCATAAACACCAAATTCACCACCCCAATCCGGTAACCATCCCGGAGTTAGGTAGATTATAGCATTCAGGCGACGATTTAGGCCGCTGCTATCATGATAGTTGCCATCAACATGAACATCCAGCATACCGCCCCGCTTGGTTATATTGAGGCCTCCGCCCGAAAAGTAGGGATCTGGAACGAGTTTTTGAATACCGATCAGCTGCGTCATCGCCTGCAGAAAATGGGCGCCATTTAAAATACGTACCGCATCGATCATACCGTCTGGAATATCGAACTCGGACTTCCATGTGCTGCGCTGCTTAATCTCGATATCTTTGTCGTTTGCGATGTCCCATCCCGGCGCTTCGGGTGATGGAAAAGAGTTAAGGCATGATTGTGCCATATCTGCGGGCAAAAAATCATCAATGACACAATGCCTATATGGCGTGGTGAAATAATTGACTTCAGGAAGTGCTCCCTTTAACTTCGAAGCGCAGCTTTCAGACGCAAGTTTGAGCTCCTGCTGGGTTAAACGTTGCATGTTGATGGTCCTTAGCCGGAAGCTGAGATTTTAGAAATCAAAGAATAGCCCGCCGCATATTTTTAAGCCTACAACATACAAAAACAGCGTAGGATCAGCAAGGTGAAGCTATATCATTGTACACATATTGACAAGCGAGATCCCTGCTCGTTTCCAACTAGACAGGGCAAAGGCCGACACTGTAAAATGCTAGGTAGGACGGTAATGAAGCATCATAAACAATTTCAGAATTGGTTAATTAGACAATGAAGATACTCGTTCTCGGGGCAACGGGAATGCTAGGCTGCGCCATGATGCGAGTGTTGTCTGGCGATCACAATCTTGATGTCTATGGCACCGTGAGACAAGAAAGTGCGCGGCAGTTTTTTTTGGATTTGCCGTCGGATCACCTGCTTTCCGGTATCGATGTTACCTGTGAAGACAGCCTGACCAAAGTTTTTGCCGATATACATCCTACCGTAGTCATTAATTGCGTCGGTTTAATTAAGCAGTTGCCTGAGGCCAAAAATCCGCTTAGCGCACTGCTTCTTAACAGTGTTTTGCCCCATCGTCTGGCGGCCTTATGTCGCGTTGCTCAGGCGCGTCTTATCCACATTAGTACTGATTGCGTTTTTTCCGGTAGCAAGGGGAATTACGGCGAAGAATCTGTTCCTGATGCCAACGATCTCTATGGCCGATCAAAATTATTGGGAGAAGTTGAATATTCCCATACGATTACGTTGCGAACTTCGATTATTGGTCCCGAACTGGGCGGCGGTCGACACGGCCTAGTCAGCTGGTTTCTGGGCGAACAAAATGCGGTCAAAGGATATCGCCGTGCGATTTTCTCCGGCCTACCCACCGTAGAGCTTGCGCATATTATTCGTGATTATGTCTTGCCGAGAGAGGAGTTGAGCGGTCTTTATCACGTAGCCTCTACACCGATTAACAAATACGATCTGTTAAGTTTAATTGCAAAAACTTACGGCAAGGAAATCAATATTATACCCGATGATACGGTGATGATCGACCGCTCACTCGATGCTGCGCGTTTCCAGACTGCCACCGGTTATAAGGTGCCGGCATGGCCTGTCTTGATCGAACGCATGTACAGCTTCAACCCAACAAAAAATGGATGAGACATGTTCGCTGATAAAACGCTCATGATTACCGGTGGCACCGGATCGTTTGGACATGCCACACTCCATCATTTTTTGAAAACCGACATCAGGGAAATCCGCATCTTCAGCCGTGATGAAAAAAAACAGGAAGATATGCGCATCGCTTTTAATAACGAGCGGTTGAAATTTTATATTGGTGATGTGCGCGATATCGATAGCCTGCATCAGGCTATGCGCGGCGTCGACTATGTATTCCATGCAGCAGCTCTAAAACAGGTTCCTTCCTGTGAATTCTATCCGATGGAAGCCTTGCGCACGAATGCGTTGGGCGCCGAAAATGTAATGGAGTCAGCGCTTGCCAACAAGGTCGAACGCGTGGTTTTACTCAGTACTGACAAAGCCGTATATCCCATTAATGCTATGGGTATCACCAAAGCGCTAGCCGAAAAATTGATAGTGGCTAAATCACGTACTATTAAATCCGGCGGCACCATTTTTTGCGCCACCCGCTATGGAAACGTGATGGCATCGCGCGGTTCAGTTATCCCCCTATTCATTGAACAGTTGAAAAAGGGCATTCCCTTGACGATCACGAACCCCGGCATGACGCGTTTCCTGATGTCGCTGCAGGATTCAGTCGATCTCGTGGAATATGCTTTTACGCATGGGAAACAGGGAGACATTTTTGTGCAGAAAGCCCCCGCTGCTACCATAGAGATCCTGGCGCAGGCCTTAAAAGATTTGCTGAAGAAAAAGAACGACGTACGCACTATCGGTATGCGCCACGGTGAAAAGACCTATGAAACGCTTGTCTCATGGGAAGAAATGGCGCGGGCCGTTGATCTGGGCCACTATTATTGTATCCCCAGTGATAATCGCGATTTAAACTATGACAAATATTTTATTGAAGGAAATGATAAGGTCGATAAGGTTGAAGATTATACCTCTCACAACACCAAGCGCCTCAGTCTGGATGAAGTAAAAGAATTGCTTTTAACCGTCGATTATGTGCGTGAACAAATGGCGGAGATACTCCATGCTTAAAGTGATGACAATTCTCGGCACGCGTCCAGAATTTATCAAGATGTCACGCGTAATTGCGGCGTTTGACCAGCATACGACCAACCTCATTGTCCATACCGGACAAAATTACGATTACGAACTTAATCAGATTTTCTTCGATGACCTCGGTATCCGTAAACCCGACTTTTTTTTGGAGGCAGTAGGAGCTAATGCCGCGCAAACCATTGGAAGGGTGATCGAAAAAGTCGACGCCGTGATGGAGAAGACTAAGCCTGAAGCTGTTCTCATTTACGGTGACACCAATTCCAGCATGGCTGTTATTGCAGCTAAACGCCGCAAAATACCCGTTTTTCATATGGAGGCGGGGAATCGCTGCTTTGACCCCCATGTGCCCGAAGAGCTTAATCGTAAGGTCATCGATCATCTCAGCGATATCAATCTTACGCTTACTGAACAAGCGCGTCATAACCTGATTCAAGAAGGGTTGCCTGCGGAACGCATTATAAAAACCGGTTCGCATATGGGTGAAGTTCTGAAATATTATGCGACACAGATTGCGCAATCATCTGTTTTGACTAAACTGGGATTGGACGTACGCGGCTATTTTCTTGTTAGTGCGCACCGTGAAGAAAATGTCGACGATGCAAAGAATTTGGGTGATCTACTCCAGACCCTTTCAGCATTGGTTAAAACGTATAACAAACCAATCATCGTCTCTACGCATCCCCGAACCCAAGAACGTCTGAAGACTATCGGTGTTGATCAGCTTGACAAGCGTATACGCTTCCTGAAGCCTTTCGGCTTTTTCGATTATGTGAAATTGCAGATGGAAGCTCTTTGTGTTTTATCCGATAGCGGCACAATTACAGAAGAATCATCTTTATTGAACCTGTGCGCAGTGAATATTCGCAACACCCATGAACATCCCGAAGGCAATGATGCCGGTACGCTGATTATGGCTGGACTGAAAGCCGAGCGCGTTGTGGAAGCCGTGCGTATTACATTGGCGCAGCAATCAACGTTCGTTCCTGACCCAATAAGGGATTACGGATCACTCGAAGTTTCAGGCAAAATTCTCAGATGTGTTTTAAGCTATGTCGATTACGTTAACCGTTACGTATGGCGTAAGACTGGGATATGAGGATGGAAATATAGATTAAGTTAATTGATTGCGAATACGCTCGGCTTCCAGACCGATCAGTCTGATATAAGTTGTATAATCCGTAAGCCCGCTTTCTGACAGAACTTTATTGGCAGTCTGAATATAATCAAAGTCGCCATCTTCTGCGCGCCTTAGGGTGGAGGCAACAACGTCCTCAAGATCATCCTGCCATTCAAAACCTATATATGTATCTAGGTTACCAAATAGGGCATCCGATTTTACTGTGCGATCCGTAAGTGTAAACGCGCCGGTAATCAACCCACCCCAAACGCGTTCATGAAACCCATCACGCCATAACGGGTTGCAGTTGGCCACGATCTTGGACTCCCATATTAGCGACCAGCATTCCGGACTGGGCACGGGTGGAATAAAATTCGCCCGGTGAGACTCAGTGTGCAGATACTCCCATCCGCGCCCCACAATCAACGCCGGGTGCGGCAAAAGGGCGCGAACTAATTTGTCGCTACGCCAACCACGAATGAAAGCATCGACTTCCTGAATAGCTCCCATAAAAAGATCAAGATCGCCAGGAGTAAGCCCATTTTCCAAAAACAGATTTTGTGCCATATCGGCTAAATCTATATTACGATTTTGTATTGCCAGCTCGGCGAGCGTTCGCAAAACTTTTTGCAAAGGCATGGGATGTCTCTGCCAATCTTTAACCCAATCCGTAGGAGATTGCGCAGTTTTGGCAAAAATAATCGCATGTTTGCGAAACTTCATGGGACGATCCCACGGAACCGGCATGATTTCATTGGGTGCGGGCAAAAGTATCGCACCGCTTAGACTTGCCGGGAGATGCTTCTGCCGGGCTTCCAGGTGATCACGTACATGGTAGCAATGAAAAACATAGGCACTATTGACCAAATGCTGTCTATAATTGTAACAGGGGTGATCGTGCCAAAGCGCCGCGAAAGGGACACGTGCCGCTGTCCACAGATTAACACCATCACTCACTTGAAGCTGACTGCCAACACCAGCAAAACCATAGGCAAAGGCTACGCGATCTTCTTTTAAAGTCTTTAAAAGGTCATTTGTCCCGTCTTCACGGCACAGATCGATGATGCGGTGGCGGTAATGATTGTCGAATCCCTTACTCAACATGGCCGAGGCACCTTGGAGTGCCTGATTTTCATTCTGCGCGATTAGCCCAATGACAAGCGGAAGATCGGTATTGGAAGACATGGTGCCGTTTTTACAGTGAGGGGTTGCCGTCGGGTGGGAAGATAATCGCTCTCAATTTTCTGGGAAGAGCGGAAAAGTAGGGTTTTAGATTCGCCGCATCATAAGCTGGCTCCATGTCATCGTCACCGGATTCGTATGAATGAATACGACGGCAGAAAAGAATTTCGGGAATGACTTCGAGATTATATCCCTTTAAAACTGCCTGCGTATAAAATTGATAATGCGTTTCTTCGGGCGCCAGACTCTCATCATATCCACCAAGAGCCAAAAAAGTCTCGCGGCGTACGAAGGCGCTGTCGGTTCCATAGATGTTGAGAAATGCCCCTACACTTAGCGCCGGCCCGAGAAAAAGATGAAGCGATTTATCGTGCGGGCAATCAGAAATATCGTTCCTCCACGTTTCAAAACAAGAGGTAAGAATTGCGGCTTTGGTGCGTTCGGCCACCCGTACACAAGTTGATAGATGATGGGGGACGTATACATCACCATTATTCACGATTTGGAAATACTCGCCACGTGCGCGATTAATAGCGTCATTGATAGCTGTGGCTTTGTTCGATGACTTCTCGACGCACGCGTGAACGACTTCGATATTGGGATAATCTTGCGACGAGATGGAAGCGCTTGTCTCCGCATCAACACTGGATGCTTCAGAACAAACGAGGATTACACTCACAAGCGGGGAGGCTTTTTTAGGAAAAGGCGCGGGAGATAGTGAGTTCAAGCGTGCATGACAATTATGCCAATCGATCCATCTTTTCCGATTATCTTCAAAAGCAATGGAAGGATGCGCAGCCTTCTGCCCACCATACAAAGCCTGTTCGATCCGCTTGGCCAAAACCGCCGCCTGAATAGGGTAAAAGCAAACACGATCAATATCTTCGGCGGCGATCAGTTCGGGGATGCCCCCGACACGACTTGCCAGAAACGGTATCTCGGCGCCTATGCATTCCATCACGACGTACCCCATAACCTCATCGCGTGAGGGGATCACGGCAAGACAGGAATGTTCATGAAGATAATCGAGCGCTTCTTCGTGCGATTTGTCGGTAATAATCCGAATTGGACAGGACCACACCGTTGCGCGCCGTTTTACCTCGTCCGCAGTATCGCCACTATAAAGAATTGTGGATGCACCCAGGAATGTCACCGTAATCTTATGCATCAAATCCTGTGGCAAAAGGTCGATGGCATCGCAAAACAATTTGTAGCCTTTACGCGGTTCGATACGACCGAAAAAGACTATTTCTTTAAAGGATACTTCCTGCTCCTGTTTTTCGATTTGTTTTAACGACAGAGCATAGGGTGACTGAATATTTTGCTGCACGTAGGTGCGTTCTGGCAATAGCCATTCTTGCTGCAACATCCATTGTATGGTCGCTTGGCTGGGGCTGATGAGAACGTCCGATAAAGCCGCAACCTGCCGTTCAAGAAAATCTGTCGCCAGGTGACGCACAGCATTGACCTGGTATCCATTAGCCTCGCGACTCCACATGCTCGGACCATGCGTGCCAAGACATAGTAGAGTGTTGCCAAAAGCCAGCCCCTGATGCTTAGCCAAAGCAATAAAATATCCATGACCCGGATATTCTGGATAATGGATAACATCGAACGTCTGACTTTTTAACCATAGATAAATTCGGTAAGGCTGGACCAGCCAGTCAGGTGCCGTGATTGAGATCGCATCAATGTTGGGCAGCAAGACAAATTCGATGGATTTTTGTTTATAATGCTCTGCCCAGTAATCAAGAGTGTGACGCTCGCACTTGCTGGTCACATAAAGAAATGTGACACAATGCCCCTCGGCAGCAAGAGCTTCGCCGAGAAGTGTGTAAGCCGTACCCAGACCATTATTTTGTGTCGGTCCGACGCACTCATGCATAACTATGCATACGCGCAACCTGCTCGTGCTGGGCACGCCTTCAACCGGCAAGGGGGGATATACTATAGCCCCTGTTTGGCCGTTTTTTTCCTCTGGGTACATACGTCACCTGAAAGCATGCCGAGGAATTTAGTTTACAGCTTTCTTATGGCGCACATCAAGGAAGTGTTGTAGCGTGCCAAGGCAATAGTACTATGAACGCAAAGAGGAACGCATGCCTTCCGCCGCACCACAACAATTGGTCGAAGCTATCGCATCTGGCGTGGATATCCATGACCAATCCATTGCAAATCTTGTAAAAGTTACGGAAGATTTTTTACAGACCTCCCAAACCGATAAAGTCGACGCTCACCGCAGGATCGGCCAAGCCATTTTTGCTCGCTCTGCTGAATTGTATACGGGACAAGGCTTACCGGAATATCTGGTGCGTTACACATACCCGGCTTTTCTTAGCGTTCATTTGAATACTCACTGCAATGCCGCCTGCTTTTTTTGCCGCGAAGCAGATTACAAAGGCACGTCACTGGAATTCGATAACCTACACGTTTTGACGAATGCCATTCGACATGCACGCATTGTAGATCTGACAGGATGGGGTGAGCCTTTCCTGTATCCAAAATTTGAAAAAGTCGTTGAGCATGTTCTGCAGATCAATCCTTCGCCGCACATGATTTTCCTGACGACCAATGGCAGTTTACTTTCGCGGTCATGGGGACAGAGGTTAAGCGGAAAAATTCATAAATTGGTTATTTCGGTGAATGCGGGCACAGCTGAAACCTACGACACTCAGATGCGTTACAAGAACGCGGCGTTCACTTTTGATAATTTGCTCGAGAATTTGCGTGAATTCCTGCCTATGCTAAATGATGAGGATCGCCGCGGCATCGATCTACATATGGTGGCGAATACAGGAAATTTTCGTGAGGCAAGTGATCTTGTCAAGATCGCGGCGGATTTCAAGATACCATTGGTCAGTATTGGCCATTATATTTGCGCGCAGCCGCAGCATATGGATAAGGTACTGTGGAATGTGAAACAGGAATATAACGACGAACTGAGCCGCGCCCGCAAGCTTGGAGCGACTTTAGGTGTGCAAGTGCACGGACGAAAATTCTTTATGGATGAGAAGGAAGTCAACGGAGCCGATAAATGTGTAGCTCCATTCGAATCCATTTTCATCGAAACCACAGGCAAAACGACGCCCTGCTGTTTTATGGGGAACGAACGGTTCGGGCATATTTATGAGGATGGGTTTGAAGCTGTATGGTTTTCAGAAATTATGAACAAGCTCCGACATAAGCGTGACTTGCCGCCTTGCAAGGTTTGTACCGTCTTTTCTCCGTTTGACCTAAAGACAACGCATATATCTGCTTCATTATTGACGAAAAAATCCCCTGAAATCGCCGTCCTCTAAATACGTTCTAAAGATTGCGCGTGGAGACGTATTAACAAGGGGTCTACTATGGGCAAGCCGAGTTTCTCGCCTCATATCACCGCAAATTATTCGGTATTTTCTCTTGGTGAAACGAGAGAATATTCAAATCCGCAACTAAATCATCTGGCGACAGCGCAGCTTTGAGCCCCTCAGTCTCCGAGATCGCAAAATGGAGATAACCAAGTTCGGAAAGGTATGAAAAAGATTCGGTGCTGTTCCGGTTTCCGGAGAGCTTGTCTATAATTCTCGAAAATTCCCATAAAATAGTCGGCTTGAATTGAATGATGGAGTGTCGCCCTCCTGCCAAAACAATATTTTCGCACCCTTCAACGTCAATTTTTATAAAATCTAATCGTTGGAGTGAGAGGCTCGAAACTTCTTTATCTAGAGTGCTGACATTTACCGTAACGCGATCGACGGTATGCAACTGGATATTCAGTAAAGAAGACAGGCCACAATTTTCATTGGCATCGCCGTCGATCGCGCGGCGTATATTGAATAAGGATTCAGTTTTCCCCGGATCGTCTTGCAGGGCGATTTGGTTCAGGAATAAATTTTTTATACTATCGTTAACCGCAAGATTTTCCTGTAATTGCTCAAAAATGACTGGATCTGGTTCATAAGCGTAAACCGCGCCATTCGGAGCGTAGCGCTTGGCGAAAATCAAAGAAAGAAAGCCGGCATTAGCGCCAACATCGAATATTACCGCATCTTTTGCGATTTGGATCACATCTTGGTTGGCGATCCAATCGCCATAAATTCCGTTCTTGATAATGTGCTCATCGAGTGCCGAATGGGGCGTAACATTGTAGGCAATATCGTGCTGCCCCCTCACTACAACCTTCTCTTGCTTTGCATGCAGAAAATGTGATTTCTTCGGGAAGTGTGGTGGCTCCGTTTTTTGGTCAGGCATGGCGAATTATTTCTATATAGTTGGGCAGCATGCTTTGCGATTTTCTTTCATTTAGGGACAGGATCGAGCTCTAAGAAGTAAAGTTGCTAACTTTATGCCGATGCAGTCATGCCTTACAAGCATCAAATACTGATGCAATGGCTTAATATACGGGTCTAAATTTGCTCTTATACATATGTAGCTACTCTTAAACTGTGAGGATATATTCGTTGCATAGCTAGATGTCGAAAATCCGCTTTTAGGGCAAATACGATGAACTTGTCTCCTTATGGTGAATCCCAACTGGCCGAGGCGGAGGAGGCTTTCGCGCTTAAACAAGGATATCCTCTAGGTCACTTAACGAACTTGTGGAACATCCGGCGACGAATGGACGTAAGCGATTTGCCGGATTCTTGTAAATTAGCGGTATGGGTTGTAGCCCCGGTCCTCGCCGGATTTGTCTCGTGGTTGGCGGCAGAAATAAAAGAGTCTTGCATGCTGCCGCTTGGTGTTATGCGCGAAGGAAGGTATCTGCTTCGTTTGCTCTCTTGTTTGCATGGTGTTCAGGGGCGCGAGATTGCCGTCAATCGCAATCTTAGCCTTCTTGCCGCCTATGCTGCGGATGATGACGAAGCCTTGGTCAATTGGTTGGTACGCACACGCATCAAACCTTTAACTGGGGGAGATCTGGCAAAGTTTTCGCTATCCACCAAGGGGGATGTTCCTGTGGATGGGATCATCGATCTTGATTTGGCGCGGACTCTGGTTGCGAAATGGGGAAGGCAAGGTGAAGAATCTCCCCTTTGGTATGCGGCCAAAACCGCGCGCGACGGGCTGACACTACATTGGAAGCGCACGACAGAAGATGCGCCGAACAAAGGTTTTGTCATGCTGGACTTCGCCAGCGCTGGAAATATTCAACGTTCCCTGCAAACGGTTTTGGAAGGAGAAAATTATCCACCTGTTTTACGTGGCTTAAATTTTGCTACGACGCAGGGCGTCATATGGGCACAACAGAAAGGTTGCGAGATTCGTGGATTTCTCTCTGACGCTGGCCAGCCAAGCTGGATTGGCGACGCTTATAGACGCACACCTGAATTGATCGAGATTTTTGCCGGTTGTGACTTGGGCCCACTTCAATCTTATGGTTCCGATGGACAACCACAATGGAGCGATAGTCCTCTCGACAAAAATCGACAACGTACTCTGTCGGATTGGCAGGAACATATTCTTGCAGCCGCACGCATATACCACGACGCCATGTCGTCGGCGCTGACCGCAGATTTGTGCCGATGCCTTTGGGGACGCTTGTTGCTACAACCTTTGGCAAACGAGGTATTGGCTTTATGTGATTGGCCCCTTGATTTTGGCGTGGATGGAGAAACGCCTCGCCTTCTGGCCCCTTCCCTTGCCGGTCTCCCACAAGCGTGGTCAAAAATTCAAACAGCATGGCCTGCGGCCAGTTTGTTGCGCCAGAATATTTCTTAATCCCTATAATCTAATAAACACAGAGCTCCATTCGGATCGAAACAGCGAACATTCGACAATTGCGCTGCGTTGTGGCGTTCGGCGAAACTGTCGTCGATAAAAACCGCGTTTGCCGCCGTAAGATAGTGCGCTTTTGGCATCGTGTCGTCTAAAATATGCACAAGATGATCGAACAGATTGGTCAAATGATAGCGTTTTAAAGTTTCCATCAAATTGCCTTTATGGCGGGTCACACAATGCACAGGGATTTTTTGATTGCGGCACTGGAAAATCAGTCCAACCAACCTGGTATTTACCCGACCACGAATGAGGAGGGTATCATCAAGATCAATATAGAGGGCGCCAATAGGCTTGTCATAGAGAAAGCGAACGTCGAGGCTACGCCCAAGTGTTATTTTTGAAGAGAAACTGTCAATAGCCGCTAGAGGTGCTCCCGCCGCCTGATAAAGGCTAAGAAGTGGGAAATTAATTCCCGTCACCCGGTGGAACGACATGCTGCCCGCCACGCGAGGGCTGATCTCGAGCAGTTTTAAATTATGGTCGGCATCCTCCTTCATTTGAAAAAACCAGGCACCATTTAGATTTAATTTCTGCACAATACATTCCGCCCACTGACGAGCTTCCGGACGATCGGCGGGGCTACAAAGTGTCGCAATTCCCGTGCGCGTACTGATGCGTTCGCGCGCCTTGGCGAATAAAATTTTTCCACTATTGCTAAAACAATCGACCGTATATTCCCGAAAGGGTAAGTACTCCATAACAATAAGGTCAGGTTCGGCATCGGTGGCGGTTTTTAAAGCCGAGGTATCGGCAATAAGCCGGGCGCGTTGGCTGCCCTGCCCGCAATCAGGTTTAACGAACACCGGAAAAAGAAGATCGCCAGAATTGGGGTTCATAAGGCGTGGAACCGGGACGCAATCTTTTAGAAATTCATAAGTCTTCTTCTTAGAGCGACATATCGCGGCGACCTCGTATGATGATGTTATAACGGTAGCTGCTAATTGGTCGGCGTGCTGAACCAACCATAAAGCAACATCATCATGCGCCGGAAAAATGGCGTCAATATTGTGCTCAGCGATCAGTTTTTGTAGCTGTTGCAGGCATTCTGCCTGATCAATGAAGGGTAGATCATGTAACCGCGCAAAATAATACTGGGCGGTAGTAGGGCCGGAACGGTTGGCACCATGTAAGATGACTTCTTTAAGGTTGCTAAGCGAACGGTGTATTTCCAGCCCGATTTCACTCGCAGCCGGAAAAACCAGCACATTCCAAGGAGGGGATTTCTTGAGGACCATAGAGTTAGTTATACATATTTAGTGAGCCGCCGGAAGAGAAAGAAGTGCTTAACTAAGAACGCTTACCGCATCAATTGCCAGCATGGTCGTGCGACGGTCTTTTATGCAAACTACCACAAAAGCTCTAAAAAAATCGCCAAACAAGCCACAGGTTTCCGCAAACGATCATTGCAAAAATCAGGTATGCGATGGTTTGAATACGGCGGGAAGTCGCAAATTCGCCCATGAGTTTTTTGTCCGCCGTTTGGCGTATCAAAGGATAGATGGCAAATGGCAGCTGCAGGCATAGTATAATTTGGCTGAGCACCAGCAGTTTTCCAATACTGTGGTCGCCCAGCATCCAGATGCCAAGTAAGGCAGGAATGAGGGCAAGACTGCGGGTAATAAGACGCCTCTGCCAACAGGGTATTTTGAGGTCAATAAATCCTTCCATAATCACCTGCCCGGCAATGGTCCCGGTAAAAGTGGAACTTTGTCCGGATGCCAGCAAGGCGATGCCAAACAGTGGCGCGGCCAACGCTGATCCCAGAAGAGGATTCAGGAGATTATAGGCATCGCCGATATCGGCAACGACCTGGCCTGTAGAATGGAATGCGCCTGCCGCCAGCATCAGAATGGCGCAGTTAATCAGCATCGCAAAAAATAGCGATGTCACAGTATCCAAGGTCGAAAAGCGGATGGCCTGGCGTTTACTAATATTATCGGCGCTGACAATGCGCGTCTGAATAATCGAGGAATGAAGATAAAGATTATGCGGCATTACCGTGGCGCCGATAATACCAACAGCCAAAGGTACGGCGTAAGGCTGGCTCAGTTTACTAAATGAAGGCACGAAACCTGCGAAAACATCCGGCCAGAAAGGTTTGATAAGGGCCAGTTCAACAATAAAACAGGCGCCGACTGTTATTACGAGGCCGAGAATAATGGCTTCCACAGTGCGAAAATTTCGGCCCTGCAGGCCCAATACAATGAATGTATCCAGAATGGTCAGAACGATGCCGAATAGCAAAGGTACGCCTAGCAACAAATGAAAAGCTAATGCACCACCGAGAACCTCAGCAAGGTCGCAGGCGATGATTGAAACCTCCGCCATCAGCCACAAAAATATCGAGGCGGTTTTGCTGTTGCGCTCTCGGGTCAGGCGCGCAAGATCTTTACCCGTAACAACACCAAGCCGCATACTGAGCGATTGTAGTAGAATCGCCGCGAAGCTGGAAAAAGCGACAATAAAGATAAGGTCATAACCAAAGCGGGAACCGGCTTCGATATCCGTCGCCCAATTGCCGGGGTCCATATAGCCGACTGCGACCAGAAAACCCGGCCCCATAAAGCGCAGTAATTTGCTGCCCAGACCATCTGAAGCCTTAAAGGAAATGGAGCCCTTAATTTCTGACGGGCAGAAAGGCGGCGTAGCTGTTTTGGGCAAATTCAACAAAGGATCACCATAAAAACCATGCCTATGGATTAAAGGAAGGACGGATTGACTTCAAGCTGCAAGCCGTTAATCCATATAGGTTCATTATCCCCTGTTCCCTATTTATTGGGAACTTATGCAACCGTACGAGGATGCTTTGTCCCGCTCGCTCCATATCACTCTTTTCCTGTCCCTAGCATCGATCGTTTTTGGTGTCTGGCATTTCTATATCTTCTCTCGCCTCAGCGATTATTTCGAATTAAATAGCCATAGCCGCAGATATCTGGCGATTGGATTAGGTGCCCTTCTCATTATCCTGATGGCTGCCATGCCATTGGGGCGCATATTGCCGCGCGAAACAGCATCCCCTTTTGTATGGGTGGCTTTTACTTGGCTCGGCATTGCGATGATCCTTGGGCTTACACTACTCGGCTGTGATATTGCCAAAATTGTTATGTCCCTTGCAGTAAGTGAACCTAGCCCCGAAAGACGGCTATTTTTACAAAAGGGGTTGGGGCTAACGGCCTTGGGATCAGCCGCGCTCGTATCGGCGGCATCTTTATGGAATGGGCTGCGTCCTGTTCAGGTCAAGCGCGTTGATGTGCATCTGGCCAAGTTGCCACCTGCGCGTGGCGGTTTTCGCATCGCGCAGATTACCGATCTTCATATCGGCCCCATGATAAACGGCGAGTGGCTGAAACATGTGGTTGAGCGGACGAATGCCCTTAATCCAGATATCATCGCTATTACCGGTGATTTGGTAGATGGCTCCGTAGCAGATCTTAGTCCGCATGTAGAACCTCTACGTGCATTGCAGGCGAAACACGGCGTATTTTTTATCACCGGCAACCACGAATATTACTCAGGCGTTGATGAATGGATCGAACATATCGAAAGCCTCGGTATCCGCGTTTTACGCAATGAGCGGGTGACAATCCAGAACGACGATAATGACAGCCTGATAGAGCTTGCGGGGGTTGATGATTGGGCCAGCGCTAGTTTCCCCGGCCATGGCCCAGACCTGCCAAAAGCATTGGAAGGCAGGAATACGGAAATCCCGACCGTCCTTCTTGCGCATCAGCCAGCCGCCATACGCGAAGCTGCGACACTTGGAGTTGACCTGCAACTGTCAGGACATACGCATGGTGGTCAGATATGGCCATGGAATTACTTTGTTTATATCCAGCAACCTTATGTTAGCGGGTTGCATCGATACCCCAACAGCAATAGTCAGATCTATGTCAGTGAGGGAACTGGCTTCTGGGGGCCGCCGATGCGGCTTGGAACATCCGCCGAAATTACAGAAATTGTTCTGATGCCTGTAATAACTTAACAAAGGAGAAAACCATGACGCCACTTTATACCGCCCATGCCATAGCCGTAGCAGGCCGTAATGGCCACGCCGAAACATCCGACGGCCTTATCAAACTGGATCTGTCGATGCCAAAGGAAATGGGCGGCCCCGGCAAACCGAATGCCACCAATCCTGAACAACTATTTGCCTTAGGTTACGCAGCCTGCTTTGGCAGTGCCGTTGCCTTCGTTGCCGGACAACAGAAGAAGCAGATCGGTGAAGTAAGCGTGACGTCACATGTAACTATCGGTAAGGATGACGGCGGCTTTCGTCTGGCTGTGACGTTGGAAGTATCGATTGGTGGCGTTCAGGCAGCGGAAACGCAGGCCCTGATAGAAGCGGCACATCAGGTATGCCCCTACTCCAAGGCTACGCGCGGCAATATCGATGTGACGTTAAAAGCGTTGGGATAAGCCGATATAAGGCTGGACATCATTAGCGGCTTTATTCAATCCAACATTAACTCCCGCATCCAGTTGAATATCACTTCTTATCAACCACCCGAATCCAAGATCTCCCGTATATTGGGTTCGCGCGTCTTTGTCGGTATTCACATCACTCCAAAATTCGGCATAGCCAGACAGACTATTTGTAATGGGATGACTGACATTGACTAAATTTTGATAGTTGATATGGGTGCCATCAAGAGCCGCATTTTGAAGAAAATCAACTTGAGTCATCAAAAGCAAAGTCCAATCCTGTGGCAAGGTAATGGATAAAGGTGCATAGCCGCCACCTTCCCAATGATTATTGCCAATGTTTCGCGATGCCGTCGGCGCCTTAGCATAGGGTGCGATGGCCAGAGCATAATCACCTCCATCATTACCGAGCAAGTTAAACTTGATCCGCGTAAAAACATCGCCGAAACCAAAGCTGGAAGTTTTTGTGCCCGTGACGCGATTGCTTGAATGGTTGATATTTATTGGCGCCAAAGCAAGTTCTAAGTCCGTGTTTCTCGTCAGACCCATCTTCAGGACGGGGTCGGTAATCAATAAGTTCGAGACTGTAGTCTGGGATGTGTTGTTATGGTCATATATCCAATTGGCAATATCGGCTTCATATTGGAAATGGCCGGCATCAACCGTATAGGGTGAATTTGCTTTTGTTGGTCTGTCCGTTGAAAAGCTACGCATTTCGCTTTCTGGTACAGGATTGAATAAATTATACTGGGATTTGTCTTCGGCTCGAACATTTGCCGCGAAAGCTAATGCCGTGCATATCCCAGCAAACAAAAAGGTGTAGAGTTGTTTCTGCATAGCATATCCCTGAAAATAAGCTGTGAAGCCCAAACAAAGTTATTGCTTTTATGCGATTGCGACCAGCTGTGCGCGGGCGATAGCAATTTGCTTATCAAGAGCAACTTGCTCGCCTTCCGGCTGCATATGGCCGTGAGGCATGTCTTCAGCAAGGCGCTTGAGGTGTTCCTCAATCTTGACGCGGTCAAGTTCTGATACCGGCGTGGCGCTTTCCGCCAAAACAGTGCAGCGCTCTGCAGTAACTTCAGCAAAGCCGCCAGCGACGAAAATACGCTCGCTGATTGTATTCGAATCTTCGCTGTAGATGTCGATAACGCCGGGGCGGACCGTCGTAATCAGCGGCGCATGGTCGGGCAGAACGCCGTAATCGCCCTCACCGCCCGGAACAGTCACCATGGCAACCGCCTTGCTGACAAGAAGCTTTTCCGGGGAAACGAGTTCGAATTGGAATTGGGCGGTCATTAAGCCGCTTCTTTCTGCATCTTGTTCGCTTTGGCAACGGCTTCTTCGATTGTGCCAACCATGTAGAAGGCTGATTCAGGCAGGCTGTCATATTCGCCGCTGACGATGCCCTTGAAGCCTTTGATCGTATCTTCGATCTTAACGAACACGCCCGGTGAACCGGTGAAGACTTCGGCAACATGGAATGGCTGAGATAGGAAGCGCTGGATCTTACGCGCGCGCGCGACGATCTGACGGTCTTCTTCCGACAGTTCGTCCATACCCAAAATGGCGATAATGTCTTGCAGTGACTTATAGGTCTGCAGGACTTTCTGTACCGAACGGGCAACTTCGTAATGTTCTTCACCGACGACGCGCGGATCGAGAATGCGGCTGGTTGAATCCAACGGATCCACAGCTGGATAAATGCCAAGTTCGGCGATTTGACGCGAGAGAACCGTGGTCGCGTCCAAATGGGCGAAGGATGCGGCAGGTGCCGGGTCGGTAAGATCGTCGGCAGGAACGTAAATAGCCTGCACCGATGTGATCGATCCCTTGTTCGTTGTCGTGATGCGTTCCTGCAGAGCGCCCATATCCGTGGCCAGTGTCGGCTGATAGCCCACGGCTGAAGGAATACGGCCCAGCAGC
>Ga0206916_1030_pt1 | contig 35894 bp, 34 predicted proteins | sample Alteio_BWOrgHeat_71_FD_152957 | JGI IMG/M metagenome (GOLD analysis project Ga0206916, IMG submission 152957) | Enriched cells from forest soil in Barre Woods Harvard Forest LTER site, Petersham, Massachusetts, United States -... | ecosystem: Environmental > Terrestrial > Soil > Temperate forest >... | reverse complement strand
GAACGTGACGCCGAGCCCAAGGATGACGGCCATGAAGAAGCCGGTGTAGTCCTCAATCGTGAGTATGGGATGGAAGCGGTGGCCGAACTGGCCAAGCACAAGAATCTTGATGGCTCCCGGAAGCACCCAGTAGTAGCCGAAGAATGCGCCGAGCATGAAGAGAGAGATGGTCGCGAACATGAACGGCCACACATACTTCTTTTCGTGCTGGTACATGCCCGGCGAGATGAAGAGCCAGATCTGATAGAGGATGAACGGCGAAGCGAGGATGGCCCCGCCCAGGAAGGCCGTCTTGATATAGAGATTGAGGCCGTCGGTAGGGTGAGTGAAGTTGAGCGGAATGCCCAGCTTATCCAGCGGCGCCTGCACGATGCCGTACAACTGCTCGTGGAAGTAGTAGGCCACGGCAAAGCCGGCGACCAGGTAACCCACGATCCAGAGAAGCCGGCGGCGCAGCTCTTCGAGGTGCTCCATGAGGCTCATGCCTGGGAGCTCGGCGCGATTCTGCACAGCGTCGCGGGCGCGGTCGATGAGATCAGTTGACATGTGTTACACGCTCCGCTGTGTGGTCGTCTCTATGCGGAACATCTGTCTGCGGAACGTCGGCGTGTGCCGACTCCACAACGGGAATGGATTCGATGAGAGGGGCGATATCGCCTCCAGGAGACGTTTGAGGTACGGGAAGACCGGTCGACGGAGGCATGATGCTCAACTCGCCGGAGGTGGCGATCGGCAGGGGAGCGCTGGAGTGCGTTCCAGGCTCGACGTACGATGTTTCGGGATCGGGGTAGGAAGCTTCGGCGTCCGCAGAGATTTCCGTTTGCTGATGGGGATGCTCCGGTTCGTCGACCGGGATGCCTTCGAGAGCGGGAGCCACGGGTGCGGCGGCTTCCATGGCGGCGATTTTCTGTTGGCGTTCCGCCTGCTCGGAGAGGCGAAGTTCTTCTTCCATCTGCATTTTGAACTCGTTGGAGGCGCGGCGGAACTCGCCGATCCACTTGCCGAGCTCGCGCGCCAGCACGGGCAGCTTCTTCGGGCCGAAGAGCAGCAGCGCGAGGACAAAGATGATGGCACTGTCTGACAAACTGGGCATATTCAGTTAGATGATACGGCCTTGTCTGCGAGTGTCACAAATCCCGGCGGGTGCGCTGGGGAAAATGTAGACCAATGACGGCGGCCTTCGTCCTACCAAGAGGCAGAGCCATTCACAACATCAACATCAATTGCTGAGACAATCGTAAGAGCAGATCGGGACAGGTACGGAGGAGAGCATGACACAGGTTCAACGGAGAGCAGTACGGGGCGCGGCGATGGTGGCGGGGATGGTGTTGGCCACGGCGCTGACAGGCTGCCACAACTTCTTCGTGTGTGACAAGGCCAGTTGCACGACTTCAGGCGGTGGGACCAGCGGTGCCGGCAATATTGTGTATGTTGCCAATAATGTGTCGAGCATTACCGAGATCAACGGCTACACGCTGGCGAAGCCAAGCCTGACGGCAGCGACGGGCTCACCCTACCAGCTGGGGCTGACGCCGACAGCGATGGCGATGTCACATAACAACGCGTTTCTTTATGTGGCTTCGGCTGGAACGACGACACAGCCGACGTCCCAGATTTTCGGATTCAGTGTTGGCACTGGAGGGTCGCTCGCGTTGATCAATGGCATCACCCCGCTGGCAAGTCAAAGTTCCGTAGCTGCGATGGATGTGTCGCCGGATGGCAAATGGCTGGTAGTGACTACGGCAAATGGTAGCGCGAGCCTGACTGCGACCACGATCACCGCGTATCCGATCAATACCACCAACGGCTTTCTGAGCGCCGCAACCCCGCTGTCTTACGGAGTTGCGTCGAGTGCCATCATTTCCTCTTTGAAGGTAGCGCCGTCGGGTGAGTTTATTTCGGTCGCGCTGGGGCTTGGTGGGGTTGCAACTTTTCCCTTCAACACTTCAACCGGACTGATTAGCAATGGTGTAATTACCACCTACACCCCGACGACCGTGGGAGCGTCCGATCTCGCGATCGACAGCAATAATCTCCTTTACGTGGCAGTAACCGGAGGCATTTATGTCTACACCGTGACGGTATCGTCTGCTTCGGTAACCCTTAACGCAATCACAACCACGCCGATCGCAACCGCATCGGGTGGACCGTTTTCTATTGCGCTGGACGGCACGAGCTACGTTTATGCGAGCGCGACGAACAATCCTCCGTCGAGCCTGATCTACGCGTTTTCGAATAAGGCCGGGGTGTTGACGCCACTGTCAACCGCAACGATCGCCGCTCCCACGTCGACGAGCAAGTTGGCTGTAGACAGCACGGGGGCGTATCTGCTGGCTGCGGGCTATGATTCCAGCGCGGGGTTGAAGCTGTATAGCATCACGTCCGGGACGGGCATACTGACGTCGCTGGATACTGCTGCAACCGGTACGTCATTCGTGGTGCCAACGGCACTGGCGTTGTCGCATTGAGAACGATGAGCCAACCTGCGGACATGGGAGGGACTCCAACGGGAGATATGCGCACGATGCGATTTTTGCCGGCGGTACTGCTGGGATGCCTTGTTCTGCTTGGCGGTTGCGGACAGTTCAAAAGCAAGCCGGCCGAAAAGTATGTCTACGTCACCGTCAAGGAGACGTACCTGATCGACCGTGTGGCCGCGGTTTCCAACCGCACCGGAACGGTGAGCAACGGTGAAAAGCTCACCGTGCTCGATCATGCGCGGAACTATGTGAAGGTGAAGACGCCGGAAGGCGCGGTGGGGTGGATCCGCGAGAAAGCCGTGGCGTCGGAGCAGACCGCGGATGCGTTTTTAGCGCTCGCCAAAGACCATGAGAAGGACCCGAAAGTAGGCAACGCGACCGTCCGCGACGATGTGTATATGCACGTCGCTCCGGGACGCGATACCGAGCGCTTTGTGCTGCTGGCCGAGGGCGAGAAGCTGCAATTGTTGGCGCGGGCGACACTGCCCAAGCAAACGGCCGCTACACCGGCGTTTGTGCGGCCGGCGCCGAAGGGTGCGCCTGCAAAGGTGCCGGTTGCCGCTCCGCCAGCGCAGAACGATACTGTCGCGCCGCCGCCTCCCGTGATGGAGGACTGGTGGCTGGTCCGCGATTCGCATGGACACACGGGGTGGCTGTACTCGCACATGATGGATGTCGACGCGCCGGATACCCTGACGCGGTATGCCGAGGGGCAGAGGATCGTTGGGGCGTATGTGCTGGCCCATGTGAATGACCCCGATTCGGGCGTGCTGAAAGATGGTCAGCCCGACCCTGACATTCCGATTTATGTCACCGTGCTGAGCCCGTATAAGGCGGGTCTGCCGTATGACTTCGACCAGGTGCGGGTGTTTACGTGGAACCTCAAGAAGCACCGCTACGAGACGGCGATGCGAGAGAAAAATGTCGAGGGCTATCTGCCGGTAAAGATTGGCGAATCGAAAGATCCGTACGGTCGTGCGGCAAACTCGGCGATTGCTCTTCCGAGTTTTACCTATCGGGTGCTGGCGGCGGACGCTCCTGTGCCGGTGCCTGATCCCGTGACGGGACTGGTGAAACCGGGAAAACTGATCGAGAAGACCTATCGGCTGGAAGGCAACATCACGCGGCGGATCGTTGCGCCCGGTACGCCGGTGGCCGATGAGGCCCATCCTGCTCCTGAGCCGGATAAGAAGGATGCGAAGAAGCGGAAGAAGTAGCTGCTTCAGGCCGGATCATCTTCTATTGCGTTCGTTGGAGGCAAGCGTGGCGTGTGAACGAACGATACCAGAATAAAACTGATGATCATGAGCAACAGCCACGCGCCGTACTTGCTGAAATGAACCAGATGCCAGCCATTTTTTTGGTGCGGGTAGACCCACACGGTAGCGAAGGTGCCGATATTTTCGGCGGCCCAGATAAACAGGGCGACTAATCCAAACCCCAGCAATAGCGGCATGCGATGGAAGGTACGATACGGGCGGTAATAGACCCAGGTCGGGCCGTACGCGATCGCTATGAAGATAAAAAGAAGAATGCGTATGTCCGGAACAAAGTGGTGCGTAAAGAAGTTGGCGTAAATAAGGATCGCCAGAGCTGCCGTGACTTTTTTATTGGGGTAACGGGTATAACGCATGTCCATGATGTGGGTGGCGCGGGCGATAAAACTGCCGACGGAGGCGTACATGAAACCGGAGAAGAGTGGAACGTGTCCGATGCGGAAGACATTGGCTTCAGGGTAAGTCCACGAGCCGACATGGGTCTTGAATAGTTCCATCAGGGTGCCGACGACGTGGAAAACCAGAATGACCTTGGCTTCTCGAACCGTCTCCATACGCAGAATGAGCAAAAGCGCCTGGATGGCGACAGCGGACAGAAACAGGAAGTCGTAGCGCGCCAGCCACGCATGCTGGGGCCAGTACCATTTTGTGAGCATCACCAACGCCAGCAGGAGCGCACCGAAGAGGCAGGCCCATGCCTGCTTGAATCCGAAGAGAAAGAACTCCCATAGAAAGGCGTTGCCCTTGCTGGTGGGGACGTGGTGTTCAAGCCGGATGCGGATTTCGTGGAAGCGGGTCTTGGTGTAGGTGAGCATGGAGGGTGTCAGCACTAGGTTACGCGGTCACTTCTTTGCAGAGGATCGTGGGCGGATAGAATGGCTCTACGTGAGGCGCGTATGGTGCATTGCCGCTGGAAAATGTTCGCTGCCGCTGGCTTGCTGTTTGCGTTCCTTGCGCCATGTCAGGAGACGCCGGGACGGCTGGAGTTTGAGGTTGCATCGATCAGGCCTTCGACGGCGAATACCCCGAATGGCGGCATCAAAGCGCTGCCGGGCGGGCGGGAGTATACGTCGCGGAATGTTCCCATCAAACTCATCATCAGCCTGATGTACAAGGTGCCGATGCGGCAGATCGAAGGCGGTCCGGACTGGCTCGCGAATGACCGCTATGACATCGAGGCCAAGGCCGACCACGCCTACAACATCGACGATTTGCATGTGATGTTTCAGAACCTGCTGGCGGACCGGTTCAAGCTGAAGTTCCACAAAGAAGTCAGGCAAGGCAATGTGTACGCGCTTACGGTGGATAGTCCGGGCTTGAAGATGAAGGTGAATGAGAGTCCGCAGGACTTCAGTATCCCGATGAATCCCAGTCCGGAGGGTTTTGTTGGAAGGCGCGTTCCGATGCCTTACCTATGCTGGTTTCTTGGGCAGACGCTGCAGGCGGATGCAAGGCCGGTGATCGATAAGACCGGGCTGACCGGGAACTACGATTTCACGCTGACGTTCGCTCCCGTGCTGCCGCCGGATGTTTCGCGCGATAACCTGTCGCCGGAGTTGCGGGACCGTCCGTCGATCTTCAACGCGCTGCGAGAGCAGCTGGGGCTGAAGCTGACAGCGGAACGAGGGCCGGTGGAGTATTACGTCATCGACTCCGTCGAGCGGCCGTCGGATAACTAGCCGAAAAACTGGCGGATGGCTTCGACGACGGTGTCCTGCTCGTCTTCGCGCAACTCGGGATACATGGGGAGGGCGAGGACTTCGGTAGCAGCGCGCTCGGTTTCGGGAAAGTCTCCAGCCTTGTAGCCGAGGGAGCGAAGGGCTTCCTGGAGATGCAGCGGCAGCGGATAGTAAATCTCCGTGCCGATTTTGTGAGCGGTGAGGAAGGCGCGGAGGTCGTCGCGGCGGGGGACGCGGACGACGTACTGGTGGAAGATGTGCTCGGCGCGCGGATCAGTGTAAGGGAGGACGATACCTTCGGCGGTGGAAGCGCCAGTGAGACCGGCTGCCGTGAAGAGGGTGTCGTAGCGGGCGGCAAGGGAGCGGCGGCGGCGGTTGCCTTCGTCCACATAGCGGAGCTTCACTTCGAGGACTGCGGCCTGGAGGGAATCGAGGCGAGAGTTCCAGCCGACCTCCTCGTGGAAGTAGCGGACCTTCATGCCGTGGGCGCGGAGGGAGCGAAGCCGCTCGTCGAGCGCGGCGGATTTTGTGGTGGCCATACCCGCGTCGCCGAATGCGGCGAGGTTCTTGGTCGGGTAGAAGCTAAAAGCGGCAGTGTCGCCGAGGGCGCCGGCGGGGATGCCGTTCCACAACGCTCCGAAGGCCTGTGCGGCGTCTTCGACGATCATGGCGGAGTGATGGGTGGCGGCGGTTTGCAGCTCGTCCAGGTCGGCGCACTGGCCGTAGAGGTGCACCGGCATGATGGCGAGTCTGTGAGACGGCGCAGCGTGCTTCTGCAGGGCTTCGAAGGTAGCGCTGGGCGAAATGTTGAAGGTCCGGGGATCGATGTCCGCTAAAACAGGGGTGGCGCCGCAGCGGAGGATGGAGCTGACAGAGGCGAAAAAGGTGAAGGGGGTGGTGACAACGACATCCCCGGGGCCGATATCCAGGGCGGCCATCGCCAGCCACAGGGCGTCTGTGCCGCTGGCGCAGCCGACAGCGAAGGGTACGCCGCAGGCTGCCGCCGCCGCTTTTTCGAAGCTGGCGACCTCCGGGCCGAGGATGAACCGTTGCGAATCGCAGACCTGGGTGATCGCTGCCATCACTTCGTCCCGCAAAACGGCGAATTGCCGGGAAAAATCGAGCATTGGGACGGGCTGAAGTGCGGTGCTGGCGGGGGTTGTCGTCACATAGAACATCCTATCGCGGGCCGTGCCGGGAAGGGGGTGGTATCTAGAATGAAACCAACCGGGGGTATTGTGCGTCCATATAAGTTGGACATTGTTTGCAATCCGCCGTATGGTTGTTTCTCCCGCCCGGAGAGCTGCTGTAGCTAACCCAAAGTGAAGTTGCGAAGGGTGGATGAATACAGTGGGAATGTCAAAAGGAGATCGGCCACATGGATGCCAAGCCGGCACAGAACATTCAGGATACGTTCCTGAACACCGTCCGCAAGGACAAAAGCCCCATCACGATTTACCTCGTAAGCGGTGTGAAGCTTACCGGGAAGATCCGCTCGTTCGATAAGTATTCCGTTCTGCTGGAGAACAACAACCAGGAGCAGTTGATCTTCAAGCACGCCATCTCTACGGTGGTCAGCGGACGCGCAGGAGCGCATTTTGAAGCGCGGACCGCGAATGGTGAACGGGAACAGCGGTCCGTAGCCGCCGAACCCGCCGTACACTAAACGTACGGGACCTTCCGTAACTTTTGTCGAAGCACACACAGAACGTAACTGGCAGACGAACGCCTGGGACCGTCCAGGAAGATGCCTTCCTGCGTTCGCGGCAGCGCGCCACGCAGGAAGTCGCGGTGCTGGTCGCGGTGGAGTTCACCTCCGGGCGAAGGCGGATCACAAATGCGGCACAGCAGGCGAAAGCCGCGGCCGCATTGGGTGATGACGCTGCCGAGCCGCAACGGACTGCGAAAGAAGCTGCCGAACTGGATTTTGACGCGGCGCTGGCAGAGTTTCAGGAACTGGCGCGGTCGGCCGGAGCGGTCGAGGCGGCGGTGTTGATCCAGCGGCGTCCAAAGCCCGATCCGGCGACCCTGGTGGGCGGCGGCAAACTCGATGAGATTGTGGCGGTGGTGGCTTCAACAGGCGCGAGCCTCGTGCTGTTCGACCACGACCTGACGCCATCGCAGGCGCGCAACATAGAAGCGCGGCTGCCGTGTACTGTGATCGACCGCAGTCAGTTGATCCTGGATATTTTCGCTCGCCATGCACGAACTCGCGAAGGCATGTTGCAGGTGGAGCTCGCGCAACTGGAGTATCAACTGCCGCGGCTGGCCGGCAAGGGCAAGAGTATGTCGCAGCTTGGCGGCGGCATTGGAACCCGCGGCCCGGGTGAAACCAAGCTGGAAACCGACCGCCGCAAGATCAACGTCCGCGTCGACCACATCAAGCAGCAACTGGAGTCTGTGCGCCGGATTCGGCGACAACAGCGGCAGCGGCGTGAGGCCGTGCCCGTGCCGACCATCGCGCTGGTGGGCTATACGAACGCCGGAAAGTCGACACTGTTCAACGCCCTGACCCAGGCGGGCGCTCTGGTGTCGGAGAGGATGTTTGCCACGCTCGATCCCAAACTGCGGCAATTGCAACTTCCGTCACGGCGCAAGGTGTTGCTGTCGGACACGGTGGGTTTTGTGCGCGACCTGCCGCACGCGCTGGTCAGCAGTTTTCGCGCGACGCTGGAAGAAGTGGAGCGCGCGGAGCTTTTGCTGCATGTGCGCGATGCAGCCAGCCCCATGCTCGAAGAACAGCGGCAGCAGGTGGAAACGGTGCTGGCGGAGTTGGAAGTCGGCAATAAGCCGGTGCTGCAGGTACTGAACAAAATCGACCTGGTAGCGCCGGGAACTGTGCTGCCGCCGGGCTCGATTGCAGTTTCGGGTCTGACCGGGCAGGGACTTGATGAGTTGCTGGCCGCGATGGATGCGGCACTGGTCGCGGACCCGCTGGCGACGGCGAGCTTCAGGATTCCGCAGTCCGAGGGCCGCGTGATTGCGGCGCTGGAGCGCGGGGCGACGATCGAGCGGCAGAAGTTTGCCGGCAATTTGCTGTACATGACCGCGACCGGGCCCGCGTCGTTGTTGCACCGCTATCGGCGGTTTCTGACGAGGGAAACTTCCGTAGACAACGCCGCATAACGGGTCGCTAATTTGCCGACGGGAATTCGACGTGATCGACGATGAAGAAACTGGCTGACCCCATCTGCTTTTTGAGTTGAAGTCCCAATTGATCCTTGAGCGCGTCGAGGAATGTTGGGCCCTCTACCGTGGCATTGCTTGCGTTAGCGCTTTCAGGATGTTCGGGTTCAAACTCGATGATGAAATCGAACGTTCCGGTTAAATTCGAATGGTTCACGATCGGAAGATCACTATCGTCGGTTCCAGATAACCAGCTTGCGATGGCTTCCATGCTCATATTCCTGCCACCGGATCGCAGGTGGCGAGGAGCGTCCGGGCGCCAGATTTCCATCCCGTCGCCACATTCGGCCGGCCAGAGGCCGACCAGCGACGCAACCGGCACCGACTTGTCGGAAGGTGTGGTGAAACACGGCGAAGCGGGATCGTGTTGCCTCAATTGCGGAACGGTTTTTCCAGGCTTTACGAGAGTCAGGACGAAAACGGGAACCTGTCGCATCTCCCTGTGGACGGCCAGTTTGAAACGCTCTTCCAGGAGGGACTGCATCATGAGCCGCATCTGGTCTTTGGTCGGATTTTGACTTCCGGACTTTGCCTGTATGTCGAATCGATCCGTGATTGCCCACTCCGGCAGGCGGCGCATCAGGCCGCCGTAGGTCTCGCTGACGTTTACCTTGTAGGCAAAAATGAGATAAGCGATGAGAGGCTGTCCGGTCGCCGAAAAGCTGCCGCCAGTCGGAAAGTACGTATCGCTGCGATCCAGCGGGATATTTGAGGTAGGTTCGCCGATCGATTTGCTTTCTTTTATGGATGCGACATCGAACTCCGGCTTGTGGCTAAAGGCCGGAGATGGTTTGGCGGCTGCCGGTGATTGTGCCGGAATATGAAGCGTGGCCATTGGGAAAGCCATGGCGATCATCGGCCCGACGGCGAAAGACAGGAATTTTCTGGCAAGATCCCGTTCGCGAATGAGGCATCCCATGGAAATTTGGACTCCCAAGGTTGAGAAATCGGCTAGGAAGTAGCCCGCTTAAGTAGAACAGGCCGCCTGACTGGGGAGCGGAGGTGGTGTCCCCTATCACGCGACCTGATCGACCCGGAACCGGGTCTCGGGTGGTGTCTTTAGTTTACGCTCGTTGGCGTCATGATGCGGGAAATTCCAAGAATGTAAGATTAATTCGGGTCTGGCCGTTTATCGGCCAACTCATCCGTTTATCGCGGATGGAGTTTTGACACTCCACAGAGCCGTTTGTTACAACTAGGGGGTAACACCGTCTGCATTTACGTTCGTAACCGTCCACAGTTTTGCGCGCGTGCAGGCGCCGGGTTTTTGGCCTTGCCGTTGCCCCTCGCACTACCCAGATAAATCATGCAGGAAATTGGACAACAACTTAGCGAACTTGTGCTCGGCTCTGTGCCGACCATGATCTTTTTTATCCTGACCGTGGTGCTGTACGGTCTGCTGGTTCGCCGTCCTTTGGACAAGATACTGGCGGAGCGGCGTGCGCGCACCAGCGGTGCGGTGGAGCAGGCTCGCAGCGCTATCGCCGCAGCTGAAGCCGAGACCCAGGTGTACGAAGACAAACTGCGCGCAGCCCGTGCCGATGTGCTCGGTGCCCGTGAGCATTTGCTGAAGCAGTGGCAGGCGGATCGCGACAAGGCATTGCAGCAGGTGCGCGATGAGGCACAGGAGAAGGTGCGCGCGGCCCGCAAGCAGATCGAGGATTCGACTGTGATGGCGCGGCAGCAGATTGAAAGCGCGACCGACATGCTGAGCGAGCAGATTTTGAAGGCGGTTTTGCCGTCGGGTGTCAGCGTGCAGGAGGCAAGCCAATAATGCGCAACTTCCTACGGCGGCTTTCGATTGCAGCGATTTTTGTGGCGTTGTTGAGCCCTTGCAGTGTGCGGGTGCAGGCGCAGGATAAGCCCGCGGCGGTAACTGCCGGTGAGCAGACGACACCCGCGGCTGAGGTCCCTGAGAAGCGGGCCGAAGAGAAGAACGAGAACGAAGAGTACCTGCACTCGCCGATGGTGCAGGAGCTCGGTAAATTGCTGGGCGTGAGCACGGAGAAGGCAGCGACGATTGCCATCGTTTTCAACTTTGCGGTTCTCGCGATTGCTGTCGGATACGGTTTGCTGAAGATGCTGCCGAAGACCTTCCGTAAGCGCAGCAGCGATATCCAAAAGAGCCTCGGCGATGCGCGCACGGCGACCGAAGAGGCGACAGCGCGGCTCAATAATGTGGAAGCGCGGCTTGCCAAGCTGGATGAGCAGATCGCCGGTATGCGCGAGCAGTCGGAAGCCGACTCCAAGCGCGACGAGCAACGCATCAAGGCCAGCGTCGAGGCAGAGAAACAGAAGATTCTGGCGGCAGCCGAGCAGGAGATTACTGCCGCAACCACCCAGGCGCAACGCCAGCTTCAGCAGTATGCGGCAGAGCTTGCGATTGAGCATGCGGCGCGCAAGTTGATCGTTACGGCGGAGACGGACCGGTTGCTGGTGGAAAGCTTCGCGCACCGCCTCGGCGGCGACAAGGGAGGGCAGAATTAATGGCAATCGTTGATTCTCGCTACGCCCGCGCGTTTGCTTCCGTTGTGGCTTCGCAGCGGCTGGATGCGAAAGCTGCTGAATCGCAGTTGAATGACTTTGCGGCGACTCTTGAAGACAGCGCCGAACTGCGCGAAATTTTGCAGGACCCCTCGATTACGGAGTCGCAGAAGCTGGGTGTGATTGACGGCCTGGCGGGGCGGATTGGTATGCTTCCCGCGGTACGGAATTTCGTGGCGCTGATTACGCACCACAATCGCCTGCACGAACTGGGCGATATTCTGGCGGCGTATCACGAGCTTGCAGATGAGGCGAGCGATGTGACCGAGGCCGAGATCATTAGTGCGCAGCCGCTGGACGCGAGCAATCGCAATCTGCTGGAGCAGCAGGTGGCAAAGCTGGCCGGTGGACAACGCGTGCGCGCGACATACAGCGAAGACGCTTCGCTGCTGGGTGGCGCGGTGGTCCGCATCGGATCGACGGTATATGACGGCTCGGTAAAGGCACAGCTTCAGCAGTTGAAACAACGATTGATCGCGGCGAGAGCGTAACGGCCGCGACAGCGCAGACAAGTTTCGAAACGGAAGAAAAGGAACAGCATGGCAAAGATTCAGGCAAACGAAATCACCGAACTGCTTCGCCAGCAGATTGAGAATTACGAGCAGCGCATCCAGGTCGACGAAGTGGGCACGGTCATCACGCTCGGCGACGGTATCGCGCGTGTGCATGGTCTCGACAAGGTCATGGCCGGCGAGCTGATTGAATTTCCGCACGGCATCTTCGGCCTCGCGATGAACCTCGACGAGGACCAGGTCGGCGCCGTCGTCATGGGCGACTACAGCGAACTGAAGGAAGGCGACCAGGTCAAGCGGACGGGCAAGATCATGTCCGTGCCCGTGGGCGAAGCGATGATTGGCCGCGTGGTGAATGCCCTGGGTGCGCCGATCGACGATAAGGGACCGATCAATACGCCGCACTCGTTGCCTGTAGAGCGTCTCGCTCCCGGCGTCATCGCGCGTAAGTCGGTGACGGAGCCGATGGCAACGGGTATCAAGGCCATCGACACCATGATTCCCATCGGCCGCGGCCAGCGCGAATTGCTGATCGGCGACCGCCAGACGGGTAAGACGGCGGTTGCGCTTGACACCATCATCAACTCCGCGAAGAACGATTTGATCTGCATTTACTGCGCTGTTGGACAGAAGCGTTCATCGGTTGCGCAGGTTGTGCAGACGCTGGAGAGCTACGGCGCGATGGCGTACACGATTGTCGTCGCCGCGACTGCTTCCGAGCCGGCCCCGATGCAGTATCTGGCGCCGTTTGCTGCAACCGCGATGGGCGAATACTTCCGCGATAACGGTAAGCACGCGCTGATCATTTACGACGATCTGTCGAAGCACGCGGCGTCGTATCGTGAGATTTCGCTGCTGCTGCGTCGTCCGCCAGGCCGCGAAGCGTACCCCGGCGACGTGTTCTATCTGCACTCGCGCCTGCTGGAGCGCTCGGCAAAGATGTCGAAGGAAAACGGCGGCGGAAGCTTGACCGCGTTGCCCATCATCGAGACCCAGGCGGGCGACGTTTCGGCGTACATCCCGACCAACGTGATTTCGATCACCGACGGCCAGATCTTCTTCGAAACCGATCTCTTCAACTCCGGCGTTCGTCCGGCTGTGAACGTCGGCCTGTCGGTGTCGCGTGTAGGATTCGCGGCGGCCATCAAGGCAACCAAGCAGGTCGGTTCCACCCTGAAGCTGGACCTGGCGCAGTATCGCGAACTCGCTGCGTTCTCGCAGTTCGGCAGCGATCTCGACAAGGTGACGCAAAACCAGTTGAACCGCGGCGCGCGTTTGACGGAGTTGCTGAAGCAGCCGCAGTTCCAGCCGCTGACCTGGGTGCAGCAGGTGGCCATTCTGTTCGCGGGAACACAGGGCTTGCTCGACGATGTCGAAGTAAAGGACCTGCGCGCGTTTGAGGATGGCTACTACCCGTACCTGGAGTCGTCGCAGTCGCAGTTGATGGCGGACATCGAGAGCAAGAAGGCGCTCGACGACGATATCAAGGCGCGGTTGAAGGCGGCGATCGAAGAGTATAAGAAGGACTTTCTCCAAGCGAAGAAAGATGCGGCAAAAGAGACGGTAAAGGCTTAAGGACCGATGGCAAACGTACTCGATTTACGGCGGCGCATCCGCAGTGTGAAGAACACGCGGCAGATCACGAAGGCCATGAAGATGGTTTCGGCTGCGAAGCTGCGGCGCGCGCAGGAGCGTGCGATGCAGGCGCGGCCGTATGCGCAGATGCTGTCCAACGTGCTCGAATCGCTGGTGCGGCGCGCGGACATGTACGACGACGAGACGGGCGAGATCGTTCATCCGCTGCTGGTTGAGCGCGAAGAGAAAAACGTGCTGGTGGTCGTGATCGCAGGCGATAAGGGCTTTGCCGGCGGCTTCAACTCCAACATCGGCAAGGCAGCACAGAAGTTTATCGACGAGCGCCGGAAACAGGGCCAGAATGTCGACGTCGAGCCAATTGGCAAGAAGGCGATCGGGTTGTACAAGAAGCGCTTTCCGGCAGCGGTATACGAGCACAAGGAAGAGCTTTACGACAACGATCTCTCCAGGCACATCGAAGATATCCGGCATCGCGCCGAGCCGATTGAAGTGTCGGCAGAGTATCCGACGATGCTGGTGAAGGCGAGCTTCGATGAAGTCAACGAGATGGCGCGTTCGATCATCAAGCGCTATGAGCGCGCAGAGATCGATTCGGTCTACATCGTGTTCAATGAGTTCAAGTCGGTGATCTCGCAGCGTGTTGTGGTGGAGAAATTGTTGCCCATCCGCAAGCTTGGCTGCCATGAAATGACGGTCTCGGAAGAGATGACCGAGGAGCAGAAGGAAGCGGCCGGCAAAGCGGCGCAGAGCGCGGGCGTTTCCATCACGGAACCGGCAGAGACGGAGTTCGATCGCGAGGCGAAGAAGTTTGGCACGGCGGAAGTGGACTACATCTACGACGACTCGCCGGAGAAGCTGTTCCGCCATCTCATGCCGAAGTACATTGCAACGCAGCTTTTCCATGCGCTGCTGGAGTCGATTGCAGCGGAACATGCGGCCCGTATGACAGCAACAGATGCCGCGACCAAGAATGCGGGCGAGTTGATCGATTCGCTGTCGCTCACGATGAACCGGGTCCGGCAGGCTGCGATTACCAAGGAAATTATTGAGATTGTGAGCGGAGCGGCAGCACTTTAGCAGCAGATTCCCTGCGGGGATGACAACAGGAAAAGCAAGAGCAAGTTTTGAGGTAGGGAAGAGTTTATGGCAGAGAATATCGGCAAAGTGATCAGCGTGAGCGGCCCGGCCGTTGACGTTCAATTCGAAGAATCGAAGATGCCCGCCATCTTCCAGGCCATCCGCATTGTTGGCGATGGCTTTACCACGCCGTCGCCGGTGGACGTGATCGTCGAAGTGCAGCAGCATCTCGGCGAAGGCCGCGTGCGTTGCATCGCGATGGTGGCGACCGAAGGCATGGTGCGTGGCATGAAGGCCATCGATACCGGCGCGATGATTACCGTTCCCGTAGGCCGCGAGACGCTGGGCCGTGTGCTCAACGTGCTTGGCGAGCCTGTGGACGAGCTTGGACCGGTGAATGCCAAGGTGCATATGCCGATCCATCGGCAGGCGCCCGCGTTCGACGAGCAGTCGACCTCGGAAGAAATGTTCGAGACCGGCGTCAAGGTCATCGACCTGATCCAGCCGTTCTTGAAGGGCGGAAAGATCGGCCTGTTCGGCGGTGCCGGTGTCGGCAAGACCGTCGTCATTCAGGAGCTGATTAACAACGTTGCCAGCCAGCACGGCGGCTTCTCGGTGTTCGCCGGCGTCGGTGAGCGTACCCGCGAAGGCAACGATCTCTGGCATGAGTTCCAGGAGTCGGGCGTTATCGACCTCAAGGACCTGCCCAAGAGCAAAGCCTCACTCATCTATGGTCAGATGACCGAGCCGCCAGGAGCGCGTCTGCGCGTGGCGCTGACCGGCCTGACGGTTGCGGAGTACTTCCGCGACGAAGAAGGCGCCGACACGCTGCTCTTCATCGACAATATCTTCCGCTTTACGCAGGCCGGTTCCGAGGTGTCCACGCTGCTGGGCCGTATGCCTTCGGCCGTGGGATACCAGCCGAACCTTGCCACCGAAATGGGTGAGTTGCAGGAGCGCATTACGTCGACCAAGAAGGGTTCGATCACCTCGGTGCAGGCGGTGTACGTGCCTGCTGACGATTTGACCGATCCGGCCCCGGCGACGACCTTTGCCCACCTTGATGCGACGACCGTGCTTTCGCGTCCGCTTTCGGAACTCGGAATCTATCCCGCTGTCGACCCGCTGGCTTCCACCTCGCGCATTCTCTCTCCGCGTATCGTTGGGCAGGAGCACTACGACGTGGCGCAGGGTGTGAAGAAGATTCTGCAGCGCTACAAGGACCTGCAGGACATCATCGCCATCCTCGGTATCGATGAATTGTCGGAAGAAGACAAGCTCACCGTATCGCGTGCTCGCAAGGTGCAGCGCTTCCTGTCGCAGCCGTTCCACGTTGCCGAAATCTTTACCGGCATCCCCGGCGCTTACGTCAAGATTGCGGACACCGTGCGCAGTTTCAAGGAGATCATCGAAGGCAAGCACGATGACATTCCGGAGCAGGCGTTTTACCTGAAGGGTGGCATCGAGGACGTTCTCGCTGCTGCTGAAAAGATGAAGGCAAGTGCATAGCTTTTAGCCGCTAGCTCTTAGCCTCTAGCTAAAAGCTAGAAGCTAAGGGCTAGAAGCTGGGATTCACGTATGGCTGAGACTTTAGACAATTCGGGATTGATGCAGGTACGGCTGGTGACGCCGGACAAGCTGCTGGTGAACGCTACGGCGTCGTCGGTGGAGTTGCCGGCGAGGTCGGGCTACATGGAGCCGTTGTACGGCTCTGCTCCACTGCTGGCAGAACTGGGTGCGGGTGAAGTGCGGTTTCATGGCGGCACTTCCGGCGATCAGGTCTTCTTTGTGGCCTGGGGCTTTGTCGAGGTGCTTCCGGACCGCGTGACGATCCTCGCTGAGACCGCGCTGCATCCCAACGAGATCGATCCGGCAGAAGCGCAGGAAGAACTCAAGCATTCGCAGGAGATGTGGGACGAGGCCGGCGACGATGCGGATAAGTACGACGACGCCAATGCGCTGGCCCGGGTCGCGGAAGAGAAGATCGCGAGTTCGCAGGGCAAACATTAAAGAGAAGAAGTGGAACCGAGAGAGGCCCGGCGTCATGCCGGGCCTCTTTGCTTTAGCAGTGCAATCGAAACTACTCTGGTGTGCTGAGTCAGTAGTTCGTTGCTCTCATAGAGACCGGGAACCTTCGCTCGGGTAAAACAAAAGAAAACGCCAAGAGCGCAACGGACGCAAAGTTTTCGCCACGGGATCCGTGGCGTATCCGTTGCGTCCGTTGCGCCCTCCGCGTTTTCCTTTACTACTATCTGTTGCCGAACGACTTTGGCCCTGCAGCAGTGAAACGAACTACGGACTCACCACTCTAGAAGCGCTGGCGGCTCCGGTATCACTCGCAGTACTCCCCAAGCCGCTTTCTCATCAGGTCGCATGCTTCGGGGTTTTGATCGATCATAACGAAATTGCGGCTGTTGCGAGCGGCGGCGAGACCGGTCGTCCCGCTCCAAGGCAGAACGCGATGCATTAATGCCTGGCGCCGGGTGCTTCAAAATTGGCGAGATTGTCCCGATAATCGATATGCATGACGAGTTGTTCGAGCGTCGGCGAGCCGAAGAGGCCCGTAATGCCGGGGAGACTTCTCAGGTTTGTTGAGTTCATGCTTTTTACCGGAAGACGCAGGCCTGAAAAATCTACCGTAAATTTACCCGCCTCGGATAGTCTCTGGACGCCGGAGAGGCCGCCCGCATAGGTCATCGTTTCCTGGGTGGAGCTGAACTCCTTGATGGCGTTTAGATCAACCAGGTTTGTGAAGGAACCGGTGTCTACGATGAAAAGCACTGGATGGCCACTATTGGTCTCCGTATGCAAATGGGCAGGCATGATGAGCATGTGGCCCGCGCGATAGAACTTTGTCCACGACTGCATAGAGGGTGCGATGTATCGATCGGCGCTCATCCAATCGACGTCTGTGCGGCCACCCAACGCATCGAATTTGGCCGCGTCGATTGGATCGGCGGGATTTTGCGGCAAGGGATCGAGCCGAACCTCATGTTTGATGTAGTCCAGGGTAACCAGGTAGCGGGCGAAGATATCTGACCCCACCAAACCGTCGGTAGGATCGAGACGGTCACCCAGCCCCATCAGGGAGCCACCCAGCGCAGCGGAGGTTGTGAGCGTTTCGACCACACAATTCTTAAACTCAAGACCGCCGATGTGTACAGAATCCGCACGATTGATGACCGTGCCAGACGAGCCTCCGTTGCCAAAGCCGCGGACGCGTGAGGCCTCAATTGCGTGCAGACCCAGGCCTCCGCTTGCGCCATGCGTAACGGTGAATCCACTGGCCCCTGTGTCTATCTCTAGAGTACGTTTATGGCCGTTGAACGATACTTCCAAACCCCACACCTGGGTGCGGTCTTCAACATAGGGAGTCATAGGAACCATAGGGATGCGAGCCGGCCCCGTGGATGAAACCAGTTCACATCGGTCCTCGAACGTCGCTGTGTTTTTGTCGAAAGAGGCTGCAATGGCGTCACGCCGTTTCTCGTCGATGGCCTTGCTGTTTTCGAGATATTTTCTGTATTCCTCGATACGTTGATCGAACGGCAGGGAACTGAGCCATGCCAGCCGAATACTTTGATCGTTCGGCCTGAGTTGATGCGCCAACGCGAGATGCCTGGCGGCAGTAGCCCGATATCCGGACACGGCCTCGAAGTTCGCCATGTCTTGATAGGCGTCAGCCATACACGGGTCGACTTTAAGAGCGCGAAGCGCCAGGGCGTAGGACTCCGGCCAGTCGCCTTCAGCCGAGCGGAGTTCGGACGCGGTCAGGATGGCGTAGCCGCTCTTGGAGTCGCTGGCAGTCCAGGCGTCCACCGCCTTTTTCGCGTCATCGATTTTTCCCTCCCCGAGCAGACTGTCAATCTCGAGTTGGCGGCTTCTCAGATCCGTGGGATCTTTGGCGAAGGCGGCGGCGAAGAGAGCCTCAGCCTTCTTCATGTCTCCCCGCGCGAAGGCGAGCTCGGCTTCCGTTGGTTCAGAAGTGTCGATCTTGCATGAAGCGGAATGGGATGGCGCGGCGGTTGTTTGCGCGCGCAACGGGAATGAGGCAACAAGGCAACCGGGAAAGACAAGGGCCCAGACGATCACTGCAGAACGAAGGAAGGAAGATGTCACGATAGATCACTTTAGGAGCAACGCTGGAGAAATACAAGAATGAACTAGAAAGCACCCGGTCGAGGCTATATCCAGCCAGCGAGCCGTGTCTGCATCAGCATGAAGGCATTGGGGCTTTCGTCGATAAGTAAAAAATTACGGCTGTTGCGCGCGGCGGCAAGACCGGTCGTCCCGCTGCCCGCGAAGAAGTCGAGGACCGTGTCGCCGGGGTTGGAGTGGACGCGGACAATGCGTTCCAAAATTCCGAGGGGCTTCTGTGTGGGGTAGCCAGTTTTCTCTTTGCCGGTGGGAGAGACGATGGTGTGCCACCAGACGTCGGTGGGCGTTTTGCCGCGCGCGGCCTTTTCGGCGCCCACGAGCGACGGAGCCATGTAGGGGATGCGGTCGGTGGCGTCGAGGTTGAAGGTGTAGTTGGCCGGGTCTTTGGTGTACCAGAGGATGTTGTCGTGCTTGGCGGGCCAGCGCTTGGTGGAGCGTGCGCCGTAGTCGTACGCCCAGATAATTTCGTTCTGGAAGCAGGCGCGACCGGAGGTCGTGGGGGTGGTAAAGATTTCGTCGAGCAGCACTTTGCAGTAGTGGACTTCGCGCGGGTCGATGTGGAAGAAGAGAGAGCCGGTGTGCGTGAGGATGCGGTGCGCTTCGACGAGGCGGGGGCGGAGGAAGCCGAGGTAGTCGTCGAAGGTGTCGGCGTAGCTGGGGGCGCCTGCGGTGCGTTCGGTGCGGTAGCGATTGCCGCCGAAGCCGGTTCGGTCGCCGTCGTCGTCGCGGACGGTTTTCAGGCGAGGCCGCGTTTGGGTGGTGCCGGTGTTGAAGGGCGGGTCGATGTAGATAAGCTCGACGCTCGCGCTGGCGAGCGAGCGCAGGGCGGTGAGGTTTTCGCTGTGGAGGATGCGGTTCACGGTGGCTTCCTTATTGTATGTGCGGGTGTGTTGGAGAGCGCTCCCGCAAAGTGCGCTAAGGGAGCGAAGTTTTGCCACGGGAGTTGGGGTGGGTTAGGGAGAACGGGTTTTTATGAGCTGCGAGCTACGAGCTTCCAGCTGCGAGTAGGACGGTGTGCGGGTATCGGGCTGCGGCGGTTGCCGAGGGTTGGGGGTGGGCTGCTACACTCGGAAGTCTTCCGGAGTCCTGGCTGTTATGAATCCACGGGAACATCGAATTGGCGTTGTCGGCGCCGGCACCATGGGGAACGGGATTGCGCATGTATTCGCGCGGTCGGGTTTCGAGGTCACACTGTTCGAGGTGGCGCAGGCAGCGCTGGATCGCGGGGTCGCGACGATCCGCACCAACCTGGATCGCGAAGCGGCGAAGGGGAAGATCGATCCTGCTGAAGTCGATGCTGCGCACGGGCGCGTCCGCCCGACGCTGGCGCTAAGAGACTTAAGCGGATGCGATTTTGTGATCGAAGCCGCGACGGAGAAGCTGGCGGTGAAGCAGCAGATCTTTCGCGAACTCGACGAGATGCTGGCGCCGGAGGCGATCCTGGCGTCGAACACTTCGTCGATCTCGATTACCAAACTCGCGGCAGGTACAGGTCGCGCCGACCGCGTGATTGGTATGCACTTCTTCAATCCGGTGCCGGTAATGGCGCTGGTGGAACTGATCCGTGGCCTGCAGACAAGCGACGCGACGTTTGCAGCGACACGGGCGCTCGCGCTGGAAGCAGGGAAGACGCCCGTCGCCGTGAATGATGCGGCCGGTTTTGTGTCCAATCGCGTGCTGATGCCCATGATCAACGAAGCGATTTTCGCGGTGATGGAAGGCGTTGCCACGGCGGAAGCTGTGGACGATGTTTTCCGGCTGGGCATGGCCCATCCGATGGGGCCGCTGACGCTGGCGGATTTCATCGGCCTCGATGTCTGCCTCGACATCATGCGTGTGCTGGAAGACGGCATCGGCGACCCGAAGTATCGGCCATGCCCACTTCTGATCAAAATGGTGGACGCCGGCTGGCTGGGACGCAAATCGGGACGAGGTTTTTACGAGTACAAGCGGTAAATTGAAGTAGATAAAGAACTATGGAGAAGACTGTGCCAAACGAGCTTTATTTTGAGGACCTTCATCCAGGGATGCTTTTCCCCTCGCTGAGCAACTACAAAGTGACCGCCGACGAGATCAAGGAGTTCGCCGAGCGGTACGACCCGCAGCCGTTCCACCTGGACGAGGCAGCCGGTGAGAGCTCGTTTTTCAAGGGCCTGGCGGCGTCAGGCTGGCTGACCGCGGCGATCGTCATGCGGCTGCGTGTGCAGTCGATCCGGATTGCGGGCGGCATGATCGGTGCGGGTGTCGAGGAGATGCGCTGGATGCATCCGGTGCGGCCCAACGATGTGCTGCGGACGGAAGCGGAAATCCTCAATGTTCGCCACTCGGCTTCACGTCCCGCGTTCGGCGTGGTGCGGTCGCGGACGTTGGTTTTCAACCAGAACAACGAGCTCGTCATGCGGTCGGTGGTGAACTTTCTGGCGCCACTGCGGAAGCAGGCGTAGCGGGTTGTTGGTTGTGGGTTGTTCGTTCTCGGTGAAGTGAACCATACCAAGAACCCAGAACCAACAACCGAGAACCGAGAACCCACAACTTGCACAGGTGCCGGGCGTAAACTTAACCGGTGCGGATGACGGTTTTAGCTTCGGGCTCCAAGGGAAACAGCACGGTCATCGCGTCAGCGAAGACGCGGATACTGGTGGATGCCGGCCTCTCCTGCCGTGAACTTCTCAAGCGCCTGGCGGCGGCTGGGGAAGACCCTGCGGCGCTGACCGCCATCCTGATCACGCATGAACACCAGGACCACGTGGCTGGCTTGGCGGTGTTGGCCCGAAGGCTGAAGATTCCGGTGTTCTTTACCGAGCCGACCCATCGGGCGTGGGTGCGGATGCTGACCCCGCGCACCACGATGAGCTATGCCAAATGGCTGGACCACGTCCAGGCGGAAAAGGAAGAACGGGCGCGGGCGGTTGCGGCTGCCCAGGCGCTGACGGCGGAGATACTTGCCGAGGGGCCGGGGTCCAGGGCCCAGGATCCAGAAAGCGTGCTGGACGAGGGGGTGGAGCTTTCGGGCGAGACGGATCCTGATTTCGAGCTGCCTGCTGAAGCGGAGGAGTCTTGCGAACCCGGCGAGACCCGCGCGGCGGCAAAAGCTGATCCCACGTTTCTGCCTGAAGTTGAGTATTTTCGCGCCGGGCATGCGTTCTGTATCGGCGACATCGACATCAATCCGTTCACCATTCCGCATGATGCGGCCGACCCCTGCGGCTTTGTCTTCCATGCCCGTGCAGAGAGTATTCGCATGGCCGTGGCAACCGATCTCGGCTACATTCCGCCCAATGTGAAGCAGGCGCTGAGGGGTGTCGATGTGTTGTTGCTGGAGTCGAACCACGATCTGGAGATGCTGAAGGATGGCCCTTATCCGTGGTCGGTGAAGCAGCGCGTGCTGTCCCGGGTTGGGCATCTTTCGAACCACGCGACGGCGGAGTTCCTTCTGCGCGACTACGATGGTGGAGCGCATACTATCGTGCTGGGCCATCTTTCCGAGTCGAACAACCTGCCGGCGCTGGCAAAGCTGGCTGCGGAACAGGCCATCGGCGAGCGGATGACGCTGCTGGGCAACCGCATCGTACTGGCGGCACAACATGAGCCGTTGGAGCCAATCTGTCTGTAAGTGGGCCATTCTTTTTGCATCGTGTCCCGATTTGAAAGCGTCTTTTGTACAGGTTGGCGTGAACCACCGGAGTATCTTCTCCGCTAACGTCCCCTTTTCCTGAGGGCGTAAGCGCGGTAGAATGAAGAGTCAACAATGCCTATCCGCGCAGTTCCATCCCGACACCGTAGAAGCCGCCACGACTCCTGCACCGATGAGGTTGTTGGGGCCATTCTTTCGGGTTGGCGGTACGATATCTCCGGCATCTCGCCCGCCATGCGTGTGGACTACGAAGACCATCTCGCGGAATGCGTGCATTGCCGCGGGAGGCAACGCAGACACCGGACGATCGATGTGCTTTTGTTGTGCGCGTTCACGCTGACGTTCGTCGCGTTTTTGCTGATGTCGCTGGTGCTGCATCGTCTGGAAACTTTGACGCACATCGTCAATGTACACATGCATTTGCATGAGCCCACCCTGTCTCACATTCCTTCCAGCATCACGATCAGTCTGCAGGCTGTCGTGGTTGCCGGGCTGGTGATTTCGTTGCTGCTCTGGGTGCTGGTCGCCATGGTCACACCGATTCCCGGGATCGTCACAGGCTTCGTCCGGCGCCGTGTGTCGCCCGACACGAGCGATCCGCTCTCCAAGCACGCAGCGTAGACTGCCGCGATGACAAGCGAAATCGACAGGGAAGACCCAAGCGAACACGAAATTGTGGAAACAAGCACGGCTCCGGACCAGTCGACCGCCGTCGAGGCCGTAGCGCGCAAGTCTCCGTCGCTGCTGGATGCTCCGGCCACGTATCTCTTGCTGGGAATCAATCTCTTGTGGTTCGCTGTGATGTTGCGATGGGGCCCGTACATCCAGCATTGGCACCACCACGAATTCCTGGCTATCTTCACTGACAATTTCAGGTTCGAAGTGCTTCAGTATTTCGGCGGCTGCGGTGGTGCGGATGTGTTGATCCGAGGCCAGTGGTACCGGGTGCTGACAGCGACGTTCGTCCACCTGAACCCGCTGCACCTGATCGTCAACATGTGGTGCCTGTGGAACCTGGGGCTGCTGGGTGAGCCGCTGTTGGGCCGCCGTGGCCTGTTTGTGGTCTACCTGCTGACGGGGATGGCCGGCAATCTCTGCTCGCTGGCGTTTTCGCCGGGTGAGATGGTCGTGGGGGCGTCGGGGGCGGTGTTCGGTATCGCCGGTATTTTGATCGTGCTGCTGTCGAATAAGAAGCTTTCGCTGCCCTGGAGCGAGTTGCGCTCGCTGCGGCGATCGGTCATCCTGTTCGCGCTGCTCAACCTGCTGATCGGGCTCGCGCCGCAGATCATGCTGCAGATGGCTCCAGCCCGAGATCTCGATCACCTGACGAACGACCTGGGGCCGCTGACGCACATCGACAACATGGCCCACCTGGGTGGGCTGGTGTGTGGTTTGCTGATGGGGCTGCCATTGTTTCCGAGGATGCTGACCGGCAGAACGGGCTATCGAGCGCGGCAGAGAATTACGTTCGCCTGGACGGCTTTCGGCATGGCGCTGTTTGCGTACGGCATCGCGAAGTTCCGCGCAAGGTAGACAGCTAGGACGTTGCGGCGAACTTCCGCACCATGGCCAGCAGCAGACGGCGGTCACCCTCGTTCAGGTGTGCGGAGTAGCGCTGCACCTGCGTCAGGAAGCGGATTTCATCCTCGTCCAGCGACAGGCCGGACATCTCGCGCACCGGTTGCTCGTCGAACATCTGGCTCAACGGCAGTTCGAGCGCCGACGCGATCTTTTGCAGCGTCTCAATCGACGGAACGGTGTGGCCGTTTTCGACGCGCGACAGATAGCAGCGCAACAGGCCTGTGCGTTTCTCGATGTCGCCCTGCGACATCCCTTTTTGCAGGCGGAAAGCTCGGATAGTTACGCCGATGTTCATTGAAGCGGGCTCCCGGGAAGCTGGCGGCGCTGGGGCCGACAGGGCTGTTTGCATATGTGCCATTAGCCGTAAAGTAACGATAGCTGGAGCAACTGGCAAGAGGCAAATTCACTTCGACCGTACCATCCGAGATTCATGCGCAAAAGGGCAACGCAACGTGCTTTGCGTGGCACCCCCTGTGTCTTGTGGGTTGGCGGTCCCGGGCCACTAGCCCATGTACATTCCACCGTTTACGTCGAGCGTATGGCCGGTGATATACCCGGCGCCGTCGGACGCAAGAAAAGCAACAGCGGCAGCAATATCCGAATCCGCGCCCACCCGCTGGAGCGGAATATGCACGGTCATGGCGGCCTTCTGTTCGTCGGTGAGGACGGCGGTCATGGCGGTTTCTATATATCCGGGAGCGACAGCGTTACAGGTAATGCCGCGGCTGGCAAGCTCGCGCGCGAGAGATTTTGTAAGGCCGATCATGCCGGCCTTCGAGGCGGCGTAGTTGGCCTGCCCGGCCTGGCCGATCTCTCCAACAACAGAGGTGATGTTGATGATGCGGCCCCAGCGGGCCTTCATCATGACGGAGGCACATGCCTGCGTCAGCAGGAAGGCCCCGGTAAGGTTGGTGGTCATCACATCGTCCCAGTCCTGGCGCTTCATGCGAAGCATCAGGCCGTCTTTGGTGATGCCGGCGTTGTTGACCAGAATATGGACGGCGCCGAACTCGGCGATGACGGCCTTGGCACAGGCTTTGATGGAGTCTTCGCTGGCAACGTCGAGAGCGAACGCTTTGGCGATACCCCCGGCGGCGGCGATTTCCGCGGCGACGGATTCCAGTTTGTCCAGACTGCGGGCGGCGAGGGCGACGGTGGCGCCGTTACGGGCGAGTTCGAGGGCGCAGGCACGGCCGATTCCCTGGGATGCTCCGGTTACGAGGGCAATTCTGCCCGTAAGTCCATTCATTTGTACCTCCAACATCTCTGTCAAAAATAAATCATTCAAGCGCGATATTCTTTAGCGAGTCATGTCCGATCGTCCAAAAGAAAATCCTGCCGGAAACACCACCGAAGTCTACGCCATTCACGGCGCTGAACCCGAAGTCCTTGCGTACGCGATGGCGAAATATTCGCGGTCGGCGCTGTCGATGAAGGAATCGCTTGCTGAAATCAGTTCGCAGCGGGCGGAGCAGTTTCTCAACACGTTCTACTTTCAGTATGGCCACAGGTCGATTGCCGACCTGGCGCACATTCCGTTCGCGATCGAGAAGCTGAGCCTGCTGGCGGCGATCACCGTGGTCGACGAGACGCGCTGGGACGGGCAGGAGCGGTCGACGCGCTATCAGGATTTCCGCCGCAGCGGCTGGTATACGCCGCAGCTCGCGGAGCCGCAGCGCGAGGCGTACACGGCCGCCGTGAAGGCGCTGTTCGCTTCCTATGAAGCATTGGGCCAACACATGCTGGGCGCGCTAAAGGGCACGATTCCGTGCCCCGAAACGATGAAGCCCGAGAGTTACGAGCGGACGCTGAAGGCGCGGGCGTTCGACGTGGCGCGGTACCTGTTGCCGCTGGCGACAAATACTTCACTCGGCCAAATCGTCAACGCACGCACGCTGGAGTCCCAGGTATCGCGTCTGCTGTCGAGCGAGTTTGCGGAGATTCGCGACCTCGGCGGCAAACTGCGCGCAGCCGCATCGGAGCCGGCGTGGAACGTACAGCGCGCCGCGTTGGAAGAGATGGCCGGCGAGGGCAACGTCCCGCAGGAGGCGACGCGGGAGATCCTGGAAGACTTTCTGCGTCCGGTGAAGACCGCACCGACGCTGGTAAAGTATGCCGAGCGCAGCGAATACGTCTGCTCCAGCCGCGCGGAACTGGCCGAGGCGGCGCGGGAGTTGATGAAGGGTGCTGACATCTATCCGGCGCCGGTGGTTGACCTGCTCGACGACGATGAGGACCTTGAGGTGGAGATTGCCACGTCGCTGCTGTATCCGCAGTGCCACTACTCCTATCGTCAGCTTCGCGGAGCAGTGTCGGCGTTGGGCGAGACGCAGCGAAATGAAATTGTGAAGCTGGGTGCAGCGCACCGCGGCCGTCACGATGAGTTGCTGCGGGCATTCAGCGCGGGGCATGGTTTCCGCTTCGATATTCTGATGGATATTGGCGGCTTCCGCGACATGCATCGGCACCGGCGATGCGTTCAGTTGCTGCAACAGTTTTCGGATTGCCATGGCTACGAAGAGCCGGGATGTCCGGGGCAGCCTACCTTGGCTGAAGCGGGTCTTGATCAGGAGTATGCGGCGGCGATGGCCGCGGCGTATGAGGCCTACCGTGCATTGCGGGATTCGGGTGAGCCGGATGCTGCACAGAACGCACGGTATCTGCTGCCGCTGGGGACTCGCTGCCGGTCGTTGTTCAAGATGGACTTTGCGGAAGCGCTGTATATCTCGGAGCTCCGGTCGGGAGTCGCCGGCCACTTCAGCTACCGGCGCGTGGCGTGGGAGATGTATCGTGCAGTCGAGGCGCGGCATCCGGCGCTGGCGGGGTTGTTCCGGATCGAGGATGTGAATGTGCCGGTGGACTTACTGAAGAGGTAGTCCGATGACTCGCGAGGCACTCAATGCATTGGTCAAGCAAGTGCTGGATGCGGCTTATCGTGTGCATACGGCACTGGGGCCGGGATTGCTGGAAAGTGCCTATACGGCTTGTCTGGCATACGAGCTGCGGAAGCTCGGACTCAAGGTTGAAACGGAAGTTCCTGTGCCCATCGTGTACGAAGGCGTGAAGCTTACCGACGTTGGGTACAGGATCGATATCTTAGTGGCCGGCGAGCTCGTGATAGAGGTGAAGTCGCTGGAAGGTATTGCGGCTGTGCATGTCGCCCAGTTGGTGTCCTATCTGAGATTGGCTGGCCGGCGCATTGGGCTGCTCCTGAACTTCAATGTCGAACACCTGAAAAAGGGCATCTATCGTCGCGTAAATAATTTTTAAGAGCTTTAACGCAAAGGTCGCGAAGGGAGCCAAGGTTCGCCACGGCTGCCGTGGCGACCTTAAGTATTTCCTTCGCGACCTTTGCGTTAAAGCTCTTCCGGGTGTTCGCGCGCGGCGCGGAACTACGCAGGCGGCTTGTCGGCGAAGCGGAAGGGGTTGAAGTTGGTGTGGGCGTCGTAGGCGTCGGCGCCTTCGGCACGCTTGAGCCAGTTGATGACGAGGTACGTCATTGGCGTTGCAAGGACTTCGTACGCGACCTTGATCGCGTAGCCGGTGATGATAGTCCTGACCAGCGTGCTCGCCGGCACCGTGCCGACAAAGGTGAGTGTGATGACCAGCGTCGTATCCACGGCCTGCCCGACAACGGTGGAGCCCACAGTACGCGTCCACAGCCAGCGGCCTTCGGTGAGGACCTTCAAGCGAGCCATCGTGTAGGAGTTCGCAAACTCGCCCGCCCAGAATGACAGCAGGCTGGCAATCAGGATGCGTGGCAGGAAGCCGAATACCGTGCTGAAAGCCTCCGCATTGTGCCAGCCCGGGTCGGCTGGAAGTTGGATGACGATGGTGGCGACTCCATAGAGCAGTGCAGTGCCGAAGAAACCCAGCCAGATGGCGCGGCGCGAAGCGGCATACCCGTAGATCTCGGTAAAGACGTCTCCGAAGATGTACGTGATAGGGAAGAGTATGGTCGCGCCCGAGATCGTCAGCGGGCCGATGCGGCAGAGCTTTTGCGCCAGCAGATTCGAGACGAGCAGGACGACGACGAATGCTGTCGTGAGGGCGTCCAGATAGCGGAAACGGGGCATGAGGAAAGCTTACATCGTGTCTTCGACGAGCGACTTCATGGCTTCGCTCGCTTCGGTTCCTACTTGGTCCAGGCCTTCGATCACGCCACGACGGTCGATTTCATTTCGATTCTGGCTGAGCTTCCACTTGCCTTCCAGGCGCTCGATGGAGAGTTCGATTCCTACAATTCCTTTGGACATCGACTGGATGTAATCAGCCGGTGCGTCGGTGATCTTCCACGGCTCTGCGAAGGGCGATTCGTGGATGCCGGTCAAAGTCCTGAGGTGGTCGAGAAGCCAGCCGGTGTCTTCTACCAGCCTCAGATGACCGTAGGCATGGACGGCGACGTAGTTCCACGTGGGAACAACCTTGCCGCTGCTCTGTTTCTCTGCGTACCAGGAGGGTGTGATGTAGTGCTGCGGGCCGGCGAAGATGGCAAGGGCCGGCACGTCAGGGGAAAAGTCGCGCCACTGCGGATTGGCTCGGGAGAGATGGCCTTTGAGGAGACCGAGGGAACCGGGGCGATCCTCCAATACCAGCGGAATATGGGAAGCGACCAGGCCTGCCCCACCCAGCGTGATGAGCGAACTGAACGGCTGTGATCGTATGAGTTCGTGGAGGACCGGAATCCGGGTTTCTTCAAAAGCTTTCGGAATGTACATGATTTCCTTTGGCCGCCGGGTGGTATTTGTAGGATATCGGAGTGGCAAAAGGGAATTCGAGGGTCGAGAGTTTCCGGTTTCATCGCGTGCCGGCTAACTTTCGCTTTTCTTTTGCTTTATTCCGAGGTTTGATGCTAGACTCGGCTTCTAGCTGAGAACGGTGAATTCAAAGCCGTATTTACTCAAAGCCTCACTAAGGAGACGCACATCGTGGCAGACGACCGCAGCAAAGCCATTGAAGCCGCACTTTCGCAACTGGAGAAGCAGTTTGGCAAAGGGTCGGTGATGCGGCTTGGCGCGAAAGATACGATTGGACCGATTTCGGTCATTTCTACGGGGTCGATCTCGTTCGACGCCGCGCTGGGAGTTGGCGGCGTGCCGCGCGGACGCGTGATTGAGATCTTTGGGCCGGAATCCTCGGGCAAAACGACGATTACGCTGCAGATCATTGCCGAGGCGCAGAAGCACGGCGGCCTTGCAGCTTTCGTCGATGCCGAACACGCGCTCGATCCGCAGTACGCTCGCAAGTTGGGCGTCGACACGGACAACCTGCTGATTTCGCAGCCGGACTACGGTGAGCAGGCGTTGGAGATTGTCGAAGCGTTGGTGCGCTCGAACGCGATTGACGTGCTCGTCGTCGACTCGGTTGCGGCGCTGGTGCCGAAGGCCGAACTCGACGGCGAAATGGGCGATTCGCATATGGGCCTGCAGGCGCGCCTGATGTCGCAGGCGTTGCGCAAACTCACAGGAACCGTTTCGAAGTCGCGGACCTGCCTGATCTTCATCAACCAGATTCGCGAGAAGATTGGCGTGATGTTCGGCAACCCTGAGACGACGACGGGCGGTAAGGCACTGAAGTTCTACTCTTCGGTGCGCATTGATATCCGGCGCATTGGCGCGGTCAAGGAAGGCGACGTTGTCGTCGGCTCGCGCACCAAGGTCAAGATCGTCAAGAACAAGGTGGCCGCGCCGTTCCGCGACGCCGAGTTCGACATCCTGTATGGAGAAGGCATTTCACGCGAAGGCGATGTGCTGGACCTCGCGGTGCTGCACAACATCGTCGACAAGGCGGGTGCGTGGTACAGCTACCAGGGCGAGCGCATCGGGCAGGGCCGCGAAAATGTGCGCGGCTACCTGAAAGAGAACAAGGACACCTTCGCGCGCATCGATGCGGAGCTGCGCAAGAAGCTGGGAATCAAGGCTACGGACGATGTCGATGTCCCGGCCGCTCCCGAGAACGGCGCGGAAAAGGCGCAGGACGTGGTGAAGGCGAAACGGTAGCGCCGCAGGCTTGGTCCCACGCCCGAAATGCCGGGCGTGGGCCTCTCGTTTTCAGGGTCGCCACCTTTTGACGCGTTCGCTTCGTGGGTCTACATATGCCGCCCACACTCTTGAAAAAACCCCATCTCATCCATTCGATGGATGCGCAGGTACATGTTTCGGGTGGAAACTAGAGACATACCGTCCCTGCGCTTACGATTGTGGTGTGAAATATCCCTGCGCTGAGATAATGCTGGTCAAGCCTTCGGCAGTTGAAGGCAAGGATTTCGGGGCATGAACTTTCGATCGACGTCGCGATGGCCGTTGCGGGTGCTGCTGGTCCTTTTGTTTATGGCAGCAACCGGCACCGTCTTTCACTCGGTGCACGCGAGCAGTGACTCCGATGCGGCAGCGGAAGCTCGTCGGGCGTACAACCAGAAGATCGCCGCAGGCTACAACAACCGTTTCGGCGCCAGCGAACATTTTCTGCCCTCGAACGCAACGACCGATACCGGAGAGTTCATCGATCCGAAGAGTTTTGCCACCGCCAAATACTGCGGCCACTGTCATCAGGAGGCACACACGCAGTGGCGGGAGTCGGCCCATTCCAACTCCAACCGGCCGATCTGGTATCTGCGCAACGTCAATCTGCTGACAGCGGAGAAAGGCGTGGAATACACGCGGCACTGCGAAGGCTGTCATGACCCCATCGCGCTGTTCGCCGGCGTCCTGACCCAGGGCGCCCCGGTCAAGCGTCCTTATGACCAGGACGGCGTTACCTGCATGGTGTGCCACTCGATCCAGAAGGTCGATACCCGCGGCACGGGAAGTTACGTGATGGGCACTCCCGCGGTGTTGGTGGACGACGAGGGCAAGCCGATTACCCGTCCTGTCAGCGATGCGGAAATTCTGTCGCATCTTGACCGCCATAGCAAAGCGGTGATGAAGGATTTCTATCGCACGTCCGATTTCTGTTCTGCGTGCCACAAAGCGGCGCTGCCGCGTTCGCTCAACGACTATAAGTGGCAGCGCGCCATCTCGCTGTACGACGAGTGGCAGGCTTCTTCGTTTGCGAAGCAGTCGCCGCTGCCGTTCTACGTCAAGGACTCGGTCTCCACCTGCCAGACGTGCCACATGCAGCGCGAAGCTCTTGGATCGCCCGATCCGGGGGCGAAAAAGGGCCAGTTAGCGTCGCATCGCTGGCTGGGTGCGAACACCATCATTCCGAAGTTCTACGGCTACGACGAGCAGGCCAGGCGCATCGTGCAGTTCCTGCAGAACGGCGTCTTCAACGTCGACGTATTCGCGCTGGAGCATGGCGACGCGAACGATAGTTCGAAGCCACAGACCGTCTCGGCGCCCTTGGGACTCGTGGCTTTCAGCGTGGCTCCCGGCGAGCGGCTGACGGCCGATGTGGTGATCCAGAATAAAGGCATTGCGCATAGCCATGTGCCCGAGCAGCGCGACATGTACGAATCGTGGGTGGACTTCACCGTCAAAGATGCCGCCGGCAAAGTCTTGAGCGAGAGTGGATTCCTGAAACCCAACGGCGACCTCGACGAGCGCGCGCACAGCTTCACCAACCGCCTCATCAACTCGAAGGGCACGCTCAACGACCTTCACCAGGTATGGGACAACCGCGTCGTCGCGTATAACAACACGATTCAGTCAGGACGTTCGCAGGTGGTGCGCTACACGTTCACCATGCCCGCCGGAGCGACAGACTCCGTGACGCTCACGGCGACCGTGAAGTACAGGCGCTTCGATCAGCACTTCATGGACTTCGGCATGAACAAGCATTACGAAGAGCCGGTCGTCGATATGGTTTCGTCGAGCCGCATCGTGCGGGTTGGAAATAATCCGACGACCACTCCCGACGCGAGCGAGAACAAGGAGTGGATGCGCTGGAACAACTACGGTGTCGCTCTGCTCGACGCGCAGCAGTATGCCGCTTCGGTCGACGCTTTTCAGCATGTCGCCAAGCTTCGTCCTGATTATGCAGACGCCTACACCAACATGGCCATCGTCGAGATCCAGTGGGAGCGGTATGCGGACGCCCGTCCGCACCTGGCGGAGTCATTGACGCTGGCGCCGAATAATCCGCGCGCCCTGTACTATCGGGCTCTGGTCGAGCGCAACGAAGGCAACCTGGATCTGGCGATCGCGGACCTGCAATCCGTGCTCAAAGCCTATCCGCGGTCGCGCGATGCGTTGCGCGAGCTTGGATTCTCGTTCTACCAGCAGCACAAGTATCCCGAAGCCCTCGCCGAGTATGAGGCGCTCCAGGGCGTCGATCCGGACGATCTCGCCGCACACTACAACCTGGCCATCCTTTACCGCCGGCTTGGAGACAAGGCGAAGGCAGCGTATGAAGCAGGGCGGTTCGCGGATGAGAAGGACGATCCGACAGCGAATACCTATGCCCTGGAGTATCTGCGTAGCCACTCTGAGGTGGCCAACGAGAGCGTGCCGTGGCATGCGCATGAGCTGGATACACTGAAGGCGGATTCACCGGCTGGTTCGAGCCATGTCTCCGGAGTGGGCAATCGATGACCGGTGGCCGCGTGTCTGTCCGTCCTGTTCTTGGTCGTTCGTTGCTGGTCGGAGCGGCGGTATGCCTGGTCGTGGCATCGTGCAGTTTCTCTCCCGCGCCGAAGGCTTATGCCGCTTCAAAAGCAGTGCGCGAACAGGGTGCGGCCGTGTTTCACGAGAAAGGCTGTGAGCACTGTCATGGCATCGACGGTGTCGGCACGGACAAAGGGCCCGACCTGAGTGGAGTGGGAAGGCACCTGCATAAACCGGAGATCGCGAAGCAGATTCACGACGGCGGAAAAGAGATGCCTGCCTTCGGCGATGCGTTGACCAACGACGAAGTCCAGCAACTGGTCGAGTATCTTGCGGCGAAGAAGAAGAAAATCAAAAAGTCCGCTACGCCGGCCGTTCCCGGTTCGGAACGCTAGAAGTTTTTGGAGGCTGTACATGCGTCGGCATCGATTTCGTTATCCGCTGCTTGGGTTCGCTTTATTGTTTGCGATCAACGGAAATCCTGCCATCGCCCAGAACCCAAACACCAATCCCCTGGAGAACCAGGCGCAGAAGCCTGTGGAGGGTTCTCAGCCCGCTGCCAGCATGGGCGTCAATACTGGCGGAGCGCACGAGGCGGTCCTCGATGCCCAGCATCGTCCCATCACTGCGGGAGGCTTCGTCGCTTCTGGTCCGGTCGTCTTCAAAGATATTGCCGCGACCGCGGGCCTTACCAGCTGGACGCATCGCATGGGGACACCGCAGAAGAACTTCATCATCGAAACCGTGGGATCAGGGGTGGCCCTGCTCGATTACGACAACGATGGTTGGCTGGACATCTACATGGTCAACGGATCCACGGTCGATGCGATGTCTGGAAAGGCAACTCCACCGCACGCCGCTTTGTTCCATAACAATCACGACGGCACCTTTACCGATGTCGCTGCCAAGGCCGGTGTGACGAACGACCGCTGGGGCTTTGGCGCAGTCGTCGGCGACTACGACAATGACGGCTGGCCCGATATCTACGTCTCCAACTTTGGCAAGAACCGCCTGTACCACAACAACCACGATGGCACGTTTACCGATGTCGCCGAGAAGGCCGGCGTGACGCTTGGCAACTGGTCGACGGGTGCGACGTGGGGAGATTACGACGGCGATGGCCGCCTCGATCTCTTTGTCCCCGGCTATGTGCATTACGATTTCGCCAATCAACCGGGACAGGGAAATGGTTCAACCACGTTCAGCTTCTGCCAGTTCCGTGGTGTCAAGGTCATGTGTGGTCCCCACGGTCTGCGCGGTGAACCCGACCATCTGTTCCACAACAACGGCGATGGCACGTTCACCGACGTCAGCGAGCGCGCCGGTGTCGCCGATGCGAACCGCTACTACGGCCTGGCATCGTTGTTCGTCGACGTCAACGGCGATGGCCGGCCCGACCTGCTGGTCGCAGATGACTCGACGCCCAACTATCTGTATATAAACAAAGGCGACGGCACTTTCGAAGATGCCAGTTTCGCCAGTGGCTACGCGCTGAACGAGAGCGGCCGCGAGACGGCGTCGATGGGCATCGCCGCCGGCGACCTGTTGCACAAGGGCCAGATCGACCTCTACAACACGACGTTTTCCGACGACTACAACCCGCTCTATCGCAACGACGGCGACGGCAACTTTACCGACACCTCGTATCAGGATGGCATTGCCGAGGCGACGGTCCCGTTTCTTGGCTGGGGCACGGCTTTTTTCGACTACGACAACGATGGTTGGCTCGATCTGTTCATGGTCAACGGCCACGTCTATCCGGGAGTCGATCAACAAGCCTGGGGCACGAGCTGGAAGGAGCGTGCGCTGCTCTTCCATAGTGAGGCCGGGAAATTGAAACTGGTGCCTGCCGTTGAGGGAACAGGTCTTGCAAAACTTGCTGCCGCTCGTGGCATGGCCTTCGGTGATCTGTTCAATGATGGCCACATCGATGTCGTGGTCAACAATATCGACGAACCGCCGTCGCTATTCCGCAACGTTGTGCAAAATGGCAACCACTGGATCGCCTTCCGTCTGATCGGTGCGCCCTCAAGCGAGCCCGGCAAGCCCGGCAGTCCGCGCGATGCTGTGGGCGCGAGGGTCTACGTCACGGCCAACGGCTTTACGCAACGGGTCGACGTGCTGGCCGGGGGAAGCTTCGCATCGAGCTCGGACCAGCGGCCTCATTTCGGGCTCGGAGCGGCGACGAAGATCGACAAAATCGAGATTCGCTGGCCCAGCGGCAAGGTAGAGGTCGTCGCACCTCCGTCCGCACTCGATACGATCTATACCGTCACGGAAGGCAAAGGCATCGAAGCGCGGAAGTAGAGCGGCGATGGAGCTTGATCTACGGTGTTAAGGGGATGACACTGATTCCGGGAATGAAAAGTGACTTTTATAGGTCGCGTAGTCTACATTGGCAGTGCCAAAAATTCTCCGTCTCGCAGGACGCTGTGATCTGCGCATGAGAGACGGGCATTCGGCGCAGTCATAGTTGCCTTCAGATGAGCACGGCGGTCGCGCCGGGCGTGGAGTTTGCCGATGCACGTTGCCGTAAGCCAGGGGGAGAAGAATTCTTCCGGTACGTCCAGTAACGCATCCATTTTCCCCAGCGGATACCTGCTCACCTTCCTGCTAACGACGCTGATCTTTTTCGTCTGGGGCATGTCGAACAACCTCACCGACATCCTTGTGCAGCAGTTCAGGAAGTCATTTGAGTTGAACGTTGTACAGGCGCAGTTGGTGCAGACCGCGGTGTTTCTGGCGTACTTCGTGATGGCCATGCCGGCGGCGCTGCTGATGCGACGGTTCGGGTACAAGATGGGACTGGTGGTGGGGCTGGTCACGTTCGCCATTGGAACGTTGATGTTCTGGCCGGCGGCGGTGATTGGCCAATACACGCCGTTTCTGATCGCGTTGTTTGTTGTGGGCAGCGGATCGTCGACTCTTGAAACGGCGGCCAATCCGCTGATTGCACAGTTCGGCGACCCGGCGACTTCGGAACGGCGGTTGAACTTCTCCCAGGCGTTCAATCCTCCCGGAACGATCACTGGAGCGCTGGTCGGGACGTGGTTTATCTTTTCGGGGATTGAGAAAAATCCCACGGAAATTGCTGCGATGAAGGCGCAGGGCACGTATGCCGCGTATTTGCATGGAGAGATTCTGCGTGTGGTTCCGACGTATGTCGCGCTCGGCGTTGCGGTCATCGTGCTGGCGATATGCATCGGGCGCGCCAGGTTTCCGGCGAGCATTGATGCCAGCGAGGAAACCGGCGAGGTTACCGCGCCTCGCAGCGGAGCGTACGGCAGGCTGCTGCGCAATCCCGGGTTGATGTGGGCGGTCGCGGCGCAGTTCTTCTACGTCGGTGCGCAGATCAGTACGTGGAGCTCGCTGATCTTCTATCTGAAGGCTTACACCTCGATGAGCGACAAGGCTGCCGGATACTTTTTGACCGGCTCGCTGGTTGCGCTGGCTGTCGGACGGATTGTGTCGACTCCGCTGATGAAGTTCATTAGCCCTGCGAAGATGATTGGGCTGTATGCGGTGCTGAACATCCTGTTGCTGGTCGTTGGTGTTGTACATCCGGGAATTGTGGGTGCGAGCGCGATCCTGTTTACCAGCTTCTTTATGTCGGTTATGTTCCCCACG
>Ga0206916_1028_pt1 | contig 36560 bp, 37 predicted proteins | sample Alteio_BWOrgHeat_71_FD_152957 | JGI IMG/M metagenome (GOLD analysis project Ga0206916, IMG submission 152957) | Enriched cells from forest soil in Barre Woods Harvard Forest LTER site, Petersham, Massachusetts, United States -... | ecosystem: Environmental > Terrestrial > Soil > Temperate forest >... | reverse complement strand
CCTGCAGTTCCTTCGGCATATCGCGGTAGGTAATCTTGGGTTCCTTACCGGCGGCGACATAAACGGCTTTGGCGAGATCGGCAAAGCTGCGGGCCTTGCCGGTGCCCAAATTAAACAGGCCATTGACTTGCGGATTCTCCAAAAGCCACATCATGACTTTGACGCAGTCGCCGACCCAGACGAAGTCGCGCAACTGGCCTCCATCCGCGTAATCCGGATGATGCGATTTAAAAAGCTGGAAGGTTTCGCTTTTTGCGGCGAAGGGATAGATTTGCTCCGCCACCGAACGCATGCCACCTTTGTGATATTCGTTAGGGCCGTACACATTGAAAAATTTCAGACCGGCGCATTGCGCAGGGCCGCCTGTGCCGAGTGATTTTTTCCGTGCGATCCAGCGGTCGAACAGATGCTTGCTCCAGCCATAGGCATTCAGCGGCATAAGCTTGGAAAGGCCGCCGATGCTTTCGTCATCCTGAAAACCGCTGGAGCCGTCGCCGTACGTGGCAGCAGAAGACGCATAGATGAATTGTATCTTTGCATCCTTGCACCATTGCCATAATTTGCAGCTAAGGCGAAAATTGGTATCGGCGATCAGGTCAGCGTCCGTTTCCGTTGTTGCGGATATCGCGCCCATATGGAAAATGGCTTTGATGGTGCCTTTATGGGCTTCCAGAAATTCAAACAGCTTTTCGGGGGCAATCAGGGCTTCCAGGTCGCGTTTGGCAATGTTGCGCCATTTATCGCCGGTGCCGAGCCAGTCGCACACGGCAACGCGTTCGCCGCGGGCATCAAGCGCTGCGACCAGATTCGATCCAATAAAACCGGCTCCGCCAGTGACTATAATCATAAAGGCTCCTTCGTCAGCACTAGACATTTTTACATCCGATTTGACAAGTCGGAAGGTAAAAGGCACCTAATCAGGCATTCGAAGCTAATTAACGTTGAGGAACTATGAAGCGAGCACTCGTTTTTCCAGGGCAGGGCAGTCAGGCCGTAGGTATGGGGCAGGCGCTTTCAACCGCTTTTGTTGAGGCCAGAGATGTCTTTCAGGAGGTTGACGAGGCTCTGAGCCAGAACCTTACCAAGCTGATGTTCGAAGGCCCCGCCGAAGACCTGAAACTGACCGAAAACGCCCAGCCAGCCTTAATGGCCGTCAGTTTGGCCGTTATCCGTGTGCTGGACAAACAGGGTAAGTTCCATTTGCCGCAAGCGGCCAAATTCGTCGCCGGGCATAGTCTTGGCGAATATTCGGCGCTTTGCGCTGCGGGCACCTTCAGTCTTTCTGACACGGCTCGGTTGTTAAAGAAACGCGGTCAGGCAATGCAACAGGCTGTGCCTGTGGGTATTGGCGCTATGGCAGCTCTGATCGGTGTTGATATGGATGTCGCCAAGGAAATTGCTGCCGAAGCTGCTCAAGGCGAAGTTTGTGCTGCCGCCAATGATAATGCGCCGGGGCAGGTGGTTATCAGCGGCCATGTCGCCGCCGTCGACCGCGCTATGGCAATTGCCGCTGAACGCGGGTTTAAGCGCAGTGTAAAACTGCCCGTCAGTGCGCCGTTCCATTGCTCCCTGATGCAGCCTGCTGCCGACGTTATGCAAAAAGCCTTGTCGGATGTGGCCCTCAAAGCGCCGGTTGTGCCCGTGGTTGCCAATGTTACGGCGGAAGCCACCAGCAGCGCAGAGGAAATTCGTGATTTGCTCGTGCAGCAGGTCACAGGCTCCGTGCGCTGGCGCGAATCCGTGCTCTATATGAAGGCGCAAGGGGTGGAGCAACTGGTCGAATGCGGTGCCGGTAATGTGCTGGCCGGTCTTACCAAACGCATTGATAAGGAACTTCCGGCACTGTCCTTGCAGACGCCCGAGGATATCGATAGTTTCCTGAAGACAATTTAGGAGTTGCAAACATGTTCAGTCTTTCCGGTAAAAATGCAATCGTTACGGGCGCTTCAGGCGGTCTCGGTAACGCAATCGCCAAGGCGTTGCATGCGCAAGGCGCAAAAGTCGTTCTGTCGGGAACCAAGCTTGAAGCATTGCAGGCTTTGCAGTCTGAGCTTGGCGAGCGCAGCTTTGTATCTGCTGCGAACCTTTCCGATCCTGCAGCTCCGGCAGCCTTGCTGAAGGATGCCGAGGCTCAACTCGGTGGCGGTGTCGATATTCTCATCAATAACGCCGGTCTTACGCGTGATGGCTTGGCCATTCGTATGAAGGACGAAGATTGGGATGCTGTGCTGAATGTAAATCTTGGCGCCGCGTTTCGGTTGAGCCGTGCCGCGTTGAAGGGCATGATGTCGCGCCGCTGGGGCCGCATCATCAATATCACTTCTATCGTCGGCGTTACCGGCAATGGCGGGCAGGCGAATTATGCTGCATCCAAGGCTGGCCTGATTGGTATGAGCAAATCACTGGCGCAGGAAATGGCGCCGCGCAATGTGACCGTCAATTGTATCGCGCCGGGCTTTATTGTGACTGCAATGACTGACGCCCTCACCGAAGATCAGAAGAATAAAATGCTGGGCGCCATCCCGGTTGGTTATCTAGGCGAGCCCAAAGATATCGCCGCCAGCGCCGTATTCCTAGCCTCCGATGAGGCGCGTTACATCACCGGCCAGACCATTCATGTGAATGGCGGCATGGCGATGATTTGAAAGAGAGTTAGAACAAAGGGCGTTTTGCAGCTGAATTAGCGACTAAAGGAGAGGTGGATATGCGTATTGCCAGTGTGCAAATGAATCCTATAGCCGGTGAAGTCGAAAAAAACATCCACACCATGTGTGAACACATCGAAAATGCTGCGGCGGCTGGCAATGATTTGGTCGTATTTCCTGAAATGTCCGATACTGGTTACGATATGCCGACCATTGTGCGAACAGCACGTAATTGGGCGGATAGCACCGTAAGCAAGTTACAGGATACTGCACGGCGGTGTCGTGTAAATGTTGCCGCTGGAGTCAGTGAAAAAGAAGAAACCAATATTTATAATTCTGTTGCGATCATTGGGCGTGACGGTAGTCTCATAGGGAGGCATCGGAAGACACATTTGATTACAGCTGAACCTATGCTGGAACAGAATTATCTTAAAGCTGGCGATGAACTGACCATTGTACAAATTGAAAATGCTCAGTTTGGAATTATGACGTGTTATGAAATTCGTTTTCCAGAAATTGCGCGCACGCTTGCTTTGAAGGGTGCGCAGGTTTTGCTTATTCCAGCGGCGTGGCCGCTTGTGCGCCTACCCCACTGGACAACTTTGGCGTTAGCCCGCGCCATTGAAAACCAAGTCTTTGTTATTGCTGCAAACCGTATAGGAAGTGACGGGGGCGTAATATTTGCAGGAACAACAACGATTGTTGATCCGTATGGAGTTGTGTTGGCGTCGGCATCGCAAATTCATGAAGATGTTGTAGTGGCCAAGTTAAATCTTGAACGTATTAGTGTTGTAAGATCCCAAATTAAAGTTCACCAGGACCGCCGTCCAACCTTATATGAGATGGGCAAATAGTGGCATGGCGATGATCTAGTTACGGATCGAGTTTAACCGTTCGTATGGGGTTTGCTTGGGGAGGACGCCCACTTAAATTTGGCGCCCCAGTCGAATTTCTTATGGGCAGCCAGATCGCGATCAATTTGAGCGTCGACCTTTGCAGTTTGCGCTGGTGACAGGATTTCCGCGCTAATCAGCCGTAAATTATTTTGAGGCCCGAATACTATTCCCACAGAATCTATATTCATTGCGGGTGTTATGCGTTGGAGTCTTACAGCCGTTCCTTTTACACATGCATCACGTAAGACAGCCATGTTATCTGGCCGAAGATTCACGCTGCTAACATCAAGTTCTCTTGCTTTGAATGTGAGGGCGTCTTGTTCCGAGATGATAGTTATTTTATAATTGCTAAATGGGTCGGATGGATCTGTGCGTTTAGGATCTGTCGGTTCGCAACCTATTACTGCAGCGGCCTTATAAATATCAATCCGTTTGATATTAATGTGCTCCAGAGTTCCGTCAATCGTTCCAGCTGTTCCAGCTATAGTTGTCACCCCTAGGATTGCAGCTCCCCAATGTCGGCAAGTAAAACGAGCGGCATCTCCTAATAATTTACCTAGCGAATCCTTGCGCAATGAACCTTTGCGAAATGAACGACTACTCATATGACAATCCCCGTTATTAACAAAGTAAGTAAAGGAATTATAGGGGTAGATGAAATGGTTGCATAAACAATTTTATGGTTAAAGGTTGGATTTTTACGTTACCTATTTAAGCTGGGCCGTCGGCTTTTTGAACTCGAGTGAAGCACCCTGCATGTGCGAAACAGCCTAGTTGCCTGTTTGTGGTGTATGTTTCTAACGCGTCGATATCCTTGGAAGCCGTTGCAACAACGGTAGGATGAAATCCCAATACTGGAAGGTCAGGACCTTTTGTCGCTACATGAAAACCATAGTCAATCGCATGCGGAAATGGCCCGGTCGGAGTTTCTTTTTGACAGGCTAATTTTAAACCCGAGCCGCCCGCATCTTTTCCAGCGCGCTCGAGATTCAGAAGCTGTTCTGAACTGATAATAAAAGTTTTTCTTTTCAATGTTTCGTTGCCGTTAGGCAGGAAACCCGAAATTGCAACGTCCAGTTTGAATGTGTTCCGATCCCCATTTGCTGAAACGCATCCGACCGGTACAACTTCACCGCGGTCATTGGGGACTATGAAGCCATTACCCATAATACAGCCAGTAATAATGCCTGCCGCCATTGTGGCTATTCCCAGCATAGAGAAATCTGCAAGGCTGCCGCTAATTTTTTTTGTATCCATATTGATCTTCATATTAAGGTCCCCATAATTTCTATGCTTGTGCCGCAATATAACAGATAAGGAAATACTTTCATCCTTCATAATATGGTTAACGATTAGGCTTTTGCTGCTCATTACCGTATAAGATTGGTCTTATGAAAGAACGTAACTCCCTCCGTAAGCGCGTGACGCGCTATGCCAAAGTTTCCGGCGCTATGGCAAATGTCGGTGCGCGGGCGGCGGGCAGCAAATATCTGGGCATCACTGCTGACAAACAAAAGCAGGCGGAGCGGCTGCGGCTGGCGCTTGGAGGCCTGAAAGGTCCGCTGATGAAAGTGGCCCAGATCCTTTCGACCATTCCGGATGTCGTGCCCAAAGAATATGCGATGGAGCTGGCGCAGCTGCAGTCGGACGCGCCGAGCATGGGCTGGCCGTTTGTAAAGCGCCGTATGGCGGCGGAGTTGGGCTCTGATTGGGAAAAGAAATTCAAAAATTTTGAACATGAAGCCAGTGCCGCGGCATCGCTGGGGCAGGTGCATAAGGCGTTATCCCCGGACGGTAGGAAGTTAGCTTGTAAACTGCAATACCCTGATATGCTTTCGACCGTTGAAGCGGATTTGCGCCAGCTGAAACTGGTGATGAAGGTTTTCGAATATTATGACCGCGCGGTGTCGACCAAGAAAATTCAGGAAGAAATCGCCGACCGACTGCGTGAGGAACTGGACTACCGGCTGGAAGCCAAGCATATCGACCTTTACCGGTTGATGCTGGCCGATGTTGAGAATGTATATGTGCCGGAGGTGGTCAAAAACCTGTCGACCGACCGGCTGCTGACGATGACATGGCTGGAAGGTGAGAAATTGATGGCAATCGTCGATAAACGCTCCCTGAAAGAGCGCAATGCGATTGCCATGAACATGTTTCGGGCATGGTACACGCCTTTTTATTATTACGGCGTTATCCACGGTGACCCGCATCTGGGGAATTACACGCTTCGCAAGGATAATGGCGTCAATTTACTCGATTTTGGGTGCGTTAGAGTGTTCAAACCGGGGTTGGTGCAGGGGGTAATCACGCTTTACAATGCTTTGGACCAAAAACAACCCGAACTTGCAGTAGAAGCTTATAAGGAGTGGGGTTTTATGAATCCCAGCAAAGCTTTAGTGGAAACTCTTAATATCTGGGCTCAATTCATCTATGCGCCGCTTTTGGAAGACAAAACCCGCCTGATTGAGGAAACCAATACCGGGCTTTATGGCCGGGAGACGGCTAATAAAGTGCATACCGAATTACGCAAGATTGGCGGCGTCGAAGTACCACGCGAGTTTGTTTTTATGGACCGCGCCGCCATTGGCCTCGGCTCAGTATTTCTTCGGCTCAAAGCCGAAATCAACTGGTACCGGATGTTTCAGGAATTGATAGCGGGCTTTGACGTCAAGACGCTGGTGAAAAATCAGGCGAGAGCTTTAAAGGCAGCTGGTTTATCAGCTTCACAGAAATGAAAATCTAGGCCATTATAACGGCTTAGTCCGATTCTTGAACTCCTCGCTTTTGTGTCGCCGATGAAGATAGCCATCCCCAAAGAACGCCGCGCCTATGAAAAACGGGTGGCGGCTACCCCTGATACGGTCAAAAAGTACCGTGCGATGGGTTATGACGTGCTGGTTGAAGCCGGTGCCGGGGCAGAAGCTTCTTACCCGGATGAGCAATATGCGGCTGCAGGGGCGCAGGTGATTGCGGATGCCGCCATGACCCTGCGGGATGCCGATATCGTCCTGAAAGTTCAGCGTCCGATGAATGAGGGTGAAGGCCGCAACGAAATGGGTTTGCTGAAGTCCGGCGCAGTGCTTATCGCGATGCTCAATCCTTATTCGGCACGTGGTGATCTGGAAACCTATGGTCGTATCAACGTCACCGCCATGTCGATGGAGCTGGTGCCGCGCATTACCCGGGCTCAGGCGATGGATGTGCTGTCGAGCCAGTCTAACCTCGCAGGATATAAATCCATTCTGGATGCAGCTGAGCAATTTGGCCGCGCCTTTCCGATGATGATGACGGCGGCGGGCACCGTGCCACCCGCACGTGTTTTGGTTATGGGCGCAGGCGTTGCGGGGTTGCAGGCGATTGCAACCGCAAAACGTCTTGGCGCAATAGTTTCTGCTACCGATGTGCGCCCCGTCGCCAAGGAACAGGTTGAAAGTTTGGGCGCAACTTTTGTCATGGTTGAAAGCGAAGAAACCAAGCAGGCGCAGACGGCTGGTGGCTATGCCAAGGAAATGAGTGAGGATTATAAACGCCAGCAAGCTGCGTTGATCGCTGAAACAATCAAGAAGCAGGATGTGGTCATCTGCACCGCGCTTATTCCCGGCCGAGCCGCACCGCGCCTTGTTACCGAAGATATGCTGCGCAGCATGAAGCCCGGCTCCGTCATTGTGGATTTGGCGGTGGAGCAGGGCGGCAATTGCGCCCTTTCCGAGGCCGGTAAAGTAGTCGAAGCTTTCGGTGTTAAAATTGTCGGGCACCGCAATGTGCCAAGCCGGATTGCGGTGGATGCTTCATCGCTCTACGCCCGTAACCTGCTGAGCTTCGTGACATTGATTTCTGCCAAGGAAGGCGGACAGCTTTCTATTAACTGGGATGATGAGATCGTCCGTGCCATAACCTTGACCCGCAACGGCGGTATCGTGCATCCGCAATTCCAACAACCAACTGCAGCTTAACCCTAGAGGAGCGACCTATGGAAAACTCACCCGAAAATAATCAGCAAAGCATTTCCTGGTGGATCACCAGCCTTGCGATCTCTATCGCTTGCTGCGCTGTCCTGTTTGTCATTTTTGCGGGTTATTTAACTTCGATCAAGAGAGAGATCTCGGCTGAAAATATGCAGCTGGAACAAATGGCCGTGCATCAGGAGACCTTGCTGGTTGAGTTGCGCGCCTTGCAGCATTCGCTGGGTCAACCGACCCCGTCTGCGACAGTTGCGGCACCAACAACAGCTCCGGTAGCGCCTCCGGCCGTTCAGCCCCCTGCGATGCCGACGGTTGAAGAACCTTCTATCACGCCGCCTGCTGTAACTGCTCCTACGGGAACGACAGCACCAACGGTGACAACACCCGCGCCAGTGGCACCAACAGCCATTCCTGAAGTTCCGGCCAAGAAGTAGGAACATCCATGGCGATGAATGACGTTGTAAACGGGCTTGGCAGTTTAGCCGCCGAGCAGGAAAAGCTCGCGGCTTTCGCCAGATCGCTGGCGACGCAAGCACAGGCAATGACCCAGTCGAGTGGTGTGGAGGCTGGACACAGCTTCTTCATCACGGGACTGACGGTTTTTGTGCTGGCCTGTTTCGTTGGGTACTACGTTGTCTGGCGTGTAACACCTGCGCTGCATTCACCGCTGATGGCTGTTACTAACGCGGTGTCTTCCGTCATTATCGTTGGTGCATTGTTGGCGGCAGGCCCCTTGGAGATGACTGAGGCGAAATTGATGGGGCTAGGGGCCGTGACCCTTGCCTCCATCAATATTTTCGGCGGCTTCATCGTTACGCAGCGCATGTTGCAAATGTACAAAAAGAAATCCGACGTCAAACCAGAAAGGCATTGAGCCTCTATGACAAGCTTGGTTTCCCTAGCTTACCTCGTTTCCGGTATTTGCTTTATAATGGCGCTGCGCGGTTTGGCGTCGCCTGTTACGGCGCGGCAAGGCAACATGTTCGGCATCGTCGGCATGACGGTCGCCATTATCACGACTCTTTGTCTGGTCGAGGCTAGCTCACTCTGGTTTATCGCTATAGCGGTCGCTCTGGGTGGCGCTATCGGCGCCGTCGTTGCGCGCAATATCAAAATGACGGCGTTACCGCAATTGGTTGCCGCCTTTCACTCTCTGGTTGGTTTGGCTGCCGTTCTGGTGGCGGGCGCTGCCTTTACTAATCCCGGCGCTTACGGCATTTCGACCGGCGATACGATCCATATCTCCAGCCTTATTGAAATGGGGCTTGGCGTTGCCATTGGTGCGATCACATTCAGCGGCTCCCTCGTCGCTTTCTGCAAGTTGCAGGGGCTGGTATCCGGTAAGCCGCTGGTGTTTAAATTCCAACATCAACTTAATTTGGCGCTCGGTATTCTGGTTCTGTTGCTGGTTGTCTGGCTTATCCTTGGGCAATCGCCTTATGCCTTCTGGAGCATCGTTGCGGTTACCTTCCTGCTCGGCTTTCTTTTGATCCTGCCCATTGGCGGCGCGGATATGCCGGTCGTTATATCGATGCTCAACAGCTATTCCGGCTGGGCGGCGGCTGCTACCGGCTTTACGCTGGAAAATCCGTTGCTGATTATCACTGGCGCTTTGGTCGGTGCTTCAGGCGCTATCCTCAGCTACATCATGTGTAAAGGCATGAACCGGTCGATCTTCAATGTCATTCTCGGTGGTTTTGGCAGTGAGGGCGGTGCAGGCGCAGCTGTTGCAGGCCTGGGCGATCGTTCTGTTAAAATCGGTTCCGCCGAAGATGCCGGGTTCATCCTGAAAAATGCATCAACAGTTGTGATCGTCCCAGGTTACGGTATGGCGGTAGCCCAAGCGCAGCATGCCTTGCGCGAAATGGCGGATCACCTCAAGAAAGCAGGAGTGCAGGTGCGCTATGCCATTCATCCGGTCGCAGGCCGCATGCCCGGCCATATGAATGTGCTGTTGGCCGAAGCCAATGTGCCTTACGACGAAGTAATGGAGCTGGAGGAAATTAACCGCGATTTCGGGCAGACTGATGTTGCTTTTGTTATTGGCGCGAATGACGTCACTAACCCCGCCGCTAAAACCGACCCCAGCTCGCCGATTTTTGGCATGCCCATTCTTGATGTCGAAAAAGCCAAGACGGTTCTGTTCATTAAGCGTTCGATGGCGACAGGTTATGCCGGGGTGGAGAACGAGCTATTCTATCGCCCCAACACAATGATGCTGTTCGGCGATGCCAAAAAGATGTGCGAAGAAATTGTCAAAGCGCTGGAAGCTTAATCTTTTAACCAGGAGTACCCCATGTCCACCCGTAATATTGTACTGATTGTCCTTACCGTTATCGTCGTTTTATTCCTGACAGGTATCAACACGATCCCGACACAAGACCAGAAAGTGCAAGCTGCATGGTCGCAGGTCGAAAATGATTATCAACGCCGTATGGATCTGATCCCTAATCTGGTAGAAACGGTCAAAGGTGCAGCGAATTTTGAGAAATCCACTTTGACGGACGTTATCGAGGCGCGTGCCAATGCGACAAAAGTAACTTTATCAGCGGACCAACTCAGTAACCCTGAAGCGGTCAAGCAGTTCGAACAGGCGCAGGGCACGCTTTCCTCCACCCTGTCGCGTTTGATGATGGTCTCTGAACGTTATCCGGAGTTGAAAGCGAACGCCAGTTTTCTGGCCTTGCAGTCGCAATTGGAAGGAACTGAAAACCGTATCACTGTTTCTCGCCGTGATTTTATCGGAGCCGTACAGGAATATAATACGACGGTCACAACATTCCCGGGCCGTCTGTGGGCGATGATCTACGGCGCCAAGCCAAAACAGAATTTCACCGCCACCGAAGGCGCTGACAAGGCGCCTGTCGTCAAATTCTAACCGGATGCGCAGCTTAAAACTCGGCCTCGTTTTTGTTCTCCTGCTGGTAACGCCTGCTCTGGCGGCCCTGAATTTTCCGGCTTTGACAGGACGTGTCGTTGACGATGCGCATATTCTCTCGCCGGGCACCATTCAGTCATTGGATCAGACACTGGCAGGTTATGAGCAGGCAACGACTAATCAGCTCGTTGTTGTTACGGTGCCTTCCTTACAAGACGTGCCCATTGAAACTTATGGCTACCAATTGGGTCGTGCCTGGGGCATCGGCCAAAAGGGCAAAAATAATGGTGTGCTGCTGATCGTAGCGCCCAAAGAACGCAAGGTGCGCATAGAAGTGGGCTACGGCCTTGAAGCTACTTTTACTGATGCGATCTGTAGTCAAATAATCGACGGTATTATTTTGCCGGATTTCCGGACCGGCAATATGGAGCAGGGGATTATCGACGGTGTTAGTGCTATCACGGGTGGAGAATCCCTTGCCGCATCCACATCTAAGGCTCAACAACCGCAGAACGGTGTTTTTTATGAGATTCTAATGTTAGGAATTATTTTATTGGTAATGTTTATTTCACGAGTTGTAGTTCCCTTTAGTTCTGTAAGATCAGGATCATCTTTTGCTTCTGGTAGTTCCAGCCTCACCGGCGGTTTCAGCGGTGGCGGTGGCAGTTTTGGCGGCGGAGGCGCGTCGGGCGGATGGTGATAATGTTGCGTGCTTTGCTGCATCAGCCACGGGAGTTTTACGAATCCTGCCTTTTCCTGCTTGTGTTTGTTATTCTGGGCGTAGCCAAAGTGACTTCGCTTATGGACCCAAAATTGTGCGACAGGTATTTCGCTTTGTGGATCATGGCTTTCCTATTTGATGTTGGGATCAGAATTTATATCTCGTCTTCTTCAAATAGCAGTAAATCCAGCAGTTCATCCTTCCATGGGGGAGGCGGTAGTTTCGGCGGAGGAGGGGCATCAGCTTCATGGTAATAGGAAAATCACTCTCAACAGAAGATCAGAACCTTGTTCATACCGCCGTTCAGAAAGCGGGCGCGAGTACGGGGGCTGAAGTCAATGTCACGATTGTACCGGCTAGCGGCACCTATATTGGTTATGTTTTTGCCGATGCTTTTCTGTTGTCGAGCCTTATTGACCTGATCCTGTGGCACGAAAACTATGCGCAGGATTTCCCACTTTTCCTGCTGATCCAGATTGCTGTCATCGCTGCAGCTGTTTTATTGCCGTGGATCAGGCGGCTTTTTATTCGCTTGTTACCGAAACATGTTCGCCATCATCAGGCGGCCAAAAGCGCCGGCCTTGAATATTTGCATCTGATGCATCATGTTCCTGCGGGCAAACCGGTTGTGATGCTTTATGTCTCGCTTGCCGAGCGTTATGTGCATGTGATGCATAGCCGCGCCTTGCGCGACCGCGTCGATAATTCTGCGTGGCTAGATATCGTCACCCGTTTTACGGAAACGATGAAAAAGACCGGATTAAAGGAAGCAAGTCTACAAGCTGTCGGCAATATCGAAGCGGCCTTGCTTTCCAAGAAAGCGTAAATAATATCAACGGCTTACAATATTTTAAGCTTATTGGGTTATTTAGTTTCGGGATTATCTGTTAGTATCAAAAAATAGGACATTTTAGGGTTTTGCATATTATGACCGATAAACGTGGCTATTATGAAGTTTTGGATGTTGAGCGTACGGTTGATGAAGTCGCGCTAAAAGCTGCTTTCCGTAGAAAAGCTATGGAACATCATCCGGACAAGAACCAGGGCGATCCGTCCGCGGAAGGAAGATTTAAAGAAGTCAACGAGGCCTATAGCGTTTTAAGTGATCCGCAAAAACGCGCGGCGTATGATCGATTTGGGCATGGGTTTGGTACAGCGAGTCGAACCACAACCGCTGGCCGAACCGCGAATATTTTTGATGAAGTGTTTGGCCGAGATCCTATCGGGGCGGTGTATGGGCGCGATCCTTTTGGGTTTGGTGCCCCAAAGGGTAATCCCTTTGGCGATATTTCAAGAAGAGCTGCAAGCGCCGCTGCATCTGAAGCAACTTCAGAAGCTCCAGCGCCACCTAAACCTAAGCCACCAACAATAAGTGAAGTCATTTCCGGATATAATAGAGGTGATGCCAAGTTTGATGGCTATGCTGTGAGTCTGTGGTTAAAAGGTAAGCCGAACATGGTTGCCGCATTCTCTGCGCAAGCGGATATTGTCAAACTGGCTGAACGTGATAGTGGCCTTTTAAGAAAAGAGCTGGCAAGTCGTGGAGCTTTAGCCTACGCGGAAGCGGTATCGCCAGCCTGTATTGCTAACTTAAACAATGGACAAAAAGCGGGAGCTATGATTTTGACGGAGCTTTTGGACGTAAGAATACCAACTTACGGTATTGCCCTTCAAAATATTGATGAACGCACTCCAATAGCAGCCCGGGTGCTGGGGAATGTTACTGCCGAAATTTTGGCAAACAATACAGAACTGACTGCAGCTCTCGCTCGAACGCTGCCTAAGGAAGTGATAAAAAAGGTTCTGCCGGTTTATCTTGAGCGCATGAATCAGGGTAGTGACTCTAGTTCTGATTTGCGGACCGTTTATGAGGGGGTTGACCGTTTGAACATTGAGGATAGAAGAATTTTTGCGAAAGCTGTGAAGAAGGGGCTAGCCGCGCCGGCTTGGGCAAGAATTCGTACGGATGACTATAATTTCTTCAAAAACATGGATTTTAATTCCCGCACAGGTATCGGAGCCCTTCTTAGGGATCTTAATATCGCTTAACCTAAACCTTCCCTATACTCTGTTCTCTTGCCTTTACAAACCGTAGGCTGGGATTTTCTTCCATAGCGCGATTGAGATGCCAGGCATTGCGGGCGAGAAAAACCAGCGCGCCGTCGTGATCTTCGGCGAGGCTGCCGCGATTGGCATCCGTGAATTTCTTGATCACTAAAGGATCATCGCCTTCGACCCAGCGTGCTGCATCCAAACCCGCCGTTTCGAATTTGGCGGGAAGGCCGTATTCGGCCTCAATCCGGGCGGCCAGTACTTCGAATTGCAAAGCGCCGACAACGCCGACGATCCAGTCGGAACCTGTGAGTGGTTTGAACACTTGCGATGCGCCTTCTTCGGCGAAATGCTCCAAGGCGCGGCGAACATGCTTGACCTTCATCGGATCGCCGATATGTACGCGCTGCAACATTTCCGGCGCAAAACTTGGCACGCCGAGGTAGCGGATATTTTCGCCTTCCGTCAGCGTGTCGCCGATACGCAATGTGCCGTGGTTAGGGATACCCATAATATCACCAGCATAGGCGTCTTCGGCGAGTTCGCGCTCGCGCGCCAGAAACAAAACAGCGTTATTGACGGCCATAGGTTTCTGATCGCGGACATGGAATAGTTTCATGCCGCGGCGGAAATGGCCGGAGCAAAGCCGCACAAAGGCGATGCGGTCGCGGTGGTTCGGGTCCATATTGGCCTGTACCTTGAATACAAAGCCGGTGACTTTCTTTTCTGTCGGCAGGACTTCGCGTTTATCCGATGTCTGCGTGCGGGGTGCAGGCGCATATTCTGCAAGGCCCAACAGCAACTCGCGCACGCCAAAATTATTAATCGCGCTACCGAAATACACCGGGGTCAGGTGTCCGCCGCGATAAGCTTCGGCATCGAAAGGCGGGCAGAGGCCGCGCACCATAGCGACTTCTTCGCGCAGCTTTGTGGCAGCTTCCAGCCCCAGCAATTCATTCAGCTTGGGATCGTCCAACCCGTCGCATTTAATGCCGTCGGTCATTTTCTTGTCGACGAGGATCAAATGATCACGGATCAAATCGTAGCAACCTTTGAATTCACGGCCCATGCCGATCGGCCAGCTGGCAGGTGTGACATCCAGCGCCAGTGTTTGCTCGATCTCGCTCATTAAATCAAACGGATCGCGCGCTTCGCGGTCCATCTTGTTGATGAAGGTCATGATCGGCACATCGCGCAGGCGGCAAACTTCAAAAAGTTTGCGGGTCTGGCTTTCAATACCTTTGGCAGCGTCAATGACCATGACGGCGCTATCGACGGCAGTGAGGGTACGGTAGGTATCTTCCGAGAAATCTTCGTGGCCTGGCGTGTCGACAAGGTTAAAGCTGCTATCGGCGTAATCAAAGCTCATCACCGAAGCGGTAACGGAGATGCCGCGGTCACGTTCGATCTTCATCCAGTCAGAATGGGCGCGGCGTTGTTCGCCTCTGGCCTTGACGGCGCCCGCCATCTGGATCGCGCCGCCGAATAGCAACAGCTTTTCCGTCAACGTGGTTTTACCAGCATCCGGATGGGCGATAATGGCGAAAGTGCGCCGCTTCGCGACGATAGTTTCTAGGCTGTTTTCAATGCTCATGGCAGGTGGTGATAGCGGCTTAAAGGCGCTTTGTCAGCGTAAAAATTAAGCCTTGCTGAGGCTGCCATCGTTGCTGATAACGCGGTTACGCCCGGTTTCTTTGGCTTTATAGAGCCCCTCGTCAGCGTGCTTAAGCAGTTGCTGGACGTTACTTTCATCTTCTTCCCGGATGCAGGCTACACCCATGCTTGCGGTAACGTTAATATTCTGGCTGTTATTTTTGACGCTGATAGAAAGCTTCTCAATCCGTTGCCGCAGGCGTTCGGCGATTGAAAGGGCTGTTTTCATATCGGTTTCCGGCATGATAACGGCAAACTCCTCGCCGCCCATGCGTACGACCAAATCCGTAGGACGCAAGCTGTTGATGATGCTGCCGGCAACGCTGATCAGAACGGCATCACCGGAGTCGTGTCCGTAGTTATCATTTACTTTTTTGAAGTGGTCGATATCAACCATCAGCGCTGAAAGCGGTTTCATCGAAGTTCTTGACCGGGCCAGCAACTTTGGCAAATGGGCATCAAGGAAGCGGCGGTTGTAAGCGCCAGTCATAGGATCAACCAGAGACAGAGCGAGGCTGTCTTCGTAATTCTTGCGCAAGCGGTCATAGTGACGCTTATGCCTTAATTGCGTGCGGGTGCGGGCGATGAGTTCATTTTCATCAATCGGACGCACGAGATAATCATTCGCGCCCAGATCAAGGCCCTTGGAAATCTTGGTCATTTCCGCATCGCTACCAATAAGGAGGATCGGCAATTGGCGCGTTGCCTCATGCGTGCGTAATTGCGGGCAGATATGCAGGCCATCTTCATTTTTTAAATCGAGGCTGGCGAAAACCAGATCGCAGTCCCCAGCCTGTGCCAGCGCTGCGGTCTCCGCCACTGTGGTAGCAAAGGTAACCCTCATTGAGGCTTTGGACAGCATCTGCATCATGTTCTGACGTTCCAGAGGATCGTCTTCCATCACTATAGCGTGACCGCCATCATAAGCAGCCAGAGAGGCAGCCTCGCCCGGGACTTGCTGCAAAAACTGGTTGGATGTTGTCTCACGCAACCGCCATTCATCCATAACCATTTTAAAGCGCAGTAGGGAGCGCACACGCGCCATTAGCGCAATGTCGTTAATTGGCTTGGTCAGGAAATCATCGGCACCTGCATGCAGGCCTTTAACGCGGTCGGTAACATCGGATAAAGCCGTAACCATAACGACGGGGATATGTGCTGTCGCGGGATCGGCTTTAATACGTTTGCAGGTTTCGAAGCCGTCCATTTCCGGCATCATCACATCCAGCAGGACGATATCAGGACGGTTTTCCTGAATTTTTTCCAGGGCGGCAATGCCGTTTTCGGCTGTCGTCACAACATAGTAATCATGAGCCAGTTTAGCGGCGAGTAATTTTACATTAAGAGGATTGTCGTCAACGACGAGGATGCGAGCGGACATGATTTCAAAAGATCAGGAGGAGGAAACAGCAGATGCTTCTGGCTGTGGTTCCAGGAAGCGCTTGACCATAGCAATGAATGGGCCGACGGCAATAGGTTTCGACATATAATCTTCGCACCCACCGCTACGGATTTTTTCTTCATCACCTTTCATGGCAAAGGCCGTGACGGCAATCACCGGGACTGATTTAAGCTCAGCATCTTCTTTCAGCCATTTGGTAACCTCAAGGCCGGAAACCTCGGGCAGCTGAATATCCATGATAATGAGAGAAGGGCGATACTGCCGCACCAGATCTAAAACCTCGCGCCCGTCGCGGGTATGCATCGTTCGGTAACCGTGAGCCTGCAACAGGTCGCGAAACAGCTTCATGTTGAGGTCGTTATCCTCAACAATTAAAACCAGTTTCGCATCTGGATTAAGGTTCAATGGGTTCACGGCACTGCCAAAAATGTTAATAGTGTGAATAGTTTAGCATTCTATCGTCGAGGAACCAATATCAACTTGGTGTTATTTTATAGTTAACAGCTAGCAACCAGGTGCCGGAATGGCTTCTACATCGCTTAAAGTACCGGTTACGGAGAAGTCGCCGTAATCAATCTGCATCGTTCGGGCGATGCCATTAGGCAATAAGTTAAGGTTCATTTCATAGTCCGGCTCACCGGTTTCGCTGTCAATTTTGAAGAAAGCCAGCCGGACAGGCCAAGCGGATTGTGACAGCAAAGGGTTGCTTTTCATTTTGCCTTTGGTATCGGCATCCTGCCATGTGGCGGAAGGGGCATTGATGAATGCGCTGACATCGTCAGACCCTATATCGTCAGAACCGTCAAACACGCGACGTGTAAAAAGCTTTTCTCCTGTACTGGCTTTTTGCAGGATCAGTTTCGTGTGCGCCGATGGGAATAAGGTATCTGCAGGCAGTTTTTCAGTCTTGGATGCTGGCACAGAATAAGTTGCGGTGCCGCCGTCAGCGGTCATTTCAGCCTTGCCCACATAATGCTCGGTTTCCTTGCCGTCGCTGACGCGGCGCACATTGAAGTTATAGCGCTTGCCGTCCTTGGATTCCCAGGTCACTTCCGTGCTGCTGACATCGGACTCGTCACCTTCAGAATAGCTAAAATGCAGTTTCAGATGCTGTTGCACGGCCCAGCCGTCGCAAACATCGGACCATTCAAACAGCATACGCCCGGAAACGCCGTTGATGTTGCTGCCGTTTTTGACTGAAGTCAGCGACATATCATAGATGGCACGGTGAGGTACGATTGTGATTTTATCGGGATGATTTGCCGTAACCGCTAAAGTTTCCGCCGGAAGCGCTTTTTCCAGCGCTGCTGCCAATGAGGGAGCAGGAGCAATAAATGCGAAACTAAACAGACTGAGACAGGTTAGGAAAATCCGCACATTCAATCCTTATAAGTTAGGCTAGCTCTACGCGGTACTATAGGGCGAATGGTTAAGATAATCACGGCGTTTCTTTACTATTTCTATTAGCAACGCGAAAGTAGCGGTAATTTCTGCCCGGTATCTAGGGAAGTTCTTGGCAGATTGGCTCTTTGCAGTGGCTACATACATAAATATATCAAGCAGTTAAGGTTTGGCACGAGCCTTGCGATGGTAACTCCATGATTTTAATGGAGAGGTTAGTATGCAAACTTTAGCGTCCAATAAGAGTGCTCTGAAACATAATCTGCACTCCTTTATGCCCGTAACCGAATCGGATGCGTCGCCGCTTTGGGCGCGAGATCTCCATAAAATTACAGATATGGATCATGCTCGCGATGCTTTGTCGGAAGCTGAAAAAGTTATTCGTTCGCAGGAAGAACGTATCCGCCAGCTGGAAAGTTTGGCGCTGACGGATGAGCTGACCGGCCTGCTTAATCGCCGTGGTTTTACTTTGGCCTTACAGCGTGAGCTGTCTGTAGCGCGTCGCGATAATAATGCCAATGGCATTCTGGTTATGGTCGATCTCGATGGGTTTAAATCAATTAATGATTTGTGGGGCCACGGTGCAGGCGATGATTACCTGCAAGGCGTTGCGCATGCGCTGTTGTCAGAGGTTCGTGCCACCGATGTTGTCGCACGCATAGGCGGCGATGAGTTCGCTATCCTCTTTACGCGCATGAATGAAAAAATTGGTATGAACCGTATTACGCGTCTGGAAAAGGCTTTTAACAGTCGTATTATGCAATGGCATGATGCGACGCTGCCTTTGCGCGCCAGCTTCGGCCTGTCGGTTTATGTGGGAACAGACACCCCTGAAGCCATAATGAAGGCGGCCGATCTGCGGCTTTATGCACACAAGGCCCGCCGCCGTGTGGAAAAAGTTTAATATCCTTTATTGAGAAATTTTTCGGCTTTTTCCCGATTAAGCGTTGCATCGTCACTATCGCCGATAAAGGTATATATCTGGCTAAGGACTATGTAAGAGCGGTAGAAATTAGGATCAATCGCCAGCGCTTTATTCAATTCATCAATCGCTTCGCCGACATGCTGAAGGCGGTCTGGTAAATTCAGCAAGGCTACTGCCAGGTTGTGGTGCGTTTCGGCGTAGGTATCGCTGATAGCAATAGCCTGACGAAATTCCTCAATAGCTTCCGGTACCTGTTTGCGGTCCATGTAGGCCAAGGCGATATTATTATGCGCCCGAGCCGATATCACCCCGTACTTAAAAATATGATGGTAAAAAGTAATGGGATCATGCCAGACGCGGTTTTGGATAAAGGTCGCCGTGCCGAGTGACGCAGCTATGATGACTGCAATAGTTGCGGCATAAGGTTTGAGTTTTTGCAGGTTGGGTAGTTCGAGGCAAAGTGAAATTGGTTGCGCAATACCGAGGAACAGCCCAGCCGTCGGCAGATACATCCAATGTTCAAGAAACAGCGAATTAGTGGCTAGCAATAATCCGGTATCGGGAAAATGCGCAGCGCCAAACCATAGCAAGCCCCAGCTGAGGGGCAGGCTATATTTTCCGCGGCCAAAAATAACCAGTGTAACGGCCGCTATTAACATGCCGCAGCCGACAAGGGCTGGACCAAGCATAAAGTTAAGAAAAATCCTGAAGCTGCGTTCCATATGTAGCCCTTCAGGCCAGACGAGCAGCTGCAGATAAGCAGGAAGAGTGGCGAGGAAAGTGTAGAATCGAAGTTCAAAATGTTCGGAATACATTTTAAGGCTGTAATATTCCGGATAGTCGAACATCTTGCGGTAAGTTTCCGGCCCGTCATACCCGGTTGTCGTTAAGCGCCACACAGTATATGCGCCAGCAGCTACCCATAGCGGCCATGTCTTGAGGTAGGTCTTAGGATTAAGGCGTTGATCGCTGGTCAGGTACATGCAGATTACAACGAGTAGCGGAAAGATGACGGTTGTTTCCTTGCTAAACAGACCGAGGGCAAAAATTGGTAGCACCCAGAAAATCTTAGACCAGCTGAAATCCGGCAAAAGAATAACGATGCCGAGCAGGCAGAAGAAAGCCCAGAGGCCGTCTGCCGTCGCGCTCATATAAGTAACGGCTTCGGTGTGGATGGGATGCATGGCCCAGATCAGGGCGGCAAAGAAAGAAGCCCACAAATTGAATTTGAGTTTCTTGCCGAGTTGGTAGATCAGGCAGGCATTTGCGGCGTGAATAACAATATTCAGCAGGTGAAAGCCGACAGTGGATTCTCCGGCGAATTGATAGACGAGGAAGTAGAGAAAAATCTGAACAGGGCGCGCAAAGCCGCCAGCGATATGCGCGCCGTCGGTTGTCGATGAAGTGAATAGCTGTCCCAGATTTGACCAGTAATGCAGCAGGTCGTTGCGCGTGATCAGTAAGCCGTCGTCGAACAGGAACTCATTATTGTAGACATTGCAGTAAGCGGCAAAGACGGCGAGCGTAAGGAGCAAATAAGGAATTACTTTTTGCCAGCGCGGAGATAAGAATTGGCAGAGTTGCATCATCATGGCTCAAAGTTCTTTTTTAGTTCATCGACTTTTTGTTGGTAAAAAGCGGCTTTTTCCTTATCGCCTTTGTACGTATAGAGATCGGCCAGGCCCTGATAGGCTGACAGAAAATTGGGATTAATAGCCAGCGCTTTATTGAGTTCCGCTATTTCTTCCTGAGTATGATCCTGGCCGTCAGGAATTTTGGATAGCAGTGCTGCGATATTCTGATGAGTTTCCGGCGTCAGGTCGTGATCTTTCAACGTCAGCTGAAACTGCTCCATTGCTTTGGCATATTCGCCTTGCTCAATATAAATAACGCCTAGATTGTTACGCGAACGCTCTGATGGCTCACCTCGGTCCAAAATATTTTTATAAAACACGATAGGATCGTGCCAGATCTCGTTTTGTTTAAAAGTTGCGATGCCGAGCGTCAGCGCAACAAAAGCGGCGCAAATTCCCGCGGCTTTAGCTATACGCCCATTTGTTAGTTTGGAAGCGATAGCCCCTGCAGCACCGAGGCTTAGGCCGATGGTTGGTAAATACATCCAGTGTTCAAGGAAGAGCGAGTTGACGGGAATAAGTAGGCTGGTTTGCGGAAAATGCGCGCAGGCAAACCAAATAATTCCCCAGCTGAGGGCAGGGCGTTTGCTTTTACGGCAGAAAAAGACTTGGGCCATCAGTGCCAGTAAAACAATAAATCCAGCTTTGACTTCGAAAAACCACGGGTCTAGCCGCACCGCAAAATTACGGTCCATGTGCAACCCTTCGGGCCAGACCAGTAATTGCAGATAGGCCGGTATCGTTGCCAGAAATGTGTAAAACCGTAGATAAAAATGCTGCCCGTAGGCTACAGACATAGGGTCGATGTTTAATAGCTCCTTACCCGTAAAAGGCATAATCGCAAAGCGGATCGCCATATAGCCAAGCGTCACCAGCCAGAGCGGCCATGTTTTAAAGTAAGTGCGCGGGTCGAGGCGCCTGTCGCTGAGCAGATAGATACAGCTCATCACCAGAAGCGGCAAAATAATCGCCGTTTCCTTGCTGAGCAAACCCAGAATAGCTACAGGAACGGCAAGCCAGAATTTGCGCGGCGCGAAATCAGGCACAACTATGACGGTTGCCAGCAAACAGAAAAAGGTACCGAGCGTATCCGCCGTCGCACTCATATATGTCACGGCTTCGGTATGAAGGGGATGCACTGCCCAGATCAGCGCGGCGAAAAACACAGCCCATGGATTGAAGCCAAGCTTGCGACCCAACATATAAGCGAGGCACGCATTGGCTGCATGTAATATGTTGTTGAGTAGATGAAAGGCAAAAGTGGATTCACCAAAAGACTGATAGAGGATTAGGTACAAAACATTTTGTAGTGGCCGGTAGAAATGACCCGTACGCAGCGCGCCGCTATTTACATAAGTTTGGAAAATGGTGCCGAGCGAGTGCCAGCTATGTAAATAGCTGTTTTTTTGGATCAGGTAGCGGTCATCATACAAAAACGCATTATCATAAACGCCGGAATAGAAGACGGCGACCGCAAGAACCAGTATGTAATACGGGATCAGTTTTTGCAGCAGTGGCGGTAACAGGTTGTCGGTCGTCGTGAATGACATGTTGCGTGGGGTGCAGAATCAGGAAGCGCCCTAGTTTAGAGCGTTTCCAATGCCGCGTGTAGGGCCGCGATGAGGCTATCTTCGCTGGCGACGCCCTTGCCGGCAATATCCTCCGCCGTGCCGTGGCTGACGGAAGTACGGATAAAAGGCAGGCCTATGGTCACGTTCACCGCCTCATATCCTGCCAATAGCTTAAAGGGAATTAGCCCTTGGTCGTGATAAGTGGCAACAACGGCATGGTAAGGGTTGTCCTTCACGCTAAAGCCGCGGAAGAATCCGTCGGCAGCAAAAGGCCCGGCAAGTGTCGAGGCGCCGATGGCATTGACGGCTTTTATAACGGGGGTGATGTATTTTTCCTCCTCCTCGCCGCCGACTTCGCCGATATGCGGATTGACGCCGAGGATAGCGATGTGCGGTTCCGAAACATCCAGCTGTTTGCGCAGGAAACTGATCAAAGTTTTGAGCGGTCTTGCCACCGCGCCTTGTTTGGTGATGGCCGCAGGCACATCTTTTAAGGCAATATGTCGCGTCAGGAGCATCAACCGGAAATTTTTATAGACGAACAGCATTTCGGCTCGTGCGTCTTTTGCATCAAAATAACCTTTCGCCAGTTCCTCCAGAATTTCGGTATGACCGTGATAGGGATAGCCCGCTTCCAGTAAATTCCGTTTGGAGATAGGGCCGGTGACCAAAGCATCGGCTTTTTGTTCCGCGATCATTTTAACAGCGGCATCAATTGCCCGGAAAGCAACAGCGCCGGGAAGCTCAGCCTCAATCGCCCGATAACGAATAAGGTCATTACGTGGTATGGGAAGGTTTAAATCGACAGAAGCTTTTTCCAAAGCATCGATGCTGCCGATAACGGTCAATTCCATATCTGGAAATTCACCAAGCCGTTGTAGCGCCTTGGCTGTTATTTCTGGGCCAATGCCCGTCGGATCGCCGGGGGTTAGGATTAGATGAGGCATTGCCTCACCCCGCCTTCTTCACCGGCAGTGCAACCCGTATATGCAGTTCCTTCAAGCGTTCGTCATCAACGACGTTCGGGGCCTGCATCATCATGTCCTCGGCCTGCTGGTTTAGCGGGAAGGCAATGATCTCACGGATGTTTGGCTCGTCTGCCAGCAGCATGACGATACGGTCGATACCGGGGGCGGAACCCCCGTGCGGCGGCGCGCCCAGCTTCAGGGCCGACAGCATGCCACCGAAACGGCTTTCAAGGTCTTCGCGCGAATAGCCGGCGATGCCGAAAGCCTTATACATTACTTCCGGCAAATGGTTGCGGATGGCGCCGGATGAGAGTTCGATCCCGTTGCAGACAATATCGTACTGGAACGCCTTGATTGTCAGCGGGTCCTGTTCTTCCAGAGCTTTCAGGCCGCCTTGTGGCATGGAAAACGGATTGTGGCTGAAATCGATTTTCTTGCGTTGTTCGTCATATTCGAACATCGGGAAATCGACAATCCAGCACAGGCGGAATGCGTCTTTTTCGATGCAATCCATATCCTGCGCGATTTTGGTGCGGGCAAAGCCCGCAGTCTTGGCGGCTTTGTCTTTCTTATCGCAGACGAAGAATACGGCATCACCGTCTTCGCAGCCGGAGAGTGCGCGCAATTCTTTTTGCGCTTCGGCGCCTACAAAACGGGCGATGGGGCCTTTGCCAGCGCCTGCTTCGAAGGTGATGTAGCCTAGGCCGGGTGCACCGAGTTCCTTGGCCCAGTCATTCAGTTTGTCAAAGAAACTACGTGGCTTGTCACTGACTTTAGGAGCGCGGATAGCACGTACAACGCCGCCGTCATCAATAATAGCGCGGAAGGCGCGGAATTCGACATCAGCGCGTTTGAATACAGATGTAACGTCGCTGATGAGAAGCGGATTACGCAAATCCGGCTTGTCGCAACCATATTTCAGCATCGCTTCATCGTAAGGAATGCGGATGAAAGGATAGGATGATACGGTCGGTTTCTTCGCACGGTTGAAGCCGCCGAATTCATCAAACACGCCATGCAAAACAGGTTCGATCGTATTAAAAACGTCGTCCTGTGTGACGTAGCTCATTTCAAAATCGAGCTGATAGAATTCGCCGGGGCTGCGGTCAGCGCGGGCGTCTTCGTCACGGAAGCACGGCGCGATCTGAAAGTAACGGTCATAGCCCGCAATCATCAGCAATTGCTTGAACTGCTGCGGCGCCTGCGGCAAGGCGTAGAATTTGCCGGGGTGCATACGGCTAGGCACCAGAAAATCGCGTGCGCCTTCGGGGCTGGAGGATGTCAGGATCGGCGTCTGGTATTCGCGAAACCCGGCGGCCCACATACGTTGTCTCAGCGAGGCGATAACATCAGAGCGCAGTTTCAGATTGCGCTGCATCTGTTCACGGCGCAGGTCGAGGAAACGGTAAGTCAGACGCACGTCTTCGCCGGTATCGACCTCGGCATTGACCTGCAGCGGCAGAGGATCGGCGGCGCTTTGCACCAGAAATTCCGTGATATCGATTTCAACTTCGCCAGTTGGCAAATTTTTATTAGCGGTTTCATCCGGGCGTTGCACGACTTTACCCGTAACTGTCACGACGCTCTCGTTCTTCACATGCTCGACAGCGCTGAGGAGCGGGCTGGAGCGGTCAATAACGCATTGCGTCAGGCCGTAATGGTCGCGCAAATCGATGAACAGCAGGCTGCCGTGATCGCGTTTGCGATGAACCCAGCCCGACAAGCGGACTGTTTGATCTTTGTTCGAAAGGCGCAATTCGCCACAAGTATGGGTACGGTAGGGGTGCATGACAGGGCTAGGAATTGGGGGTTATGGTTAAGTCGGTGATATATAAGCTTTTCTTCTCTATGTCTGCAAGCCTATGTCTGTAAGATATGCTTAATGTTAAGTGTTTTTTGTTTTTACTTGCCATCAAAACTCAATATATTCCCGCATTATGTCGGTTTATGCACAATTACAATCTATTCAATATTTGGGCGATGTTCTTCCAACTTTCTTGGCGCGGTATCCCGCTTTGCGAGTGGCTTTAGAGTATGCAGATAAGACGAACATTAAAGTAGAAATTCTGAGCGAAGCTGATTTCCTGCGAATTTATCCAGGGGAATCTGAGGCGATTGGTATTGCGTCTTTGGAAAATCGTACGGTACATTTAAACCTTCATTATGTTGCATCTGACTGGCCGCAGCTTTTTGATGCTACAACTCACGAAATCAAACATATTGCTCAGGGAGATGCTTTTCCGCTCTATGATGCTTGGGGAGTTTTTATCAAAGATTTAAAGAACTCATTAGAGACTGGGAAGGATGTAATGAAACGAGATTACGTTCTTACCAGCATTCTTGATTCATCCATTCTGACGGTTGTTGCGGAATTAGATGCCCAATCATATGGGCATCTGGTGCGCGATGGCATGTTAAAGCATGACTTGAAAGAGGCGTTTTATTGGGATCTCATGGGAGACATAGCCACTCCTTATTTAAGAGATTGGTGTGGTGGCATCAAAGGGTGGTTAGACAATATTTGTGAGTACAAGGAAAAATTTGGGTCTCTCCCTTTAATTAAATGGTCACCTTCTTTAACGCCTGAAGATATCAAAAAAATAGTTGCGCCTTTTTGGAGTGAAATTGGTCGTGAGCCTATTGTTCTCAGAACAAGTCCCCAAGCTATTTTACATTTAACACGCAGCTTTTATTCGAGAATTTATGGTATTCCTGAATTGACGGCCGCAGCCCATAACCTGTTCGGCTCTGAGATAAGTGGCGAACCAGCTACTGCTCTACCTTATAACAACGGGTAGTTGTGCATGAGGATTGGATACTCTATCAACTAGGCATGACTTTACTTACCACCACCGAAGAACTCGCCGCTTTTTGCGCGGCTCAGGCTGATACCGATTTCGTAACGGTTGATACCGAGTTCATGCGGGAACGCACTTATTGGCCAAAGCTTTGCCTTGTGCAGTTGGGCGGGCCGCAGGATGTGGTGGGTGTCGACCCGCTGGCGCCGGATATTAACCTGCAGCCTCTGTTCGACCTGATGGCCAATACCAGGGTGCTTAAGGTTTTTCATGCCGCGCGGCAGGATGTCGAGATTTTTTATAATCTCACTGGACAAATCCCGCAGCCAATGTTCGACACGCAGGTTGCCGCTATGGTCTGCGGCTTTGGTGAGGCGGCCAGTTATGAAACGTTGGCCGATAAACTGGCAAATGCGAAGATCGACAAATCCAGCCGCTTTACCGACTGGACGCATCGCCCGCTGACGGAAAAGCAGATCGACTATGCGTTGGGTGATGTCAGTCATTTGCGTACAGTCTATGTGAAGCTGCGCGACCAGTTGCTAAAAACCAATCGCATTGATTGGGTTCAGGAGGAAATGGAATTTCTGACCAGCCTGTCAACTTACAAGATTGATCCGCAGGAAGTCTGGCGGCGTTTTAAATGGCGTGCGGATAAACCGCGCCTGCGCGCTTTGCTGCGGGAACTTGCTGCCTGGCGGGAGCTGGAAGCGCAACGCATCAATGTGCCGCGCAGCCGTGTGGTGCGTGATGAAGCGCTGATGGAAATCGCGCATCACCCGCCAGCCAATGCGCATGATCTATCCCGCATTCGCGGCCTCAATGGCGGCTTTGCCGAAAGCCGTCAGGGTAGGGAAATTCTGGAAGCTGTCGCGCGCGCTCTTGCCGTGCCGCATGATGAATGTCCCACAGGGGACGGGCGACGCTTTATGCCGCCGGGCCTCGGCCCCGTGATGGATTTATTGAAAGTGATGCTGAAACAGATCAGCGAGGAACACGGCGTTGCCGCGAAATTGATAGCCACGACGGATGAGCTGGAAGAAATCGCCGCCGACGATAACGCTAAGGTGCCGGCGCTACATGGCTGGCGGCGCGATCTGTTTGGTGAGCAAGCCCTTGCCCTAAAGCGGGGAGAGTTGGCCCTGAGTGTGAAGGGGAAGAAGGTGGTGGTTCGTCCAATCGCTGGCTCTTGAGATCGGAAATATCATGTCCGTTCATTAAGGCATATATAATACCTTTCCGTAGATTGCCTTTGGAAAGAATAATGGCGGTAGGATTTATTATTTGAATGAACTTTTGAAGGACCAGGGCGCCAATAGGGATAGTGTCTATGCGTGGCATTACATCTTCCAGCCATTTGTCAGCCCATTTTTTAAAATAGTTTATATCTGTGTCTGATTGTGGGTTTAAGAACTCACCGAGTTCTGAATTGCTTATATCAAGAAAACTGCCTTCGTCATACTGTTGAATATGAGTAAGGGCTTCTTCCATTCTATCGGAATCGATTAGAAGGTCGGAATCAAGTTTGTCTGCTATTCCTATGCCGTTGGTTTCCTTAACACCAAGCCTTGCGACCGTATAAAAAAGACTGCCGGATATATGAAGAACTGAGCCTAAACATTGGCAAAGCTGATCTGCAGCTTTTTCGAATTCTTTGCGGATGGTGGCATCAAGGTTATCGCCTCGGCTTTTTTGCTGCTTGAGCGTTAAAGACCCTAACTGCATTTCCATAAGGTTGGTGATTTGACCTTCTTCGGTTATTTGGCCTGCCGCTTGGCTTGCACCTCCGATGCTGGTAAATGTTCCTTTAGCATTTGGGTCATCAAAAAGAATGCCGTAACCGTTTAATGTGGCTTCCTCCGCGCCGGAAATTTTGCGAATTGTGTAGCCGAGGCTATTTTCGATTATGTTAAGGGATTTTTGATCATTAGCTTCGTCTTCTGCATAACGAATGGCAGCGGTGGCGACGGTATAGACGCTTGTTGCATTGTGCTCTTCAATCAATTCATGAAAGTAAGCCGTTGCCCGTGTCGCTCTTTCTAAGGCTGCTTCACTTATATTACGGTTTTCCTCGGTGGTGCCTTCGGCAAGCCTAACCTCAACTTTATCTTTGCATAACAGTTTGGGTGGAGTAACCGAGCAGTCGTAGATCGCAATTTTGAAATGATTAGAACCGCAGTCGATTGTTGCAACTATATTTGCGGCCTGTGGTGATGGCAAAGTGCCATTAGTTGAGGCAGAGACATTAGAGACCGGCGTTTTTGAAGCATGAGGCTTCGGAGCTTTTGAATGCGTGTCGGTCAAATCGATTCTCTATTGGGTAAATAAAAATTGCTGCCGAAAATCTGCCGTGCAACTAAATCAATAGCCAGAAAATTCTGCGCGCGAATCATGGTTAATGATTTTTGGCTTGCGGCCAAAGGAAAACCCTTGCTCTGGTGGAAGAGCAGGGGTTTTAAGGGGCTATAACTTATTTGTTAGAGGGAATTACCTACCTGTTCCCGCTGGGGTTGTGCCACCTGCAGGCGCACCACTGGGTTGGCCCTGAGCCAATTGCTGATGCTCGCCGCGCCCCTGGAACCGGCCTTGGCCACCCTGTGCATGCTCACGGAGGCCTTCATGATGATCGCGGAATTCGGCGCGGCGATCGTCTTTGCGTTCGTCCCGTCTGTCGTCCCTGCGATCATCACGACGGTCGGCCTGGCGGTCATCGCGTCTATCATCGCGGCGTTCGTCACGATATCCGTCACGGTGTTCGTCTCTCCGGTCGTCGCGACGATCATCACGCGCTTCGCGGCGTTCCATTTCTTCGCGGCGCATTTTGCGTTCTTCAACGCGTTTCTGCATTTCTTCATGCCACATTTCGCGACGTTCCTTGCGGGCATCGGCCCAATCTTTGTTTTTTTCGTCCTGCTGCAACGCCTGACGATCCTGATGAATTTCTTTGTCATCACTTGCGATATCGCGTCTGTCCTGATGGATATCGCCGTCCAGATTTCGAACCTGCCGATCATCCTGACGAATATCGCGGTGATCCTGCGCATTGTCATATTTTGTGAAGGCGCTGGGTGGTGGGGGAGGAGGCAGATTGTCACCGCCTGTTGTTTCAGCGAAAGCCGGAGCCACGGCAAAGAAACCGGCGAGCAAAATCGGAAGAACTTTAATGGGTGACATCTGAATCTCCTCTAAAAAAATATGGAACTGAATATCGGGGCTATTCTTGAAATATACGGGTCGTACGAATATGCCTCAGAAAAGAATATAAATCGTAAACGCGCCGGAATTTTGTCCGGACGTGCTTAAGCAGTACTTAAATTTTGTTCGAAATTTGAAATATTAAGTGAGGTTTTCTGCGGGTTATTCAGCTTTTGACCGTTTGCCGACGCGCACGGGCCGCTCGGCAAAGGAGCCCAGACTTATCATCCTGTCGTAAATCACCAGGGCGCCTGCGATGCCGACATTGACGCAAAACTTCATCGGTATCTTGATGATATGATCGCAGCGCTTGACAAGGGCAGGTGACAAATTACCTTTTTCCGGGCCCAGTACATAGGCGGCGCGAAGGGGGTGGCGGAAGCTCGGTAAATCTACCGCTTCATCCAGCAATTCGACACCGACCAAGGCGCAATCTTTCGGCAGAGTGAATTCGCCCATATTTTTATAAGCGTAAAATGGCATATGAATGTCGGCATGCGATGTGTCTGTTGATTTCACTTCCGCATAGCTGACGGACGCATTGATGGTAAAAAAGAAACTGCCGCCGAAGGCGTGCGTCGTGCGCACAAGATTGCCGAGATTAAAGCCCTTGCTTATTTCCTCAACGCCCACGCCAAAATAGCCGCGCGTTTTTCCGGTGGGGACTTTATTGGTATCGGTATAATTGGTGCGCATGATGGTTGGTGTTGCAAAAACTTAATGCCGCAGCTGCTCGCCATGCAGGTTGATATCGAGGCCTTCGCGCTCAATATGTTCCGGGACGCGAAGTCCAATAGTATGTTCCACAATGAGCAGGATGATATAGGTCGCGATAGCGCACCAGCCGATGGTAAAGGCGATACCTTCGATTTGTGTCCAGATTTGCATTGGGTTGCCATCGATAGAACCTGCCTGTGTACTAACGCCGCTGATGGCAGCTTTGGCAAAAACACCTGTCAGGACTGCGCCAACCATACCGCCGACGCCGTGAACACCAAAACAGTCGAGACTGTCATCGAGCGCAAAATGTTCCTTGATCGTATGGGCGGACAGGAAACACACCGCGCCGCCGAGTGCGCCGATAATAAGGGCCCCCTCAGGATCAACAAAACCAGATGCCGGAGTGATGACGACAAGACCGGCGACAGCGCCGGTGATAGTGCCCAGGACGCTTGGCTTACCTTTAAACTTCCATTCGACGGCCATCCATGACAGGGCAGCAATAGCGGCGGCAATCATAGTAACCGTCATAGCCATAGCGGCGCGACCATTGGCGGCGCCTGCCGAACCGGCATTAAAACCAAACCAGCCGACCCACAGCAGTGAAGCGCCTACAACACTGTATGCAGGGTTATGCGGTGCATAGGTTTCTTCCAGCGTCACGCGTTTGCCGATAAAAATGGCGGCAATGAGGCCAGCCACGCCTGCGTTAATATGCACGACGGTGCCACCAGCGAAATCCAGCACACCCATTGCGCCAAGAAAACCGCTCGGATGCCAAACCCAATGGGCGATTGGTGCGTAAACAATGAGCGACCATAAACCCATGAATATGAGCATCGCCGAGAATTTAATGCGGTCGCAAAAAGCGCCGGCGATCAGGGCAGGCGTAATGATGGCAAATGTCATCTGAAACATCATGTAGAGCGATTCAGGAATCGTCATCGCCGTCGCGCCCGGTGTTCCTGCGCCTAAAACAAACGGCGCGTTCACATCCATGCCGCGCAGCAACAGGCGGCTGAGGTCGCCGATATAGGAGTTACCGTTACCGAAAGCGAGACTGTAACCGGCGATGACCCACAGAACCGCGACCAGGCAGGCGCAGGTGAAGCTTTGCATAACGGTTGCAAGCACATTATGTTTGCGGACCATGCCACCGTAAAAGACGGCAAGACCCGGGATGGTCATCAGCAAAACCAGCGCGGTAGATGTCAGCATCCATGCCGTATCGCCGGAATCGATCTTCGGCGCATCGGCGGCAAAAGCGAGGGAGGGAGCAATGATAAAAGCGGCAATAGTCAGGGTAAGGAGCGTAAGAATTTTTTGTAAATTTTTGAAGATTTTAAGTTCAGCGCACGGCAACATAGGTTGTGTCCTTTGGTTGAGGCGAAGGGATTCGAATCCCCGGTGAATATGGCTTATGTTGCCATGCAGCATAATTCAGTCAATGGCCTTGTTAGACGTACTTAAAGCTTTGGTATAAGATTTTAACCGAAAAGGAAGTTAAACATGGACGACCAGCAAAGATTTAATCTCAGCCGTTACAAGCACTGGATTAAAGATCAGGTTCGCTTTAGTGATCTGGATCCTCTGGGGCATGTAAATAATAATGCTATCGGCACTTATTTCGAAAATGCCCGCGCGGATTTATTTCTGGAGGTGACGCCAAACTGGCCGCATCGCGACCAGCTATTTGTACTGGCGCGCACATCGATAGATTTTCGGCGGGAACTGCATTTACCGGCACAGCTGCGCATCGGCACTGGTGTTGTTAGCATGGGCCGCACCTCAATGGTTCTGGTCAACGCCCTGTTTCGCGGCGATGACGGCCTTGCTTATTGCGAAAGCGTGTCGGTTCTGATCGATCGTAAAACTCGCAAGCCTGTGGCGATAGCGGATGATTTGCGTGTGCTGCTACGGAAATATGCGACTGGGGAAACGGAGTTTTAGTTGTCTTTGCGTTGGCTTGCAATTGGCTTGGTGAATTGCGGCTCAACGTCCCACGGGAAATATATCCACGTATCCTGACTGACTTCAGTAATAAAAGTATCAATCAAAGGTTTGCCCATAGGCTTGGCATAGACGGCGGCGAAGTGGGCTTTGGGCATCAGGCGACGCAGCAGCTCAACGGTGCGTCCGGTGTCGACCAGATCATCGATTACCAGCCAGCCGTCACCGTCACCAATATTGGCTGCCTGTTTGACGATATGCGCTTCGGCGTTTTGCTTGGGGTTGCTGTCATCATAATGATAGCCGACGACAGAAACCGTTTCGATAACGCGCAAATCCAGTTCACGAGCGACGATGGCCGCAGGCACTAACCCACCGCGGGTGATGGCGACGATACCTTTCCATGGCCCCATTTCAAGTAAGCGCCAGGCAAGCGCTTTTGCATTGCGATGCAATTCTTCCCAGCTTACCGGGAAATGTTTTTGTGTGGCCAATTTTACTCGGCAGACTCAGGGGCAGCTTTTGCTGGTTCTTCAGCTGCAGGGGCTGCTGGCGCTATCGGTGCTACAGAAGGAATAGCAGCCTTAGGTGCCCCATTGACGGTGACTCCAGCTTGTTTCATCCGGTCGATGATGGCAGCCGCGCCCTTGTTGCCTTGATCAGCCAGTTTCTTGGTGCCGACGGCCAGCGCGTTAACCTGTGCCTGAACCTTTTGCGATTCTTCCAGAGGCTTGTCCTGCTGAGCTTTGGCGAAATGTAGCGCATCGCGTTCGCGTAGCAACTGTGATGTCTGGAAAGCCAGCATAATAAATACAACGAACGAAATCAGGCTAACGGGGAAAATCAGCTGGCCGGCGGTGATTTTTGTTTCCTTGGTGGACATGGCTAGTTCCCCTTATTTCTTCTTGGTTTCTTTGGCGGCGTCAGTCTTTTGCTCGGCCTTTGGCTTCAAGCTTATTCCCTGCGTGGTTAGTAAATCGCGGACATCCTTATCGTCATTCTTGACGGCGATATCGGCCAAAGCCTGAACCAGACCATTGTTTAACTGGCTTAAGTTAACGCCATTATTGATGGCTGCCTGACGCTGATTGATTTCAATCTGCAGATTGCGGTTGCCGCTAACGAGGGCAACGTTTGTTACCAGTAGTAAAAGGGCCAGGGCGCTGAGGCCAACAGATGCCCAATAAGCAGCTTTATCGTCCATGATTGAACTCCAGACAAAGATTCGATGCGAAGAAATTATAGTGGCGACTTCAGAAGAAGCCGCAGCAGGAAATAGTAGCTAACATGGAGTGCCTTGATTCGCAATCTGTTATAGCCTAGTCCTGCAAGGATTGGAGACTCCGCATTCGACCCGCCCCACCAAGGTTTGGCATGTGCCGCACTGCACTCATTTCTTTTTTTGTTGCCATGCTGTGCGCATGGGCTTCTGTTTGTCTGCAACAAGCTGCTGCAGCGCCGAAAGCAGGCAGCGATCCCATCATTGGCCTTTGGTACACCGAAGGGCATGAAGGTGGTGTTGAACTCTATTCCTGCGGCGACAAAATTTGTGGCAAGTTTTACTGGGTAAACCAAAGGCCGGGCGAAGGTATTGCGAAGGATGATCACAACCCGGACCTCACCAAGCGTCACCGGCTTTTGTGCCATATGCAGTTCATGGGTGATTTTATCGCAGACGGGCATGGTCATTATGAAGATGGTTGGATTTACAGCCCGCGCCACGGCCAGAATTTCGAGGCGGAAATGACCCTGGTCGGCCCAGATACGCTTGACCTGCACGGTTTTGTCCTGACGCCTATCTTTGGTGAAAGTCAGACATGGACGCGCACGAAAACTATGCCGAACTGTAAGGATGCCTCATGAATGATGCCATGATCCTGACGGGCCTGGTAATAGCAGCGGCTTTGGCTTTCGATTTTGTCAACGGATTTCATGATGCCGCCAATTCCATTGCCACAATTGTAGCGACACGGGTTTTAAAGCCTTTTCATGCTGTGCTGTGGGCAAGCTTTTTTAATTTCGTCGCAGTGTTTTTCTTCGGTACTGGCGTTGCGCATACAGTCGGCAATGGCATGATCGATTTAAGTATGGTGACGCCTGTCGTTATTCTCGCCGGACTAGTTGGCGCTGTTCTGTGGGGGCTCGTTACGTGGTGGCTGCGCATGCCAACAAGTTCGTCGCATGCCTTGATGGGTGGTTACGCAGGCGCTGCGATATTTAATAGCGCTGTCAAGCATGGCCTCAGTTCAGCCTATGCCTCGATCATTGTTTCCGGGTGGACACCCATATTGTTGTTCATTATTATCGCACCGATGCTCGGCATGGCCATTAGCCATGTGTTGATGAAAATAACGTTGGCGGCGCAAAACAAAGTGCCTCCAGAAAAAGCCGACAAGATTTTTGGCCGGATGCAGCTGGTCTCATCCGCCTGCCTCAGCCTCATGCATGGCAGTAATGATGCGCAAAAAACGGCGGGTATTATTGCGGGCGCGTTGGTTGCTTCCGGTTACTTCCAGCATTTTACCATACCGCCGTGGGTGCTGTTTATGTCTTACGGTATGATGGGACTTGGAACGATGGCCGGAGGCTGGCGCATTGTTCGCACTATGGGCCACGATTTGACGCGCCTTCGACCCAATGGTGGTTTTTGTGCCGAGACAGCATCGGCGTCCGCCATTTTGATCGCGACCTGCCTGCATCTGCCGGTATCCACAACGCATGTAACAACGGGCGCTATTCTGGGGGCAGGGGCGGCGCGTAATGTAAAATCCGTGCGCTGGAATCTGGCGGGCAATATTATGTGGGCCTGGGTTTTTACGATCCCCGGAGCCGCCGCGCTTGGCGGCATAGTCATGGGAATAGCGGTGCTTTGTGGGGGTTAAAAGTCGCTACAGTTTCCGTTTTGACAGAATCTAAACTATGTTATGGATATAGTCTCAAGAGCGCGGGTGTAGCTTAGTGGTAAAGCTCCAGCCTTCCAAGCTGGCTATGAGGGTTCGATTCCCTTCACCCGCTCCAATATAAGTTCTGACGTTGTCTAAGAATGTCGATAATACCAAACATTTTTTAGATTTTTTGTCATTTTAGGGTCTATCGTTGTCTGACAAGTTTTGTTGAAATCCATGTTCAACCCATGGTAACTTTAGGGGTAATTAAAAGTATTAAATTACGGTTACCCCCATGCCGCTGACCGATACCGCCGTTCGCCGCGCTCAAAGGCCGAAGCCGGGATAGAAAATTATTTGGTTTGACTATATCTCGGGGGAGCGCTCCTGGGCAGAACTTGTCCCCAAAGGTTGGTCATGCCGCATAAAACCCATCTGATTAAAAAACTGATCCCATGCGGAATCTTCTCCTAAAATACCGCCGCCCTGAAATTGCTCAGCATGAACCGATACCTTGGGCATGGAAGAAAACAATTCTTCTCCAATAAGATCGTATTCAAAGCCATGAGATTTAAATAAGGCCAAGTGAAAATTCGTGTGACCAAGTTTGCGCTCAAGCAACATCAGCAACGCACTAACATCGAGCGGGGATAAGGGAGTCTTATTGCCAAGCCTATCGGAGGGAATGTCCGTACCCGATAAATAGCGAATGAACAGGGTTCTTGAATTGCGCGAAATATCCAGAAGCTTCGAGTATTTGTAAGTAAGTTTTGATCCACCCTGCCGAATAGTTTCTTCAGTAAAAATCACCTTTCCTTCTGCAGTGCGTTCGAACTCATGGTAATAATGGACGCCGTAGCTTTCGCAATAAGCGGCCATGCCGTTAAATGATGTTGAAAGCTGTCGGCACAGTCCTTTGCCGTCGTCGCCAAAGATTTTAACGACCGAGTCCATTGGCGTCACAAGCCAATCAAACGGACTTTGAGGGGCTCTTCCGAAAAAACGCCTGATTTGCGCGGCGGGGACGCAATTAGCACCCAGGCTGAACACGGCATCAAATTTCATTGAAGGTCCGGATGTTGCAGGAGGAGATTCCATTGGATCCAGACTATTTTCTTTCCGCCGTCATGTACTACTGAGAAATGTATTCAGTAATGCGCACAAATCCTGCGCTTCCATTGCCGCCTGCAACATTCCCATTATTTCCAGATACTGTCCCTCCACCCCCACCTGCGCCATATCCTTCTGAATTGAAGCCAGTCACGCTGGAACCATACGACCACGCATAAGGCCCTCCTTGACCTATAGATGTTGCTCCACCTGCGCCGATTATCGCTGCTCCATAGCCAACGTTGTGGTATCCGTTATTGCCGGATAAAGTAATGTCACCAGTTCCAGTGACACCTCCTGCGCCGCCAGCTCCGCCGCTAAAGCCTGAACCACCACCACCGCCGCCGCCCCAACATTCGGTTGAGGCATAAACCATTCCGGTAGAAGGTGTATAGGTTCCGGTTGATGTGAAAACTTGGGTTTTTATTGTTTTGATATACCCGCTACTGCTCGTTGATAGGGGGCTCCATGCGTTATTGATATACCCTTCAACGGCTGGTGTTGTTGAATTATACCGCATCATTCCGTTAACGCCGGTGGCGGGTCTTTGACCGGTTGTGCCCACTGGCAGTAACATCGAATTTGTATTTTTGCTAAGATCAAGGGCAGCACCTGCTGTGGGTGCAGTTGTTCCAATGCCGACATTCCCTTGAACGATCAAACCATTTGTCGGCGCGGTATTAGCGCCAGCATAGCTCGTGCCGATAGCAACACCGCCGGAGAAATCACCGGAGTTTGCTTGAGCCAAATGGGGGAGAAGCAGAATGGCATAAACAGCGAGGAGGCGGGCGCATCTTATTTTCATATCACCACCACAAGTATGAGAGGCTAATTCTGCAAAACTGACGTAACTTACATAACAAATTTCAGAAAGTCCGTAAAGGCGAATCGAATTTTATGTCCCTTTGTAACTTGCAAGTTTTCTTGGCTATAGTCATAGTCGAGATTAAGAAGTGGCATCCATTCAGGGAGAATGTTGCATGAAAAGTCTTCTGCTATCGCTCGCACTTATTCTTGTCACAGTTTCCGCTTTCGCTCAATCGAACCTCTATACGTCCGGCACAGGAAGCGTAGCCATCGGCACCAATCTGCCAACAGCGGGTACAGCTCTGGATTTAAGCTACAACACAAATTCAATACTGCTTCCGGTTGGCACTTCTGGCCAAAGACCCGCCACTGGCGTCAACGGAA
>Ga0206916_1007_pt2 | contig 36597 bp, 42 predicted proteins | sample Alteio_BWOrgHeat_71_FD_152957 | JGI IMG/M metagenome (GOLD analysis project Ga0206916, IMG submission 152957) | Enriched cells from forest soil in Barre Woods Harvard Forest LTER site, Petersham, Massachusetts, United States -... | ecosystem: Environmental > Terrestrial > Soil > Temperate forest >... | reverse complement strand
CTCTTGTTGTGACGAAAGGCGAGATCATATTTGATTCCGTTCAGTTCCACTATAAAGGGGCTCAAGCCCTGTTTCAAAACAAATCTGTCATTCTTTATTCTGGAAAAAAAGTAGGGCTTGTGGGTTATTCAGGAAGCGGTAAAACGACTTTTGTTAACCTTATCTTGCGGCTTTTCGACGTGACTTCTGGGCGCATCTTAATTGATGATCAAGATATTCGTGATGTGACTCAAGATTCATTGCACACAGTTATCGGTATGATTCCGCAAGATCCCTCCCTTTTTCACCGCACGCTCATGGAAAACATTCGCTATGGCCGCTGTGAAGCAACAGATAAAGAGGTTATAGAAGCCTCCAAACGCGCCCATGCCCATGAATTCATTCAAGCCCTCCCTGAAGGGTATCATTCTCTTGTGGGAGAGCGTGGGGTCAAGCTCTCCGGAGGCCAACGCCAGCGTATCGCCATTGCTCGCGCCATTTTGAAAAACGCGCCTATCTTGATTTTAGATGAAGCCACATCCCAGTTAGATTCTGTAACGGAAAAATATATCCAGGATTCCTTGTGGGAATTGATGCAAGGAAAGACGACCATTGTGATCGCCCATCGTCTTTCTACCCTTCTTCACATGAATCGTATTCTTGTATTTGACCGAGGCAAGATTGTTGAGGACGGGACGCACCAAGAACTCTTGGCCAAAGGGGGGTTATACAAAACGCTTTGGGACGCTCAAGTGGGAGGGTTCTTGCCGGAGGTGAGGTAACTGGATATTGACAATCTTGCACTCGTAAACTAGCAATAATATAATCTTTTTATTAAAGATGCGTTTTTTATTAAAATTTATGGAGTTATTTATGAAAAATCAAATTCTAACCTTAATCGTAGGCGCAACAGTGCTTACAGCCGGCCCAGCTTTTGCGATGGAAAAAGACAACAATGACGACGTAGGGGGGGGGCAAGAGTGCTGACGGCCAGCCCAACTTTTGCAGTGGAGGAAGACATTTACACCAATGACGGCGTAGAGGACGCAACAGTGCTTATGGCCAGCCTAGCTCTTGCCATGGGTGAAAACAATAAAGTCGACGCAAAAACTGAAGCCGTTCAAGTTACACCGTCTACCCAACCAGGCCTTTCTCTTGCTGAACGTAACCGTGCTAAGCATGCTAAACGTCAGCGTGCTAAGCTCGCTGAACGTAACCATGCTAGGCGTGCTGAACGTAACCGTGCTACGCGTGTTGCACGTAAGCGTGCTCTACCTGCTTGTGAGCCCCTAAATTTAACTGAGGAAGAATTCAATATGATTCGAATCACTGCTGAAGAGGGGGATGCTTCTGCTCAAAATAAACTTGGAAATATATATAGATCTGGAGCACGCTTTACACAGGGCAAAGTAGAAGAATCACAGTTTGAGCTGACAATGCGGATAGTGTATTAAAATTTAATTGAGTGTGGTTGAAGCTGATGGTCGTCTTAGGGTGCTAGGTCGTGTCCACCTTTGGTAAAAAAATGAAACCACTCGCCCATCAGGTGTCATCCTTGGCAATAAATGCTTGTTTTCCAAGGGAAAACATTAGCATTTATTGGCTGAGGATCTCTTTGGCGACAAGATCCTCGGGTCAAGAAAAGCCATTGTTTTTCAAAGAAAAACAAGCCTTTTCTAGCCCGAGGATGACACGCATGGGGAATGGTTAAAAATCCTGGAGCCTATTTGTGGGTTATTTTTTCTTGCGCCCTCGGCGGGGAAAAAAGAAGAAGGCTGATTAAGCCAAACACCCAAAAAGAAGAAACCACCAGCCTAAAAAGCCCCCTTCTCTGGCTTGCCAGCCGAAGCTGCAGAGCAGCGAAGGCTGGTTTAGTCCTTTTTCTCGAACTGCTCCAATTTATTGGCTTCCTCTAAAGCGCGACAGATCTGTCGTGCTTCATAAGCCAAAATATCCAGTTTATCTGAAATGATAGATAATTTTTGGATTTTGTAGTCGAGACCTTTGAAAAAAGACTTCGATACGGTTATAGTATCGTTTAGCATGATCAAATCTCCTTCTTAAGTTGGATTTGGTTATGTTAGCAGCGTATGGGTGTTGCTTCACCTATGCGCTGCGCATAGTTTACCAAAGCGATTCATTCAAAGCAATACTGTTTTGTAAAATTGTATGTATCCTTTTTTGGTAGGAGAGGGTTTATGACTGAGGGTACAAATACAGTCGTTTAAGAAACCAGAGCTTTGATATTTTCCAAAGGAAGAAAAAGGCGATTTTTCTTATCAAAAAAATTTGTGAGGAAATTAAGCTCCTTTACCTCTCCCTTTGTGGGAGAGGTCGCCGCGCAGCGGCGGGTGAGGGGTGTTTAAGATTGTCACTAATACTCCCTCTAAGTTATTTAGCACGTCGTTATTCCAAAAACGTATAACTTTAAATCCATCCTTTTCAAGAATCCGTGTACGGTGATCATCATATGCTTTTTGATCTGCATGTTGTCCGCCATCAAGTTCAACCACGAGTTTTCTTTCGAGGCAAACAAAATCAACGATGTAACCTTGCAGTATATGTTGATGCCTAAACTTCCACCCCTGAAACCTCCGGCTTCTGAGATGATGCCAAAGCCGACTCTCAGCGTCCGTTTGATTTGTGCGCAGTGTTTTTTTGAATCTTTTTAACATCAGAGCTATCCTAAAATACCCCTCACCCGCCCCTTCGGGGCGACCTCTCCCACAAGGGGAGAGGTAATTCATCTCACCTGAAAAATCAACTCTGTCCTTAAGAAAGGATCGAAAATTTTCATGAGATGGCCCTGATGGGAGTACATGTCAAAAGAATTGTGTGTTATTGATAAAGAAATCTCTTCTCATAAATTTTCCCCGTAAACTCAAACAGATCCGCTCATCGTGCATTTAACCCCTTCCCTTTTGCTCATTATTTTTGTACAGAAATTAATGATGTTTTAATTTTGTTTTGGAAGAATGGTTCATATGACACAGAATAACCCACGTAAAAGAAAGCCTGGGGCTGGACGAAAGCCCAATCCTGTCCCGACGAAGGCGATTCGCCTGCCTCTCCCTCTTGTCAATCAGCTCTTAGATCTCAAGAAACAAGGGAAATTAGACATGGGTGAGATCATACCCAGCCGTACCCTCTCATCCGTACCCCTCCCCTTTTTTGAATCGCGGGTTCAGGCAGGGTTTCCTTCTCCTGCAGACGACTTTAGCGAAGGAACACTTGACCTCAACACCTATCTTATCAAACACAAAGCAGCTACTTTTTTCGTGCGGGTGACCGGTGATTCAATGACAGGGGTTGGCATTTTCCCGGGTGATATTCTGATTGTGGATCGTTCCCTCCCCCATCATTCAGGAAAAATTGTGATTGCCGTTTTGAATGGAGAGATGACCGTTAAACGGCTTAAACAAGAAGGTGATAAAATCCTATTATGTCCTGAAAACGATAAGTATCCGCCTCTTTCCGTCTCAGAAGATGAGGATTTTTCCATCTGGGGCATTGTGACCAATGTTATTCATCCCTTTCCATGAGTTCCGTTTTTGCCCTTGTAGATTGCAATGCTTTTTTTGTTTCCTGTGAAAAAGTCTTTCAGCCCCATCTTGAAGGAAAACCTGTTATCGTTCTCTCAAGCAATGATGGATGTGCAATTGCTCGGTCCAATGAAGCGAAAGCGCTTGGAATTAAAATGGGAGATCCCCTTTTTAAAATCCAAGAGATTGTCAAAAAAAACCACGTGAAAGTGTTTTCCTCTAACTTTTCTTTTTATGGGGACATGTCATCACGTGTGATGGAAACCCTGCAACAGTTTAGCCCTTCTTTAGAGATTTACTCCATTGATGAGGCCTTTCTCAATTTAAGGTCCCTCCCTGAAAGCGAGCTCTTTTCCCATGGGTGTCGCATCAAGGAAATTGTCAAGCTTTGGACTGGTATTCCCGTCAGTGTTGGCATTGGCCCTACAAAAACCCTTGCAAAAGTTGCCAACCACCTTGCCAAAAAAAATTCCATCGGCTGTTGCGTTTTAAGGAAACAAGAGGACATTGAAGTGGCCTTAAAGACCTTTTCGCTTCAAGACGTGTGGGGTATTGGGTCCCAATGGTCAAAAAAGCTTTCTCAGCTTGGATTAACAACAGCGTGGGATTTAGCCCAAGCGGATTCTTCTTGGGTTAGAAAGACTTTCAATGTTGTCTTAGCCCGAACAGCCCTTGAGCTCAGAGGAATTTCTTGTTTAAGTCTTGAAGAGACATCGCAGCCAAAAAAAAGCCTTATTTCCTCAAGATCCTTTGGAAAACCTGTCACCTCTGTGGAGGTTTTAAGACAAGCCTTAAGTCATCATGCAAGCTCGCTTGCTCAAAAATTAAGGTGGCAGGGAAGCACGACATCCCTCTTAAGCATCTTCATTCGTACCAGCCCTTTCCACACACGCGAACCTTATTATATGAATTCATGCGCCATTCCTCTTCTTTTCCCTTCTCACGACACGGCTCTTCTGATTAAAGCTGCTACAGCAGGACTCGAGAAGATTTTTAAAGAGGGTGCGTTGTATAAAAAGGCTGGGGTTATGGCCCTTCATCTCTTGCCTGAAGATCAGGTTATCCCTTCCCTCTTTCAAAACGGGCAAGATTTGGTCAGGAGAAAATTACTTTTTCAAACTTTCGACAAATTAAACGATAGATTTGGAAGAGGCTCTCTCGTCTTTGCCAGTGAGGGATTTCGAAAAGCTTGGCGTCCCAAGGCTTCCCGCAAAAGCTCTTCTTTTACACAAGCTTGGGAGCACCTGCCACGGGTGAGGTGAGTTTTGTACTTTTGCTAGGAATAAAAAATACTCAGTATACATTTATTCTTATACCATTTTTTTGGAAAAAATCCAATTTACAAATTGGTCATATCAGCCCAATTCCAGGATGACCGAAAAAAACTTTTCAGCGCTTCTTCAGGTGTCAGCCCTGGCTTATTGAGATAGGTGGCCACCTTAGTTGCAAGAGGGACATAATTCTCAGTCCCAAGGATGACAGCATCAATGTGAAATTTTTGAGCAATTTTTTTGACCACATCTAAAACAGCAACATCATTATTTGTATCTACCTGAAAAAACAGGGAAGAAGCATTGATAACTTCCTCGGGCAAGGTACATTGGCCCAAATGGGCTGCAATGACAAACGCATCATATCTTTTCTCTTTGGCTTTGAGCACCAAAAGGTGAGACGATAAACAAGGTTCAATGAATAAAAGCGTTTTCTTATCAAGAATTCGCATCAGCTTCTAACCTTTCTGTCAATCCTTTCCATCATTTATGAGCTTCTTATAAGCAAAAGAATATCGTGAAAAAGCAGATAATTTTACAGATTTAATGGATTATAAGGAGTCCTGTCAATGAACTTAAAAGATTAAAATTGAATTTTTTTAATGAATCCATTTCATTAATTTTGAAATTTAAATGTTTTTGGAAAAATTACCATCGATTGTAAGCACATAAACATAAGGGAAAAAGCACAATTCATTCTTTAGTATAATTCTTAAAGATGATAAGAAAAATAAAAAGATTCGTGGATGGGAAAAAAAGCATCAAATGTCCATAGCAAAGAACATAATTATAAGAACAAACTTTGTTGTTTTTTTAAGTGCTTTTTTCTTTTCCACATCTATTTGTAGTGCGAATGAATCTATTTGTAGTGTGAACGAAAACTGCGATCCAGAAAAAGAAAAGGAAGCTCAGCAAGAAGAGAAAAAGGAAGAAAAGAAAGAGGATAAGAAAGAAGATAAGAAAGAAGAAGAGCCGCCAAAAATTGGCAATTTTGCCTTGCCGACTTCCCAACAGCCTGGTCCTCTCGTCAGCTTTGGTCAAAATATCATCGATCAAAATCAAACCGTATTCGTTTTGTATGCAGATGATTTTATTGGGTCGAAAAAGCGTACAGCAGATGTACTACCCGGTGTTTTGTATGGCGTTAGAGATGACCTTTCCGTTTTTTTTAATGTGCCCTTCGCAGCAAATTACAAAGACGGCAGGACTCATTCTTCAGGATTAGAAGATATATTTGTACAACTTGAATATGCTTTTTATTCAACCAAGACGTCTACGCATACGAATCAAGCAACTGTTGTTGGGTATGCCACGGCCCCTTCAGGTTCCACGAAAAAGCAGCCTGCTACAGGTCTTGGTTCCTCAAGCTTTTTTTTGGGGGCGACCTTTAACCGTATGTATACAGACTGGTTATTCTTTACTTCTCACGGCGTTCTATTGACAACATCTTTTGATAGGACAAAATTTGGCAACGAATTTCTTTATCAAGCTGGAATTGGCAGAAACATTCTCACAATAGATTCCGAGTGGATTTTTGCGTGGTTGATAGAAGCGGATGGTCAGTATACAGAAAAAAGTAAAATAAAGGGTAGAACTGATCCAGATTCAGGGGGAAACGTTGTGTATATGATTCCTTCACTATTTGTTTCTTCAAAAAAGTTCCTTATTCAAGTGGGAATTGGGCTGCCTGTTGCCCAACATTTATTTGGAAGCCAAAAAAAGAACAACTATGTATTAGCTTTAGATTTTAGATGGACTTTTTAGATATTTTTGTAACTCCTCACCCCTTTCCCCACATATGACACCATAAAAGCTCTTTGAGAATTAAGGCATTGACCGTGGGACCCAGACTCTATTTAATAGAAAGTAGAAAAAAACGTAAAAAATCACCAATTCCTTTAATATTACAGAAGAAACTTGCAGGGGGAACCAAATTGTTTTTTGCCAGGAAGAAAGACATTGATTATATAGATTCCCTCAAGGAAATACTATCATCTGAAGGAAGTTGTTTGCTTCCCGCTAACAATTTATTCCTTGCTGTTGATCAATGGAAAACATTAAATTATATGGTCGATAAGTTAGAGCATAAAAAAATTTATAAAAAAGGGGCTCAGGCTCCTGTCTCATATAAGGCCTCAAAAATAAAATTACCGAAAAGAAACGCAGTCCAAGATAAAGTTATATATGACGTCGTTACTTCTATACAAATGACTAGTTTGGTTAGAGCCTTAACGGGAATAAATCATTTTAGTGTTGATCGCTGTGAGTCTCATCTTTGTGAAGAAGGAGATTTTATTTCCATTGATTGGACGAAAGGAAACTTTGGGGGGTCTCATTATGTCTTTTGTCTTTTACTGGATGGGAATTATACCGGCGGGCAACACGTCATTTATAAACCGGATCGGGAGGAAAATATTTATAGCCCAAAGTCAGGGGATATCGTGATTTCTTCTTGCGATTGCTTCCATGAAGTAAAGCCTGTTATGAGCGGGGAAAGAAAGCATGTCTTTATAAGTATCCAACCGCTTATTCGTATTTTTCCAGATAGAGAATATTAGGGGTAACCATTCCCCACTCTCCCCATCTGTTGACTATTTTCGTTTGTTAAAGAGCAAATGCTCTTCCTTCCTCTTCTCTAAAATGTTAAATTTCTGGAAAAAGGGACGAAACTTTATGAAATGGTCGAACACAAAAACGGAATGGGGCGGGATAACGCAACTTTTTCATTGGGGAATGTTTCTTCTCTTCATCGTGCAGTACACCCTTGCTTACACAATGCTCGATATACCCGACTCGAATCAAAAGTGGGTCCTTTTCGCATGGCATAAACAAATTGGAGTGACTCTCTTTCTTCTTGTATTCCTTCGCTTATGGTGGCGGGAACGCAACCTCGTTCCGGATAATTCAAAAAAATCGCCGCGATGGGACCGCGTTTTAAGTAAATCTAACATTTGGATTCTCTATGTCCTGATGTTTTGTTTTCCTCTTACGGGTTTTTTACTCTCGGTTTTAGGAGGACATTCAGTCAGTTATTTTGGGCTTTTTACAATCCCAGCTTTCATGGAAGGACCTAATATTTATGCTAAAGTTTTTTTAACAGCCCATATTTGGATTTCGTATTGTCTATATGTTTTTGTGGGTCTTCATATCCTGGGGGGGCTTTATCATTACTTTATCGTAAAGGACAATGTCCTTGAAAGTATGCTCCCTCATACTTGATATGTTTTAAAGAAATAATCATTTAAAACATAACATACAAACCCAAATAAAAGACTAAAAATAAGAGCTATAAACGTCGTTCCAAGCCAGTCGTCTATATAAGAAGTCCAAAGAAGAGTGGTTAGGCTCCCCAGAAGAGTCGCTCCCCAGACAAGGGGTAATGCTTTATACCATCGCTCATAAAGAGTAAACATGATAAGGCCACTTCCCCCCAGAATCGAAAGCCCAAAAATTAAAGAGTCCATAAAAGCACCTATGAGAAGTGAGAAAACGACAATCTCACAAGAAAATATTAAATAAATCGGCATGTGCTCCTCCTCCATAGAGTGATTGCATTATACACGAAATTGAGAGAAATTGAGAGGGTAAGATGAATCGTTATGCAAAGGAACAAAATGAAGAAATTAAGGAATGGGTTAATGGCGGCAGTTGCTCTCACATTAATAGGACTTTCGGCACAGGCTAAGATAACTTCGGTCACAACGATGAAAGACCTACAAACAAAACTTGAAAAAATCCTTAAAACCCAAAAAGCAAAGGATGTTTTGGTAGCTTTTGATATTGATATGACCTTAACTCAACCAAATCATCCAGCCATGTATTATCCAGCCCTCACAAAATATGTTGATGTTTATAAAACGATTTTGGAACAGCTAACTCCTGAACAAAAGGATCTTGCGGCAACCCTAACAACCCAGCTCGTTCCGCAAAAACTGGTTGAAGAGGGAACCCCTCAAATCATCAAAACTCTTCAGGAAAAAGGAGTAAAGGTAATTGCACTCACCTCTTCCCTTGCAGGCAACATAAAAGGCTGTAAGGATCAAGTCATTGTCCTTCGAAAGGATCAACTGGAAAAAATGAGATTAGACTTTTCGAAAAGCCTTCAAGAATTTGTGACTGATCTGAAATTTATTGATTTTAAAAAATACGCTGGAGCCTATCCCATGTTCTATCATGGCATTTTGTCCGCCAATGGTGAAGGCAATGTTTCAAAAGGGGAAGTTCTCAATGCTTTGCTTAGTCATATTGGTAAAGTTCGTAAGCCTGGCTTTCGTCCAAAAGTCGTCATTATGATCGATGATAAAAAGAAACATTTAGAGGATGTTGAGAAGCACTTGAAATCCTATGACCCTTCGATTCAGTATATCGGTATTGAATACGAAGGTGCTTTTAACTACGCCCCTCAAGATATTTCAGAAGAAGATTTTCAGAAATTCTGGGAAGATCTGGCGAACCAAGCGAAATCAAAAATTGAATAACAAGAGAGCAAAATGACAATTCTTAGCGCAGACGAGAAAGAACGCTGCTTCGGTGGAGAACCGGGTAAGGAATTTTACACGGAATATCATGATCATGAATGGGGGACCCCTTCCCATGATGATCAACATTTATTTGAAATGCTCATTCTTGAAGGTGCACAAGCTGGACTCAGCTGGGAAACGGTCCTTAAAAAGCGGGATGGGTATCGTAAAGCCTTTCACCATTTTGATCCTCAAAAAGTTGCAAGGATGAGTGACGCTGACCTGGAAAATTTGCGCCAAAACCCTGAAATAATTCGTAACCGATTGAAAATTTATAGCGCACGTCAAAATGCCCAAGTATACCTTTCGATCCAAAAAGAATTTGGGTCTTTTGACCACTATGTTTGGGGCTTTGTGAACGGAAAACCCATCCACTCCCATCGAACGAGTTTTAAAGATGTTCCAAGTAATACATCTGAAAGTGATGCTTTGTCGAAAGATTTGAAAAGACGAGGAATGACTTTTGTGGGTTCAACCATCATCTATGCCTATATGCAGGCCGTAGGCCTGGTTAATGACCATCTCACCTGGTGCTGGCGCTATGGGAAGAGCTAGCCACATGATAAACGAACTATTTTTCCGACTCAGTGTTCTTTTTTTGTGCTCACAAGTTTAACGTAATAGAGAAAGGTCAATAGCATAACAAATATGCCAACTAAAAACCCACTTCCCTCATTTGAATCGGCCTATCATGTGCTCGCTATTGATATCGAAACAAGTGGCTGTTCTTTCAAAAAAAATGGCATTGTGAGTATGGGTGCGAGTCTCCAAGACCAAAATTCAAATGAGCTTGATTCCTTTCAAATGAACCTCATCCTTCCTGAAGGGCACATCTATGAGACGCGATGTGTGAAAGAATTCTGGTCTAAAAATAAAAAAATACATGACTTTGTTCAACAAAATGCTGTGGCTCCTCTCGTGGCTATGGAAAAATTTTGTACGTTTTTAACAGAAGTTGAGACCCGTTTTCCCGAACTTATTGTCATTTCCGATAATCCCAGCTTTGACATTGCTTGGTTAAATTTGTACTTGGACGAATATACAGACAGGTTGCCCCTCAATTACACAGAAAAGATGACCTATCGCATCATATGGGATACCTATTCAATGTTGAAAGTTTTACGATGCCAGAGAGGGGATTTTGAGTCGAGCTGGGAATTACCCGAAAAGCTTGGATTTAAGAGCAAATGGCCTGCCGATCACAATCCCTTAAACGATGCAAGAACAATTGCGGATTTCTTTAATCAAACCGTGAAGGAGATGAAAAAGAATTTCGGTCATAAGGAAAGATAAAATAATGAAAAAAGGACTCTACTACCTAGCTCTGCCTTATCATGGGACTGAGGAGGAAAAAAAATATCGCACCGAACTCTCCCTCAAAGCCGTCACGGAATTTCTTCGCCAAGGAATTCATGTATTTGCCCCTCTCAATTACGTAAATAAAATCGTTGAAGAGCTTGCCTTCACTTCTCTCAAAAAACGTAGGGAAATTGTGCTGCCTTACCTTCTGGATTTTCTAAGAGTTTCAGAAGGCATGGTTATACTCGCTGCAGCAGGATGGGAAAATTCCTGGGGAATCCAACAAGAACTAAAGTTTTGTCGGGAAACACAGATTCCTGTGTATAAAATCAATCCAGAGCAGATCTATGAAGATCTTTCAAAAATCTTATCAACACCCAGTGATTTTTAAATGCGTTAATATTACGGTAAGATAATACGTTTATAATCATGGGAAAGGAGTCTCTCACCGAAACCTAAGGAGCAGCCCATGATAACACTTCGTAAATCCGAAGAACGCGGCAGAACAAAGCTGGATTGGCTTGATAGCAAACATAGCTTTAGCTTTGGAAATTATTTTGACCTCGGACATATGGGATTTGGTACACTCAGAGTTATTAATGAAGACATGGTAAACGCTGCAGCTGGGTTCGATACACATCCTCACCGGGACATGGAAATTCTAACCTACGTGCTCGAAGGCGAGCTGGAACATAAAGATACCCTTGGCACAGGCTCTATCATCGTACCAGGCGATGTGCAACGCATGTCTGCAGGTACAGGTATTATGCATAGTGAGTCTAATCCCTTGAGCGATACACCCGTCCACCTTCTTCAAATTTGGATTATCCCTGAGAAAGAAGGTTTTCCCCCCTCTTATGAGCAGAAGAATTTCACAAAAAATCGAAAACCAGGGAAACTGACACTTGTTGCCTCTCACAATGGGAAGGACGACAGCTTGACCATTCATCAGGATGTTTCCCTGTATGTGCTCGACTTGAACACTGGAAAGTCCTTTTCTTATGAGTTGGCGAAGGATCGCATGGCCTGGGTTCAGATGGCGCGTGGAAAAGCAAGACTTAATGGGCAGTTATTAGAACAAGGCGATGGTGCCGCCATCATCGATGAAAAAACACTCGAATTCAAGGCAGAGGATAAGGCTGAAATTCTTATTTTCGACCTTACCCATTGAGGGTGAATCTTCTTAAGTTGTCTTCATGTTAACATTTTGATATACTTCCCCATAATAACAAAAAAAGGCGGGATTAATTATGCGATCATCATCCGTTTCTAATATCACTGGAATCATTTTTATCATTCTGGGTATCCTTTCAATCATTTATCCCTTGTATAGTTCCTTAGGAGTCGAAGTCTTCTTTGGAGCTCTTTTCCTTTTTGGGGGGATTTTTCATCTTTTTGGAGCATTTGAAAAGAAGCATAATGAAAATTACATTTGGAATTTCGCCGTTGGGGTGTTTTACATCCTCGCAGGTGTTTACCTTTTAGGTAACCCTATCGGAGGGCTTTTATCCCTAACAGTGGTCTTAATTATTCTGTTTTATATACAAGGCATATTAACGGTTTTTTACGGTTTTTACCAACGTAACTCGACTCAAACACGCGCATGGATTGTTTTCAGTGGTCTTATAACAATATTGATTGCAACAATACTCCTCGCTGCTTATCCTATAAGTGCTCTCTGGGCCTTAGGGATCCTTATAGGTGTAAACCTCTTCATGTTTGGCGTCTCGATTTTGATCGTTAATCGTTTCGCGGATGAGATTGAAAAAAAGTGAGATTATCGCGGTCCCAGATGAGTCCCGAGGGATTGGTATTTTAAAATCCACCATTGTCGGATTTTATAATATCTTTCCCACCTCAATGTCTTGCGGATCACCTTCATATCCATCTGGATCATTGAAAGGCATCTCGCAGTAACCTTGCTTACAATAAAATGGATAGGCATCAGGAGATGATTGTGTCAGGAGTGCCTTAAAACCTTTTTCTTTAAGCCACCGTTCACATAATTTTAAAAAAAGACTCCCCAGGTCCTGGCCTCTTAAGTGTTCATCTATGACGATAATTCGCAAGGCTGCTCGTTGATCTGGCCAAAGTTGAATGTGAGCATAGCCAACAATCTTTGTCCCTTGGTAAAGAACCAGATGAAGATGGTCTTTATGATTAAATGTCCACGTATAGGGATCAGTAACGGGCACGTTATCGAAAAAATATTTTTGCCTGAAATTGCGCACAGCTTCCCATTCATCATAATGGGTGCAAAGTCTCATACAAATGCCTTTAAAACCTGCTGTGTCTAAAATTTTTTTAATGAAAGTATCTTTTCCTAAATTATAGCCGCTAAACATGGCCTCTTTTTTTTCATGCAAAGACTCTTGAGCGATTAAACTTAATTTTAAATCTGTATATTCTTCTCGGGCTTCTGGGTGATTTCGCAAATAATCTCGAAACATAAGGTTGAGCTCAATTTCAGGATTTCTTTCCTCATAAACGTGAAGATTAACTTCAGGAACATCCCCTCTTTTGGTAAATGCCAAGCGAAAAGGAATATTAAACTCTCCTTTGTGAGTGTATCCCAGTCTTTCAAGGTCACGGTCTATAAGTATGGGATCTTTTACAACAGCAATGATATCAATTTTAGGTTTTGCGCAAAGCCCAGGAACGGCTGTGGAGCCCACATGATAAACAGCAACGCAATTATGCTCAAGTGCCCGCTTAATGTTTGCAGACTCTGCTTCGAATAATCGAGGCCAGTTCGAATCATAGGGAACGATTTCAATTCTGCGGGTCATGCTCAAACTTCCTTTAAGGGCACATTCGCCAATTACTGTTTTGCAAAAACTAGTCCAACAGATTACAAATGTTAAGAAGAAAATGGATATGGTTATGCACCCTCTTTCATATATCACAAAGAATCACCCTGACTGGGACGAAAAAATTGCAGCTGAGCTTCGCAAAGAATGCAAGATTTTAACAGGCCTCAGGGAAGATTCTAAAACCCATAATATTTACGTAAAAAGCGCAGAGACTTTTGCAGGGGGCATGGGGATGGAACAATATGGGGAGATTCTCTGGATCGACTCCCTTTGGGTTGAGCCCCTTTTTAGAAAGCAAGGCATAGGAAAAGCACTTCTTCAAAGGGCTTTTCTTTTTGCAACCCAAAATAATCTCAAGGAAGTACAGTTAAATACATTTTTTAAAGAGGCTCATGATTTCTTTTTAACCTGTGACTTTGAAGATGTTGCTGTGATTCCTCATTGGAAATACGGACTTGATTGTTATTTGATGAGGAAAATCATATGAGCTCTTTAAACCTTCCCCACATTCCTTTCTACTTCATCCGCCATGGAGAAACGGATTGGAATAAGCTTAACATCATCATGGGAAGTGTGGATATTCCATTGAACGAGCTTGGCCTCAAACAAGCCCATGAGGCCTCAAGAATTTTGGAAATGGAAAGTTTTGATATCATTATTTCGAGCCCACGGATAAGGGCTCAGCAAACAGCCGAAATCATCGCCAAAAAGATGAATAAAGAGATCTTGCTTGAAGAGAATTTAACCGAACGAGTCTGGGGTGAAGCCGAAGGAACTCCTTTTGATCCAACCAAATCTTTATTTGATGATGCTCATACACCACGGGGCGCAGAAACGTTCTCAGCCTTTCAACAACGGATCATTAAAACGTTCTCATCCCTATTAGGAATGGAGAAGCTTCCGCTTATTGTTTCTCATGGGGGCGTCTTTAAGGTTTTGGCACACCATTTTGGATACAAAGATATGAGCTCATCCAATTGTATGCCTTGCCTTTTTAAGCCGCCGGCGGAACATGCGCAGCCTTGGGAAATTTGTAACTTAGGTGAGGAGAAGTTTTAGAATGAGTGGGAGGGAAGTGATGACATGAAAATAGATGGCATAGTTTCCTATTTACGCACAAAATCGTTTAGCAAAACAGACTGAACACGCTTATATACAAGGATCAGCTCCTTTAACAAGCGAGAAACTTGTATTCAAGGGCGCGGAGAAGATCCCATGATACAATTTTATTATGTGCCCTCCCTTTCATTCCTCCTTATCCCTTATTTTTTCTATGGCAGCGATGTAACCAATTAAGCGGTGACGCTTCAACAATGATACTATTGTAGCAGGCTCGATTACGTTACGTTCACTGAAATGTACATTTCCTCTCACCCAGTCTAACCATGCAGATGGGCGTCTCCAGAAATCATTTTCGAGCCAAATATTATGATGGCCGTCAAACCGCGCGTTCTTTTTTATCTCTACGACCTCTTCAGGCGGAAATACGGCCGGCACCTGGGCAAAGGTTATGAGTTGCACAGAGATATCTTCAGGTAGGTCGCGTTGATTCAAAAAGCTTGCCATTGCAAGTGCGGCCTTAGCTCCACCAGAACAGTGGCCGGTAAAGATAAAACTTTTTTTTTCGTCCTTTTGGAGTTCTTGTAATTTGTCTAAAAGTTGGTCATGTAGGGGCGAGTAATAGGGGAGGATACCTCCGTGACATTCCCAGGGCATATCTGTTGTATTTTTTCGTCCAAATATAATCTTCATGATGCCTGACATTCCATCAGTTTTTCCAGGGAATGCGATGTAAACGTCTTTGCCTTTGATCGCGATGACAGTGTGTGCAACCTTACCATCTTCACCAATCTCCGTGATTTCTTCCAGCCTTGCATCATCCTCCAGTTGTTTTTTCATATTATTATAAATCTTTCCTTGGACAAAGACGTTGTCGGCGTCAGACGCTTGTGCATAAGTAGCACCTGCAGCACGTGCTGCTAAAAGTATTGTTTCGAATTCTTCATCAGTGTAAGCGTGTACTGGGCCGTTTTGACCAAAACATATAAAACAGAAAAAAGCGAGAATCAGGAAGACTAAGCGCTGCATAAGAAAACTCCATGTTATAAATATTGTTTATTTATTATGTGACACAGTATGGAAGTTTAGGTCAACAATTTTCAATCTGTAACTGGTGAATCAGGAAACAGAACATATGACTTCCTCCCTCTATCATGAAGTGCTAAATATCTTTAGCGTTAATGGATAGGACGGAAATCAAAAACCTAACGATAAGTGAGGACGCATGCCACAAGAATCTGCACAAAAAAATATCATTCTGATTTCTGATCCAGGCGTTATTGCGATTCCCATTCTCGAAAGCAATGAACCTTTAATCGATCTTAAGGATCAATCTCTCATTCCCTATGGCCCTTCGCCAGAAATTCCTAACAATAGGGATTATACTAAAATGCGCAGAACGATTTATGAAAAGCTTGTTCAAGCCCAGGCCTTACTCCCAAAAGGGGTGAAATTATGTTTGTATGAGGGATACAGAAGCCTAAGTTTGCAACGTCTGCTTTTCGATAATAGATTTTCTAAGGTTCGCGGATTACATCCGAATTGGTCAGAAGACCAAGTCTTTGATGAAACGACGAGGCTTGTTTCTCCTGTAATGAATAAGGATGGGTCACAAAACATTCCTCCCCACTCTACAGGGGCTGCTATTGATGTTTACCTTATTGACGAAATTGTTGAGACCGTAGACATGGGAATTCAGGTCAAAGATTGGATGGATGATGAAGATGGATCTTTATCTCAGACCGAATCACAGATCATTTCCCTTGATGCACGGCTTTATAGAGACATCATGAGTACAGCTTTATTAGCTGTAGGGTTTATCAATTACCCCACCGAATACTGGCACTGGTCTTACGGAGATCGTTACTGGGCTTATCAAATGGCAGAGGAACATGCCATTTATGGAAGTGTAGAATGACAACACTTGATGAGATCCTGTCTTACTTACGGACAAAATATTCCCCCAAAGCCATCCTTCTCCACGGATCACGTGCACGTGGAGATTCTTTTGAGAAAAGCGATTATGATTTAGTTTTAATCACAGAAAATCCTGATCATCCAAGACCAGAATACTATGAAGAATGTGCCCTAGATATTGATGGCGTTTCCCCAACAGAAACAATTTTAAAAGCTGGGCAAACGCCCATATGGCCATGTGTTGTCCTTTATGATGATGAAGATGGCCTCGGAGAATCCTTAGCACAAGAGACCAAACTCGCGTTCATGAAAGGACCAATTCCTTTAACAAAAGAAGAACTCGGAAATCGTCGTAACTTTTCAAAGCGGCTTATTCAACGTCTTCAAGGACGTGGAGAAGATCCCATGGTGCGATTTTATTACATGGGAGATTTTTACCAGCGAGTGCTACGCTATTGGTGTGAACTCAATCAACGATGGACCATGTCCGTTCATCTGTTACTTCCTCACATTGCTCATGAAGATCCTGTATTTTATCAAATGCTAAAAGATTTATGGACTGAAGATTATCAAGATGCCGTTCTAAAGATTCATCAGCGTTTATTTGAGGAAAATTTATGACTATGAAAACCCCTATAAATGTTGCTCTTGTCGGGTTTGGATTTTCCGGGAGTACTTTTCATGCGCCTTTTTTGAGCGCTCTTGACGACTATAATTTGTGCAGCGTTGTGTCTTCAAACTCGGAAAAAGTTAAAGCCAGTTTACCAAACGTTCATGTTGAATCAGATTTTACAAGGATTCTAAAGGATCCAGCCTTAGACCTCATCGTGATTGCGACACCCAATACCACTCATTATGAGCTGGCTAAAGCTGCTCTTGAATCGGGAAAACACGTTGTTGTTGACAAGCCCTTTACGGTTCATTCAAAAGAAGCCGAAGCGCTTATTCAAATCGCTAAAGATCATGGACGTATTTTAACTGTCTATCACAATAGACGCTGGGATGGAGATTTTTTAACCATCAAGAAACTTCTCTCAGAAAAAGTCTTGGGCGATGTTTATTTATATGAGGCTCACTTTCACAGATTTAGGCCGCACCCGAATCCACAACGATGGAAAGAAAGTGAGTTTGTTGGATCAGGAATTTTATATGATCTAGGATCTCATTTGATCGATCAGGCCTTGCATCTCTTCGGCCCACCTGATGCTTTTGATGCTGACATCATCACTCAAAGACCTGGAGCCGTTGCCGATGATTACTTCCATTTAAATTTAAGATATGGAACGAAGCGAGTCATTCTAAAAGCCAGTAACCTCGTGAGTAACCCTGGACCGCGTTACCAACTTCACGGAACCAAGGGAAGTTTCTTGAAAAATGGGATTGACCCACAAGAGCAAGATTTAATATTAGGAAAAAATCCCTTTGATAAAACTTGGGGCCAGGATAAGGAGCAGAATTACGGACTTTTAAGTGTTGGTAATCAACATACACCAATTCCAACACTTCCTGGTGATTATGGTTCATTTTATAAATCTGTAGCTAAAGCCATTTATGACAAGTCTCCTCCTCCTGTTCTTGCAGAGGAGGCCTATCAAGTCATGCTTCTGCTTGAAAAGTGCCGAAGGAAATAAAATGGCAGACAATCTTGAAGAATATGAAGATGCGGGATTCGAAATTCGTGAGCTATTCGGTGCTGACAAGAAGAACCCCTTCCACAAAAACAGCCCTTCAATCATTCCCGTATGTAGATTAAAATGACGACGAAAACGTGACAGAGAAGGATTATTTACCGTGAAGTCTTTTTTCCCAAACAAACTAAAAGCGGGTGATGAAGTTCGCGTCATTGCGCCATCTCGCAGCATGGGCATTATATCAAGTGACAATAAAGCGTTAGCGATCAAAGCCTTAGAAGAGCTTGGATTGCAAGTTACCTTTGGACAGCATGTCGATGAAATGGATATGATGTTTTCTTCATCCATTGAGTCTCGCCTGGCCGATCTACATGCAGCGTTTTCTGACCCGAATGTTAAAGCTATTCTCACGGTTATTGGTGGATATAACTCAAACCAGCTCCTGGGTTTAATTGACTATGATCTGATAAGGAACAATCCAAAAATTTTTTGCGGATTTTCTGATATTACAGCCTTAGGAAATGCCATTTATCATAAAACGGGCCTGGTTACTTATTCCGGCCTCCACTTTAGCTCCTTTGCCATGCAAAAAGGATTTGTGTATAGCCTTGAGTCTTTCAAAAAAATCTTTTTTGAATCGAATGAATTTTCTCTCCTTCCTTCAAAAGAGTGGTCCGATGATGCTTGGTACTTAGATCAAGAGAAGAGAATATTTCACTCCAATCCTGGATATAAGGTTATTAATGCCGGTCAAGCTGAGGGAAAGATTATTGGTGGAAATCTGGGGACACTACGGCTATTATGCGGAACACCGTATATGCCACCTCTTAATGACGCCATTTTGTTCCTCGAGGCCGTCTCCCATTCAAATAGTGCAGATCCAGATATGTTTGATCGAAGTCTACAAGCCTTGACTCAAGATCCCCAATTTGAAAAAGTCCAGGCCATCGTTATCGGACGTTTTGAAAACAAATTTGGAATGACGGATGAAAAACTACGCTACATCCTATCTACTAAACCAGAACTAAAAAATATCCCCATCATTGCGAATGCAGATTTCGGACATACAACGCCTATTTTTACCTTTCCGATTGGTGGCACTTTCCGTTTGCAAGCAGAAACTTCTGAAAACGTAGAACTTGTCCTTGAAAAGCACTAATCTCAAACGAAAGGATAAACTTTTTCTGCCAAGCCTAAGAAGAAATTTGGAGAAGCCCTGTCTTCGATATTCCAGCATACGGCAAGCATAAGGTGAACAAAATACCAACTCCTCACCTCTTGTAAATCAAAAGCAAAAAAATCGGCAACAAATTGGGTATCTTCTTCAAAATCCATGATAAAAGCCCAGACCTCGTGGATGGGAGATCCAATCACACCTTTTGGATCAATCACCACCCAGTCCTCACCGTTATGGAGAATATTTTCATGATGCAAATCACCATGAAGAAGAACGGGCTCGAGAGAATTTTCAAGCAGTTTATCCCTAAGGTCCCTTGCTTTTTCAAGATAGTCTGCAAGGGGTGTAACTTCTTGAGACTCTCCTGTTTTCGAAATAAATTCCGGACAATGATCCAGGGCCTTGAGCCAATCGCGGATAGAAGGAAACACTTTTTCAGGCAATGGCGCTTTGTGTAATATCTGCGTCACCTGACAGGCAATTCGAATTGATCTCGGATCTCCTTTTGGGAAAGTGACCTTCAAGGATGTCCCTGGAACAGCACGTTCAAGAAGGAGAGCTCCGTTTTGTTCAGCCAACACCTTAACAGCACCAAAACCCGAAAGAGCTCTTAAGGCCTCTGCTTCTCGGTGAAGTCCGGCGACGTCAAGCCCGAGTTTTAACATAATAGGCTCAGATCCTTGAAAACCTGCAAGAACGTAATTATACGACAAATTAGTGACCGGCTTAAGATCAGACAGCCCCCATTTTTTCTCCATGTCCTCCACAAGTCTCGGCAAATAGGCAAGCCAAGTTTTTGCCTTAGCGCCATAAATGTTGATGATATTGGTTTTAAAAGCGTCCATCTCAATGCAATTTTTTCGTAAACCATAGCACCAAGTCATCATCAACATGAACAGTCTCATCGGGTAAAATTGGCTTGTAATGTGTAGTCATCTTTCTTAAAAAATTCATAGGATTCTTTTTTCTTTTTTGATTTTGTGATTCTATATAAAACACTTAATCATGAAAAGCGAGGGAATCACAATTGTATCTGAATGTTATAACACAGTCTTTTGCGAAAGTGATCTTTTCCATGCCAACATTCCATCCCTTCAGGAACAAGATTATAAAGGCTCATACCACTTTTGAAAATGCTTTGAAAAAACTGTCTCATGTGTTTCTATGAAAATATGTTAATTTCGTCGAAATGAGGGAGAATAAAGAGATTTTAAAGTATGGGTTTTTTCTCATCGTTCTGATTTTGGGAGCGCCTTCATGGTTATTGGTGAAGTACCAAGTCGCTTCGATGTCGGCAGAACTCTCTGTTGGTCTGCGTTTCATTATGGCTGCAATTGTTCTGGAACTTTATAGACTCATTTTTGATTCTGAAAAACCGAAACTTTCTTTAAAGGATTGGCAATTTATTGTTCTGCAAGGGATATTTCTCTATTCCATCAATTTTTGGCTCTGCTATTACTCAAGCCATTACATGCTATCTGGTCTTATAGCTGTAACCGTTTCCACCATGATTATCCCAAACTTAATTTTTGGAAAGTTGTTTTTAGGCGTTTCCTTTCGTTTACAAACCGTAGCAGGGGCATTGCTTGGAATCTTGGGAGTAGGTGTCCTTTTTGGTCAAGAGATCCTCACATTTTCGGATAATCTAACACTTGTGAAAGGGTTTTTACTTGCATTTTTGAGCACTTTTTTTTCAGTTATCGGCACACAGGCATCAGGTATAATTTCTAAAAGAGGGGTTCCAATTGTACTTTCTGTTTCGCGTGCACTTTTTATAGGTGGCTCCCTTAGCATTCTTGTTTCACTTGTTAAAGATGGAATTCCAACCTTTCCACAAACCCCAGAGTTTTGGGGAAGCCTGATTTATTTAGGAATCATTTCCTCGGCTATGAGCTATATGCTTTATGGATACCTGATAAAACAATATGGCCCAGGGGTTGCTTCTTATCTTTGGATTGCATCCCCTGCTATTAGTTTAACCTTATCTGCCCTATTTGAAGAATATGACTGGACAGCTATAAGTTCTATGGGAATTATGTTCATAATCGTTGGAGGGATTTTAACAGGATCAAAAGCCTCCTTATGGGATTATTTTAAAACCAACGAGCTTATGCGCTTCATTATAAAGAAACCATCCCATTAAAATGATATTATCCTAACAGTAAAATACAATTGGAAAACCTTACACGCATCCAAAGGATCTTTCCTTAAAATAGCTGCGCCTTCCTGTTCATTAAAAGAAAGCAAAATGGCATAAGTTTAGTTCAAACAACATTTTTTATACTTTTTACCGCTGCCACAAGAGCAAGGATCATTTCGCCCTATCTTTGCAACCTGTTTTGGGGATGAAGTTCTCTTCTCATGGCTACATCCTTGATGGCAATCCTCGTGTGTAACCTCTTGTCCCCAATCATCAATGGGGTGTTGAGTTCCTAAATTTCGCAGCGTATCTCTCTTTTTACGAACGCCAGCGGCTGCTGTAGTGGTAGGGTAATCTTGGTTCATTCGGGTCAATTCCTTATGCTGCTCATGAGAAGAAGTAAAGATTATTTCTGCTAATATGTACCTTTTTTAGACAGGTCCCTTTGTTAGGTGGTCTAATCATTGACGGACCCATCTCTTTCCATCATTTGGTGATATTCTATTAAAATATTTTCAAAAATCCAGAAAATATTTTTATAAAATATATCGTTTTTTCTTTGCTCTCTGCCACCCTTTCTAAGGGATGGAAGCAATAAAACCATACCCCAAGAGTTGGACACAATATGGGTTACTTTGGGAAACTGCGCGGGTAGTCCGGCACAAGGCGTCTAGGCATGAGCCTTGGACCGGAAGGAAGCGGTGAACACGCTGACGCGCGTTCCCCAGCGGAAATTGTACATCGCCCAACGAGAATACAAGAGGTTTATCCGTATCCACTTCGAGTATTTATTTGGTAGCTTTCACTCTTTCCTGTCAGCCCTTTCACTGAGGCTCTTCCTCATCCGTTGGCCAGAGACCCTCTAGTGCCTTTGCCATCTGTTCCCCCGTAATCTCGCCATCTGAAGCAATCTTTCCCAAGAGCATTTCTTCGAGTTTGTTTTTTATCTCGGTATATTTATTTTCTTTCTTCATCCATTCCTCAAATGCTATTTCAAGTTTCTGGTGATTTCTTGCAAGTTCTACAATTGATTCTTCCAGTAAGCTCTGCTGCAAGTCTTTCGGCACCGGGCCAACGGCTTTTTTGTCTGTTTGTAAGAGATTAGCAAGTATTAGCTCTCTATTCTCTTTAACTCTGGAGGTTTCAATCAGTGCTCGTCCCGGCTCCGAACCTTCCATGATATCCGTCAGCATCTCATGACCCCAAGCGAAAATATTTTGATCTCCTGTTCTAGAGGCAATCGAGGCTTCGAGCCCGATAAGTAAATTTTTATTCTCTCTAAACCAATCATCGATCTTGCGACCTTGAGCCTCTAAGCAACAATTTCCAACTCCAAATGCTCTCCGAAAAAAACTCTTGATGAGGAGTGCGTTGGTTTGAGATCCTTCTTTAACAGATTCCCAAGCCAATTTTAAGAAATGATAATTGTTTTGGGCTCTTAACTCTAAGGAAGCATCTTCTCCTTCAGGATGAAGGAAGATGTCACCTGGTGTAACGGCATGGCATAACTTAGAAAAATTTCTGCATTCCGGTGACTGCATCAATTCTGTGCAAATTACAGCATTATGAGTATGGTGAATTCGAAAACGTTTAATCGTATTTAAAACTCGTTTCCTCTGCTGTTCATTTATTCCTTCGCATGCGTTTGCACATTCTTCGAGTTCATCGTAAGTTTTTAACTCCTCCTCATTCGCATCACGAAGGTTAGCAGGATTAAATTTCCACTGCTTACGCGGGTCACCCCTCATCTGTTGAAAAAGTTGTGCTCTGAACAAATCAAGCCCTGCTGGATGTATTCCTGCAGGTCCACCTACAGTTATCATGGGTTGAGCGACAAGAGCTGGTATTCCCTCACGTGGAGCGGCCACACGTTGAAGGTGTCCGTTCAGTAGCACTGCTTTGGCAGGATTAATGATCCCCTTATGGGGAGGAGGTTGTGAAGGCGCGGCAACTCGAACCGGTCGCGGTGGTATCCTAGCCTGGTTTAGGGAGGAAATTCTTCCAGACTCCCCCCATTCTAAGGGATTAAAAGGTCGGTATGTTCCATTTTTCCTTAATAATTGAACAAATTTAATATAAATTTCTCTAAGGTGCCAAGATTTTAGCGACTCAGAGCGAATAACGCGTTTAACTTCTTCAGTTAGCTTTGTAAGCGTCCCTATTGATTCTTGAAGGCACCCCTCAGATACACCAAAGAAAAGCATAGCTATTTTCCAGGCACCTTTCAAATCGGCGTCCTTCTTACCTATAGATTTCTCAGAAGCCTCTGTAAATTTAAAAACTGCATCCTTCCATTCTTTTGAGTGCCCTTTCTGAAGGTCTTCTATTTTAAGGGACCATATCCATTTCCCTGAGTCCAGGCGTAGTCGTTCCTCATAAGTCGAGCGATCTATATTTAGAATCACTAAATTTCGCTCATCGAGGGCGATCGTTCCAAATTTGTCTTTAATTTCTGCTGGATTATAGGGAAGGTCTATTTTCGCTTCACCCGGATCCGAAAAAGGCCTCTCCCGGAGACGAGTTTTTACTTTTGTCCAATCCAAAGGACCGAAGGGCCTTTCCTTTCCCTTTCCATTCATGACTTTAATAAGTTTTTGAAGGTTGCCATCTTGAGCCTCACGACTGTTTCTTGACCACCGTTTTGCACATTCTTTAAGAGCACCAATATAAACATCAAATACACGAAAGACTTCATCCATGCTTTCTGTGTTTTCCTCTCCATAATCCCGCATAAGCAGAAGATAACCGATAGGTAGGAACTCGTCTTTACGTTCTTCTCTACTCTCTAGAGTTCCTAAAAGGCCTTCATAGATATAATTTCTTCTCTCATTTCCTCGTGGATAACAAATGGATACGACCTGTTTTATTCTGTCAAGAATCCCTTGAGGCTGCTCTTTCAATAAACTAAATAGGGATGCCTCCCAGCAAAAAATTGACCAAAAATGGGATGCCTCTTCTCGGAGCAGTGGGTGATAAGAAACGATGAATTTTTCTAGATAATCTTCCTCCCAATTTACCTTACCTTTCCTTGTAACCTTAGCCGGACATGAGTATTCAATCTTCTTCCATTGGAGGCGATTTTCCGAATCTAATTCGAGGTTTGGAAGAAACCTCTTGAGATCCGTTGGAACAGAAGTAGGGGCTGAGGGTGGAGGCTTTTGCTCCTCTTCTTCCCCGCCCTCCCGTTTGATTTTCAGTTTGCCTCCATTTGACTCATCTTCTTCTTCTCGCTTTCGTTTTTGAGAAGCCTGCCCCTCCGAGGAATCTTCAGGAAGCATAGAAGAGGCATCTCCCGTTATTAAGTTTATAAGAGCCAGGGTAAGGGGAATATAAGAGATTTTTGATTTCATGACATTATCCAAACAATTAGTATTAGCAAAATAATACTCTTTAAAATAAAATATTCAACTAAATTCCATTCCCCATAATAGATTTGTGCAGACAACAGCAGGAATAAGATTCCTATGGTTACCCCCACAAAAAATGAGGGCAATTTAATTGAGACATTAGGACCAGTTTTTAAGGTTGAAATTCATCCTCATGGAGACAATCTGGAGACAATACTAAAATATATCCTTTTGTAAACCCCAAAAAACCCTTTAAAACACTGGTGCCGGATGTCGGAATCGAACCAACGACCTACTGATTACAAATCAGTTGCTCTACCAGCTGAGCTAATCCGGCTTTGTCTAAGGCTTATAACGTATATGTTTTTGAAGGCCAAGTCAAAAAAACAGAGACAACCTTTTCCCCCTCCTCTTCTCTGCTTTCCTTATTTTTTGTTCTACACTTTTCGCTGTTTTCCTGTTATTTTTAATTCATAAAGATGACCCTGGGGTCCCTTTTTAGAAGAAGATTAAGCTTGATACCAGAAACATTTTCAGACTCCTGGCTTTTTTTATTTCAATAGAAAAGGACCGTACCGACATCGTATTATGCTATTTCTTCTTTTCTAGTTCCCTCACAAATTTTTCTGATTCTTCATGAAACTGAAGAAATTGCTCATAATGCCTCTCGTACCTAGCAATTCCCTGTTCACACAAGGCAATGTGGTATTGAAGCTGATCAAGTTCATCTTTTTCTAGGTTATGAGAGCCATCAAGTTGACCCTTGTATCTGAGAAGCCAAGATTCATTGGCTTCATACTCAGCTTCAATATAGGCCCTCCTAGATTCACTTTCTTCTGACGACCAAGGAGAGCGAGAGACAGGTTGGAGAAAATCGACACCCATCGCCATAAGGCGGAGTTTAGTTTTTTGCGTCGAGTACATGGTGCAGGATTTTCTGGATAAGCGTTCTCCCGAGAGGGTTAAGAAGACAAAGTGGATGGGGAAGAACTTTCTGAAACTTTTTCTTCCATCGCCATAACTTTGGAAACACCCACAAACCATAATACTATAAAAATCCACAAGCTTATATTTTTCATAAATTTATCTCCTAACACTTAAATTTAACTGAAATGTATTCAAATTTAACAGGCTGTAAAATTGCACGCTCTATTTCACAGGTCAATGTATTTTGTTGTAACTATAGGAGCCTATACACAATGCAAAAATTTTCTCGATGATGATACTATCACATGATAGTATCATGAGATGACGTATACCAATTGAATAAATAAAGCTAACCTCTATTTTCTCTATTCTAAACAGATCAAATATAATTTCTGGATTGCTTCATCGCTAACGCTCTTCGCAAAGACGACTCCTCCCTACCTGTCTTTACGAGGCTCTGAAAGAGCCAAAGCATTCCAGAAAACGTAGAGTTAATTTATCTATTTGGGAGCTAATATATTTCTAGACCATGCATTTTCAATTGTTTTTCTAAAATACCAAATTCGATGTTCAGGGACAGAAATCTTATCTAAAATGGTTCGATTGTGATACCAGCTAATTTGGGCAGACGTCACTTACGTAAATTTATACCCACAGGGTTCCTCAACCAATCACAAACGGGTATGGCTTATTTAGCCTCATTATTCTCCGGCGTCTCCGAGATAGTATCCCGACGCAAATGCGCATGCAGGAGAAGGGGAGCCGAGACCGTAATCGATGAAATCGTTCCAGCTCCAATTCCAACAAGAATAGGAAGGCTAAACGCAGCAATGACAGGCCCACCGAAGAAATACAAACCCAGAAGAGCTAAAAGGGTAGTGGTGGATGTTAGAATGGTTCGAGAGAGCGTTTCGTTGATACTGCGATTAATCAGGTCACCAAGAGGCATTTTTTTGAATTTTCGTAAATTTTCCCGAATCCGATCGTAAATGACAACCGTATCGTTAATTGAATACGTGATGGTAATCAAAATTGCAATGATGGCATTTTCGTTAAATTCCAGTTGGAAGATAGAAAAAAGGCCCAGCACAATCAAGGCATCATGGGCAAGAGTGATCAGCGAGCACACACCAAATTGCCATTCAAATCGAAACCAGATGTAGATAAGCATAGCAACCAAAGCCCAAATCACAGCATAAATGCCATTACGAATCAAATCTTCACTCACCTTTGGTCCCACGGAGTCAACACGCCTGTACTCAACACTCGATCCGAGTTTTTCTTTGATCTTAGCAAGAGCCTCAAGTTGTTCTTTCTCTCCCCCGGGCTGGCGTTCCACACGGATCAAAATATCATTGGGACCCCCAAACTCTTGGAGAGTCACTTCTCCATGAACAAGACCACTGAGGTCGGAGCGTAATTTGGCAATATCAGCCGCTTCTTTTGTTCGCACTTCCAACAAGAGCCCGCCTTTGAAATCAATGCCATAGTTAAACCCTTGGAAGAAAATAGAGCTCAAACATAAGAGAGCAATTGCGATGAGAATACCAAAGATGATGTTCTTTTTCGCTACAAAGTTATAGTTCGTATCATAAGGAATAAGCTGTAATCCCATAGGAGGCCTCTCTTTAAATGGGAAGTCGGGTGGGACGTTGCCACTGAACCCACCATGCTACGATTTGTTTGGTAAGTGAAATGGCTGTAAACATGGAAATAATGATCCCGAGGGAGGTGGTTACGGCAAACCCACGGGTCGGACCACTTCCAAAATAGTACAAAATTCCAACGCCGATCAGGGTCGTCAGATTTGAGTCAACTATCGTTGTCATCGCTCGGTTATACCCCGCATCTATAGCACTAAGCATCTTCCGTCCATGGCGCAATTCCTCTTTGATACGTTCGTTAATGAGAACGTTCGCATCGACAGCCATTCCTATGGTCAGTGCTATACCTGCAATACCTGGAAGCGTGAGGGTGGCTTGACTCACAGAAAGGGCCGCAAAAAGAAGAATGAGGTTGAAAAGGACGGCGATATTCGCAATTGCACCGAAGAATGAATAGGCAACAAACATAAATGCCACAACAAGGAGGATACCGATAATGGTAGCGCGTTCTCCTGAGACAATCGAATCAGCCCCAAGGCCTGGTCCCACGGTACGCTCTTCCAGAACATTGAGAGGAGCAGGAAGGGCGCCGGCTCGCATGAGAAGGGCAAGATCTTGGGCTTCTTGAACCGTAAAACTGCCCGTAATTGAGCCTTCTCCGCCCGTAATGGGAGTTTCAATGCGAGGAGCACTAATGACTTTATCGTCTAAAACAATTGCAAAAATCTTGCCGACATTGTTCCTGGTCGCGTCCCCAAATTTCTTGGCTCCGAGTGAATCAAATTTAAAGGTAACATCTGGCCGGTTATATTGGTCAAACCCAGGTTGGGCATTCACAAGGTTTTCACCCGTGACAATTATTTGCTTTTTCACGGCATAATAAACGTTTCTGCCCTTCTCTTCCTCTGGCAGGATATCAACGCCAGGAATGGCTTTTCCTGGTTCTGCTTCAATAGAAGTATCGACAAAACGAAACTGCAACTTTGCCGTTTTTCCTAACAGATTTTTAATTCGGGTGGGATCTTTAAGGCCGGGAAGTTGAACGAGAATGCGATCTTCACCTTGCCGTTGGATATAAGGTTCGGATGTGCCCATTTCGTCAACACGCCTGCGGACAATTTCAATAGATTGGGCCAGAGCAGATTTCTTCCGCTCACTTATGGCAGCGTCGCTAAGCTTTAAGGTCAATTGTCCCTCGGGAGTTGAGGTGACTTCAATGTCAGGGTCTGCATGTTTGAGAAGGGTTTTGGCTTTCTCTAAGTCAAGTGGATTGCGTAAAGTTAAAGTAACAAAGTCTTTTTTAGCAGCAAGCCCCACATAACCAATTCGTTCTTTGCGAAGGATGGTGCGCACAGCATCCGCTAGACTATTCATTTGCTCGTGAACAACGGCATTAAAATCAACCTCGAGCAACAGATGAGCGCCTCCTTGTAAGTCAAGGCCCAAAACCACCTGGTGTTTAGGAAACCAATCGGGAAAACGTGCGAGTTGTTCTTTCGTGAAAAAATTGGGGCTGACGAACACAATTCCGAAAAGGCACACCACCAGTGTCAAAACGGTCTTCCATAAGGGGATATGAATCATGACTGCAGCTCAATTCGTCTATTTAGATAATTTTTTCTTGGTCGTTGCAGGGCTTTTTAATTGGGTTTTTGTCTTAAACTTCTTTTGCTCAGAAGGGCGCGTTTCTTCGTCATTTACGGGAGCAGGTTCCGTCTTCGAGAGAAGGTCAGCAACCATGGCGCGAGCAACCCGAACACGTACACCTTCGGCAATTTCAACTTGTAGTTCTTGATCGTTTATAATCTTTGTAATGATGCCAATGATACCGCCACTTGTGATAATCCGATCTCCCCGTCTTAAGGAAGACAAAAGGTCCCTTTGCTGCTGCGCCTTCTTTTGCTGAGGACGAATCAAGAACAAATAGAAAACACCAAAAATAAGGACGAGAGGGAGCAATGACATAAAGTCAAATCCAGCAATGCTGCTACCAGCAGCTTGGGCGTGTGCATCTGCAATCATAGAATCCTCTTCTGTTTGGGTTTAAGTTCTTCTTACCTTTATGCCTTAAGTTTTGTCAAGGGATCAATGGGTTGTTTACCTTTTCTGATTTCAAAGTGCAACTGTGGCTCTCCTACATCACCTATTTTCCCTGATTTTGCAATCTCTTGGCCTTTTTTAACTTTGTCATCTTTTTTAACAAGAAGTTCGGAATTATGGGCATAAGCCGTGATCCATCCATCCTTGTGCTTGATAAGAAGGAGGTTACCAAAGCCCTTGAGCCCATTCCCTGCGTACATGACCGTGCCCTCAGCTGCAGCTTTGACGGGGGTGCCTTCTGAAACCTTAATATTGATGCCAGCATTTTTTCCACCAGGGGTAAACTTGCTAATCACTTCACCTTCTACCGGCCAAATGAAACTGACTTCTGTAACTTCAACTTCTTTCTTTTTCTCTTCTTTTTTGGCTTGCTTTTTCTCAGGTGGTTTTTCTTCTATTTTTGTCTTTTTTTGTTCGGCTGTAATCTCTTGAGAATCTTGGGTAGATCCTATAGGCGCTCCAGCATTTTTTTGCGCTAAGTTACCCACAAGCATCGGCTTTGATGAGGAATCAACGGCTGGTTTTTGATCTTTCGCTCCTTTTTCTCGAGCCAGTTCTTCCGCGAGATCATTAGGTAGAGAGGCATTTGTTGTTGCAGGAGTCACAGAAGGAGTATGACTATCTGGCGGAGGCGCTGATTTTACGAGGGGAAGAGGCGCAAGTGAGGAAGTAGAAATTTCTTGAGAGGAAGGTTTTAAGGCTTCATTGATAGATTCAGTGTCATGAGGAGGAATTGTAAGCCGTGTTCCCGGAGATACGTAAGAAGGAGATCGAAGATTATTTTCTTGCGCGAGCACATCTACGTTAACGCCATATCTGTCAGCTATCATTTCGAGAGTTTGCCCATCTCTTACAGTATGTTCGTTGGGCGAAGGGATGGTTAGGACCTGCCCCTCTTCAAGGAGATAACGACCTTTACTATCAGGATCCAACTTATTCTCATTAAGAAGAGAGAATGTTGTAATGCCATGCTCATAAGCAATTCCAGAAACCGTGTCGTATGGCCCAACCACAACTTCCTTAGTGGGCATTTCTGCGAAGGTGGATTCTCCGGTAAGGAAGGAACACACTAAAATGGCAGTATAAGTTGCATACTTTAACAAAGAAGAATGGATTGCTCCGGAGCAAAGCTCCTCGCAACGACGGATGGGGGGTGTCGTCATTGCGGGGGAGTGTAGCGACCGAAGCACTCCAGAACTTTTTTCTGAAAACCCTAAAAACATCAATTTTTTCATACCTTCACCTTTTGAGCTTTAATGAGGGCTTCTCCCCCCATATAAGGTCTTAATACATCGGGGATCATAATAGATCCATCCTCTTGTTGATAGTTTTCTAAAATTGCCACAAGTGTCCGTCCGACCGCAAGTCCTGAACCATTCAACGTATGAACAAAACGCGATTTTTTTTCTTCATCTCTATAACGGGTATTCATGCGGCGAGCTTGAAAGTCTCCACAGTTGGAACAGCTCGAGATTTCGCGGTACGTATTTTGTCCGGGGAGCCACACCTCGATATCATAGGTTTTTTGAGACAGTGCACCCATATCACCTGTGCACAACACAACGGTCCGATAGTGGATTTTAAGACGTTCGAGAATAGACTGAGCTGCCTGCAGCATGCGTTGGTGTTCGTCTTCAGACGCTTCTGGCTTTGTTATACTTACAAGCTCTACCTTATGAAATTGATGGACGCGTATCATTCCACGTGTATCTTTGCCTGCAGATCCAGCTTCGGAGCGAAAACAAGGGGTGTGGGCCACATACCTTTTGGGGAGTTGATCGAGATCTAAAATTTCCTCGGCGACTAAATTCGTTAAAGGGACTTCTGCCGTGGGGATGAGCCAATAATCATTGGTTGTCACAAAGGCATCTTCTGCAAATTTTGGTAACTGCCCCGCTCCAAACATGGCTTGTGATCTGACGAGGTAGGGGGGAGAGACCTCGAGATATCCATAATCTTTTGTATGAACATCGAGCATAAAGGCAGAAAGAGAACGTTCGAGGCGGGCCAAATCTCCCTTGAGCACAACAAATCGGGAACCGGAAAGTTTAGCGGCTTCCTCAAAATTCATGAGTCCCATAGCTTCACCAATTTCAAAGTGCTGCTTGGGTTTAAAGGAAAGGGCAGGTTTTTCGCCCCAAAGATGGACCTCAACATTGTCTTCCGGACCTGATCCAATGGGAACATCCGGAGCAGGGATGTTGGGGAGGAGAGCTAACGTTCCTTTGAGGTTTTCTTCAAGGCTTTTAGCGGCTTCTTCCTCTTTGGCAAGTGTTTCACGTGAAACATTCGCTTCAAGCATCAACGCATCCGCATTACCCCCCTGGCGTTTAATCTCACCGATTTCTTTCGCCATGAGATTACGTTTGCTTTGCAACTCTTGAACAGCTTGTATAGCCGTTCGACGGGCTTCATCAAGGGCGATTACCTGTTGGGCGGCAGGTGCAAGTCCGCGGTTTTTTAAAGCCTCATCAAACGCTTCTGGATTCTCCCGAATCCACTTGATGTCTAACACAATGTGATCCTTTCCTATTTAAGGATAGTCTTACCAGACCTATAGAAATTTCATAGAGGGTATAAAGAGGAATAATCAAGCTTAAAGGGCTGATGATGTCAGGTGGTGTAATGACAGCTGCCACAACAACAATGATGAGAAAGGCATATTTGCGGTTCCTTTTTAAACTCTCAAGAGTGATGACTCCTATTTTGGAAAGTCCTAAAAGAAGCAGAGGGAGCTGAAAACAAAGGCCAAAGGCCAGAATCAATTTCAGGATAATGGAGAGATATTCGCTGATTCGAGCCTCCAGCTGAAGGGAAAGGCCTGTGGGTGAGGGAGGCATTTCAAAGCTTAAGAAAAACTGCCACGCCCAGGGGCACACCACATAATAAGCGAGACTTGCCCCCATCAGAAATAAAAGAGGACTGATCAGCATAAAAGGCCAGATCGCTTTTCTTTCGTGGTCATAAAGTCCCGGACCAACGAAGAGCCACCCTTGCCAAAGAATCATAGGAAAGGTCAAGATAAAGCCGCTAAAAAAAGCAACCTTAAGGTAGGTGAGAAAAGCTTCCGTAAGTCCCGTATAAATCAGTCGACGCCCGGGTTCTTCTCCCATTGCTTGCCACAAAGGAAGGGTTAAAAACTTAAAAATAGCGGGGGCCAAGGGATAACACACCGCCACCCCCACGCCGAGTGCTAAAAGGGCGTAAATCAATCGGCGCCTTAATTCAATCAAATGTTCTAAAAGTGGTTTTTGCATTTACCCCCTCACCCGCCACTTCGTGGCGACCTCTCCCACGAGGGGGAGAGGTGAGTTCTTCATTACGTTCAATGCCGTGCTGGTGACATCTCTTAAGTCAATAGCATTTCATACCTTGTTTTTTTATAAATGTAAATTATATTAAAACAAGTACAACAAATATTTATTTAGTAAGGATGGTAATTGTGAAAAACCAAGTTAGCTTATCAGTGCTAATGTGTGTGATGATGTCCTTGACCCATCCAGCGTGGTCGATGAACGACGACATGAATGAAGACGGAAAGAAAAATCATAACCAGCTTAAGCATTATTTAGCGACGATGTCTCCTGAAGAAAGAAAGGCTGCTATGATACTCATGGCTGATGCTGGAGATAAGAAATCACAATGGAAGCTCGCTAAAGAAGAGAAACAAAAAATTGTGAACGTTGAAAACAAGTCAGAGTGGAAGCAAACCCTTCCTTGGCTTATGCTAGCTGCGAAACAAGGTCACCCCAAGGCACAACGCACTCTTGGCGAATATTATGAAGAAGCTGCTAAAAGTCTGGGCGAAGCTATGAAGTATTATCATTTGGCTGCTGCAACTTATGAAAAGGGGCATGAGTGGAATAAGGCTACCTACTTGCATATGAAGGCTGCTGATCAAAATCATGCTCCTTCTCAATTTTTTCTTGCACTCGCTTGCATTGAAGGACTTATGAATGAAGCGGGCCTTCCTGAATTCGAGAGAAGCATACCTTTGCTTCAATCAGCTGCCGATCAGGGATGTCCAAAGGCCTCCTTCAGACTTGGTTGGAATTATGAAAGTGGACAAGGGGTTCCTAGAAACATGAGGAGGGCTATCAAATATTACACCATAGCTGCGAAACAAGGGGATCAAGATGCATCATGGCTTCTTGGGAGAGCTTACAAAGACGGATTCGGACATCCTCATAATGAACCTGAGTGGAAGAAGGCCATGATCTGGTTTGGAAAGGCCGCCGAGAAGGGTCATCGTGAGGCTCAAGCCGATCTTGCCTATGCCTATTCCCGGGGTTTTGGGAATAAAGAGGGAAAGCCAGAGCTCAATAAAGCTATTACATTGTACGCATTGAGTGCTCAGCAGGGTTATGACCGGTCATTATGTATACTTGGAGTGTATTACCAGAAAGGAAACAGTGCGCTTCCTCAAGATTTTGCAAAGGCGAGTCAAATGTATACCTCAGCTATAAAGGCAGGTTTGGCTCAAGCACAAAACTGTCTCGCCTCAATTCCTAAAAAGCTTTCAAATTGATTAGGTCATAGAGCAAGAGACAGCTATTTGAAGTACAACAAATATTTATTTAATAAGGATGGTAATTATGAAAAATAAAGTAAGCTTATCAATGTTAATGTGTGTGATGGTGTCTTTGACCCATCCGGCATGGTCGATGGAGAATGAAGAAAACCAAAAAGAAACTCACGTAACCGCAACGCTTATGGGCATGCCTGAAAAAATACAGAAGCATATTTTTTCTTTCTTAACTTCGCCTCGAGACATAGGATCATTAGTACATCTTAATAAGAAAACCAATCATGTAATAACCAAAACTTATCTGGATTCCCCTGAGGAGAAAATATCTTTTTTGAGAAATGGCGTTCGTCAAGGCGATCCTGAGGCTCAATTCATGCTAGGTCTCTTTTATGCTGTAGGCGAAGGGGTCCCTCAAAGTTCATGGGAAGCTTGCAAATATTATACTCTGGCTGCAGTACAAGGTCACGCTTCAGCCCAATACTATCTCGCCCATATTTACAAAAAAGGGGCCGTCAATTTTGATCAACCTGAAGGGGACAAGGCCATTTATTGGTTTACGAAAGCAGCCTACCAAGGTCATCCTGAGGCTCAATTTGGTCTTGCAGAGGCTTATATTGAGGAACTCGGAAATAAGGAAAAAAAAGCCGAGTGGGAGAAGGCTGTTCCATTGTTTTCAGCCTGTGCTCATAAAGGCGACAGTGTTGCTCAACTTGCTCTTGGATCCTGTTACTATAATGAGAATCAAGGTACTTCCCAAGATTATTCAAAGGCTTGTCAATGGTATGGATTAGCCGCTAAGCAAGGCAATGTAATTGCGATAGATGCTCTCGACTTGATTCCCAAGAAACTTGCGATAGAAGATGAAGATTGAAAATGATATTTCAATTTACAGAGTCTTCAACAATCCGATCCTAATACCTGCTGGACCCCACCTTTTTTCGTTCGAAAAAAGGAGTGGTGTGGAAAGAATGGCTTCACTTAACAAATTGTTCACGAATTTTTCTTATACTTATCGCATTAGCTCTTAAGTGAGCTCTGATAATACCACCCTCTCCAATGGAAACAAATAAATCTAGCTGAGGGTATGATCATATAAAGGAAAACGAACATGAGAAACTTTCTTTTATTGACATCTTTCATTATGGGTCTCGGCCTTATGGTGATGTCTGAAAAAGCGCAATCGAATCATTGCCCCAAAATTACGACCGTTGAGGAAGCAAGCCAGGTTTTAAATAAAAAAAAATATAACAACTGGGTACTGGTATTAGATGGTGGCAAAACAGACCGAAAGGCCCCTATAGCCCTCCCTTTTAACCCTTCTTCGAATAGGGAATATGCTGTATTTATGGACCAAACTGAAGATGGGAATCATCAATGTGGTTACATTATTTGGGAGGCAGAAGATTTGGAATCAGTTGAGCGGATAGGGAAATTCCACCTCCAAGCTCGGTCTCAAACCAAATAAATTGAAAACTGTAAGGTTATACGCACCCCCCTGCGTACCAACTCGATAAACCAGAGAAGCTGGATCGTATAGATCGCATAAAAGGTCTTAGAGAGAAGAGATGACAAAGGGTTGAGAACTGCAGTCATTCTCACCCTTCGCTAGAAATCTGACGGATCACTCAACGACTCTTTTTGATTGCCGTTTAATTTTGCTAATAAATTACTACAAATCCCTAGTCTATAAGAATAACGAGTTTCTGCACGACCATCAATAGGCCCAAAACTACTTCTTAAGTGTGTCATGGCTTCGATTAACTCCCTTAACTGTTCAGGATTAGCCTCAGTCCTAGTTGTCTGTCCAGTCCTACGAAGGATTACTTTCCCATCCTCAGTAAACATAAAACTTTTATAGTATTTGAAATACTTTTCTCTTTCTGGATTTTTTTCTATCTGCATTTCAGAAATAGGAGTTACATTATTAATTGTAAAGTCATTTTCAATAAAAGTTGGATTATTTGTTAATTCCGATAATAAATTACTACAAATTCCTAGTCTATTAAAATACTTAGCTTCTGCACGACCATCAATAGGCCCAAAACTACTTCTTAAGTGTGTCATGACTTCGATTAACTCTCTTAACTGTTCAGCATTAGCCTGAGTCCTCGTTGTATTTGCAGTCTTATGAAGGATTACTTTTCCATCCTTAGTAAACGCAAAGCTTTTATAGTATTTCAAATAATTTTCTCTTTCTGGATTTTTTTCTATCTGCATTTCAGTAGTAGGAGTTACATTAATTGTAACGTTTTCTCTTTCTGAATTTCTTTCTATCTGCATTTCAGATATAGGAGTTACATTAATTGTAACGTTATTTTCAATAAAAGTTGGATTATTTGTTAATTTCGCTAATAAATTACTACAAATTCCTAGTCTATTAAAATACTTAGCTTCTGCACGACCATCAATAGGCCCAAAACTACTTCTTAAGTGTGTCATGACTTCGATTAACTCTCTTAACTGTTCAGCATTAGCCTGAGTCCTCGTTGTATTTGCAGTCTTATGAAGGATTACTTTTCCATCCTTAGTAAACGCAAAGCTTTTATAGTATTTCAAATAATTTTCTCTTTCTGGATTTTTTTCTATCTGCATTTCAGTAGTAGGAGTTACATTAATTGTAACGTTTTCTCTTTCTGAATTTCTTTCTATCTGCATTTCAGATATAGGAGTTACATTAATTGTAACGTTATTTTCAATAAAAGTTGGATTATTTGTTAATTTCGCTAATAAATTACTACAAATT
>Ga0206916_1007_pt1 | contig 38016 bp, 42 predicted proteins | sample Alteio_BWOrgHeat_71_FD_152957 | JGI IMG/M metagenome (GOLD analysis project Ga0206916, IMG submission 152957) | Enriched cells from forest soil in Barre Woods Harvard Forest LTER site, Petersham, Massachusetts, United States -... | ecosystem: Environmental > Terrestrial > Soil > Temperate forest >... | reverse complement strand
TCTGCATTTCAGATATAGGAGTTACATTAATTGTAACGTTATTTTCAATAAAAGTTGGATTATTTGTTAATTTCGCTAATAAATTACTACAAATTTCTGTTCTATAAGCATAACTAGCTTTTGCACGACAATCAATGGGCCAAAAACTACTTCTTAAGCGTGTCATGGCTTCAATTAACTCTCTCAACTGTTCAGCATTAGCCTCAGTCCTCGTTGTCTTTGCAGTCTTATGAAGGATTACTTTTCCATCCTTAGTAAACACAAAGCTTTTATAGTATTTCAAATACTTTTCTCTTTCTGGATTGTTTTCTATCTGCATTTCAGAAATAGGAGTTACATTAATTGCAACGTTATTTTCAATAAAAGTTGAATTATTTATTGTAAAACTCGACGGTGTCGGAGATAAATTTGGTCCGTTATCAGGAAATTGCTCTTCATATAAGTGAGTGTATACACTGTAATCAGGAAAGGAAAGCCCTTCAAATCCTGCAGAGAGGATATCTTCTTGAAGGAGGTACTGAGTTTTTCTCATAACCTCTTGAGCCTTAAGCTGAAAGTAATGATCTTCAATCATACTATCAAAATCTTCAATCATACTATCAAAAAAAACATCGAATTCTAACATGCGGTATATTCTATTTAATGACGATGTATTGACTCTTTCGTCATGAATTTTAATACCTTGAATTAGGTAGAGAGGGGTTTTTTCAAAAAAATCGTATATATCTTCTTTAGAAAAAGAAGAAAATTTTGTATCCATCAAAAGAAAAATAAAAGTTCCTGCTTGGGGATTCAACTTCCAATCATTTGACCAAGTATGTAAAGCGTGAATCAACGCACTATTTGAAAAATCTTGTAAAGCCTCCCAGAAAAAAGAATAAACCCCTTGACCGTCTAAATGAAAAAATTTCCAATTCTCCTTATCCCACATTGATTCATTAAAAGTTTGCACAGCCAATCTCCGAAGCTGAGGAATGAGAATTTGTTGATTCTCTTGAGACAGACACGATATAGCTTGATTGCCAAAATCCAAGATTTCTTCTGGATAGAGAAGATCCGTCGTTAAGACAACTTCCAAAGGGCCGTTATCATCTTTATAAGCAAAGGGAAGTTTCCAGTGAAGTTTCCCAGGGTGGTGCATCGTCACTTCTGGGCCAAGCCCTTTCTCTCTCCATTCTTCCCGAGGAGTAGATCTGCGTTGCTCAAGAAAGTCTTTTAGCTTGACATTATATCCCTTTAAGTCAACTTGAGAGGCTTCTGTGGTTGAATTTCTTTTCCTTTTAAAAGATCGATCATTTTTCTGAGGAGTCGTGCTGGGAGCATCTTCACGATCTTCCATCCCCCATGTCGGCGTCAAGGTCGAAGCTATGAAGCTCAGAGCTAAAGACGTCAATGCCAGTGTAGAGAACTGTAATTTCATGACCGTATCCTTTAACAACAAAATATTTAAAATTCACAAAACGATAGTAAAAGAAAAACAAAACTGTTCAAAATAGTCAAGGTGGTTTTTAACAATAGATTATAGATTATAGATTCTACCTTTTACTAATATCAATACCACACTGGAACAATGAGGAAAAACCCTCTGAACGAGAAAGCGGTGCTTTTCAGCACCGCTTCCCCCCTCCCAGACTTATACGAACAGCTTTCTATTCTTTTCTTATTTATACCCCAGAGCCTTCCTTCTTGCATCTATTGCCTTTTGAAGGAAAGACACTAAATTTGTATCCTGTTTTTGCGCAGCGGGATTTGATTGAACGGAAGGACTTTGCGCTTCATTTTTTATACGATCTTGAACTGACTTCAGCTTGTCACTTTGGGTGCGAAGTTGAGCTGCAAATGAAGAGTTAGGTCCTCCGTTATCCTGAATTTCTTGTTTCAACTTTTCAACAAGCATTGGGGGAGGAATAGGTATTTCGCTCGCAATGCTTTCTCCCCCTGGTGGAGTTCCCTTTCCTTCAGGTCCCTTTTCAATTTCCTCTTTTGTAGCAGGAGTTTCTCCATAGAAAGTATTTTGTGCTTGTTCAACTTGAGCTTGAACTTTCTTTGCCTGGTCTACAAGATTGCTATAGTTTTGAATAGCCGTCAGATCTGTTGTTACTGCATCTTTTAATTTTTGATAGGTAGAAGAATCAGGCTTGTCTATATAATTATCATGGGCTTCTAAAATAGATTTATATGCTTTATCGACAAGACGTTGTTGTAGAAGGAGGGCCTTATTCACTTTAAATAAAATTTGAGCAACATCCTCATTTGGTGTTGCGGCAAAAACTTGCGAAAACATTTCAGTTGAAAGGCTCGTCGCTGCTAAAAAACAAATGGTTAAGACTTTAATTTTTTTTATTCTTAGTCTCCCCTATGAACTTTTCCGCCGTTGAACTTTTTCTCGAAGATATTGGGATGGTTTAAAGGAAAGAACGCGGCGCGGCGTAATAACAGCTTCCTTCCCGGTTTTGGGATTACGGCCCACACGCTTAGATTTTTGGCGGACGTTAAAGGACCCAAACGAAGAAATTTTCACGAGGCCCGTATCTGTCAGAGAAACCATCATGCTTTTAAGAGCGGTTTCCAAAAAGTCAGTTGCATGATGGCGAGGCAAATTTGTCTCTCGAACAAGGCTATCGATGATATCTGCACGTGTGAGGGTTGTCGTTGTCATGATTATCCCCTTTTCATTTTTTTTGATTTCTACGATAGAATATCAAAAAATTGCAAAAAGTCATAGCCTTAAATTATTTGAAACGACTCTCTCTTTTCTCCAGGTGTGTTATTATTCAGAATCTATAATTTCAGCCTTAGCAACCCCATCATAAAAATGAATCTGAATCTTTTGATGAAGGGTTGTTTTAGATCGGGCTGGAATCAGATGTTGATCGGGAGTTGTGATAAAGGTAAAGCCACGCTCCAGAGTGCGCGTATAAGAATAACTTTCTAAAAGTTGTGCGAGCGCTTCAAAACAGTGCTCACCTTTCTGTAAAATATGTGTGAGAGCAGGCGTAAGGCGCTGAATCAAATGGTCAAGACTCACATTTTGCTGCTCAATGAACCGTCTTTCAGCATTGATCAAACGTTCAAACAACTCATCAAGCTTTTGCATATTCTCATCCAACCAAGCGCCTAATGGAGGTAATCCTCTCCTCAAAGCCTCAAGGCGACTCTCGTAAAGGGCGAGCATATGTTCAAAACGCGTCAAAAGCTGTGATCCATATTGAAAGAGGGTTTGGGCAAGCTGAGACCTTACAGGCACGACAAATTCAGCAGCTGCTGTGGGTGTAGGTGCTCGTTTATCGGCTGCAAAATCGACAAGTGTCACATCTGTTTCATGGCCTACGGCCGTAATGACGGGAATTTGACTTTCCGCAACGGCCCTCACAACGCATTCTTCATTGAAAGCCCACAAGTCTTCTAAGCTCCCTCCACCGCGAGCAACAATTAAAACATCTGGTCTTGTCTCAAGAGTGTTAAACCCCCTCACAGCGGCAGCAATTTGAACCGCCGCCCCTTCTCCTTGAACAGCGACAGGCCATAAAAGAACCGAGACAGGAAAGCGATCGGCCAAACGATGAAGCATATCTTGGATGACGGCTCCAGTGGGAGAGGTAACAATCCCGATAAGCTGAGGAAGAAAGGGGAGTTGTTTCTTTCGTGCCTCGTCGAAAAGTCCTTCAGCAGCTAGCTTTCGTTTACGTTCTTCCAAAAGCTTTAAAAGAGCCCCCTCACCCGCCAGCTCCATTCCTTCAACTACAATTTGATACTTAGACCGTCCTGGGTATGTTGTCAGTCTGCCCGTTGCAATGACTTCCATCCCTTCTTGAGGGGTCAATGAAAGCCCTTGAAAACTTCCGCGCCAGCATACCGCATCCAACACTGCGTCATGATCTTTCAAAGCAAAATACACATGGCCTGAGGTGTGGCGCTTGAGTCCTGAAATCTCTCCCTTCACCCGAACACGAGAAAAGCTCGTCTCCACCGTTCTTTTTAAGGCAAGAGACAGTTCGGTTACCGTATATTCAGGAAGAGTTGAGGTAAGGGGTAGCATGTGCGAATTCCGTACTCCGTTTTTCATGGGTAAATCTTATCAATATGTTTCGAAAGGTCAAAGGTTTTCTATACTGCCTATTCATCTTGAAACCCCTCACCCGCCGCGTAGCGGCGGGTGAGGGGAGAATTATCCCTTTCACATCCCCCTTGAAATAAAAGATCGAATTCCCTATTTATATAAATATGATTCATGATGAATAAAGGACGCTCGATATGAAGCGATGGGGTGACATTTTTAGTGGTACGGGTACGGTTGTTATCTCGCTTTTGTCATGTTCGACATGTCCCATGTGCCTGCCTATTTATGCAGGACTTCTAAGTCTTATAGGTATTGAACTCGTTGACGTTCATGAATTTTTCTTTCCCTTGATGGTGGTGTTTGGCCTCTTCACTTTAGGATTTATGGCTTATCAAATTTATAAACATCATGGTGTTTGGACTCCTTTTAAGCTTGCCCTGGGCGCTGCCTGTGGAATGGGAGCCTCCGCCTTTTTTGGATATGAATATATTCTCTATGCCTGCCTTGCTCTTTTTATGGGAAGTGTCATTTGGAGTAAGAAATCTCTTGTCCATGAAGGGCAGGGGTGTTGCTAACCCCCTCTCCTCTCCCCCTTGTTCTTGATTTAGATGGAACGCTGATTCGAACAGATACCTTCCATAAAATGATGGTGGGGCTTTTCGTCAAAAAGCCCTGGCTTCTGTTCCTCGTACCTTATTGGTTTATAAAAGGCAGGGCTTTTGTCAAAGCACGTCTTACAGATCATATTGACCTCTCTCCTCACCATCTTCCCTACAACCTTGAGCTTTTAACTTTCGCCAAAGATGAGGCTCAGAAGGGACGGCCTTTGATCCTCGCGACAGGAACTGATCAAAGAATGGCCGAAAAAATTGCGGAATATCTTGGTATTTTTCAAGACGTTATCGGGAGCAATGGGCACATCAATATGACCGGCCCTCGGAAACAACAAGCCCTCCTCCAAAGGTTTGGCGTTTATGGCTTTGATTATGCAGGCGATTCTCATAACGACATCCCTGTTTGGCAAGTTGCCCGCAAAGCCCTTGTTGTCCATCCCAAAAGAGGGGTTCTCAAACGGGTACTCGCCTTAAAGGGACCTGAAAACATCCATTGTTTTCCGCAAGAGAAACCCCCATTTTGAGTCTTACCAATGTCTAGCAGGCTTGAGACTCAGCATATAAATCTCCTTCCTCATAGAGAGCCAAAGGTTGCAATTTCCTATCAAGCCTTACCCGATTAATATAAATCAATAACTGAGCTTTTGAGAAATACTGCCCTTCCTTCCAATAGAAAAGACCATGTTGTTGTAAATCACTTGCGACTTTATAAAATCCTTCTGAAACCGCCCATTTTTCCACATGGGGTAAGGATGCATAAACAGGATTTCCAAAGATTCTTTTTCTCTTTATCTTCTGTGGAACAGGTTCCTTGGAAAGAATATAATCCAGTGGATATGAAAGAGAAAAAGAAGCATTTTCTTGAGATAGGCTCCCCTGGAATTCTCCCCTCTCCAGACCTTGCAGGAGGGCACCCCCTAATACCCAATATCCATTTTTTAGAACAAACAGTCCTTTGAGAGAAACTTTTAGAGGTGAATAGGTTTTAAGAATTTCCCCCATTTTTGTCAGATCTTGAGGCATCCTTTTGATCCCCGCCCTTGGATCCTTGTCTCCTTTTAAACGTCCTCGTTTTGAGGTTGCCTCTCGTAATTCAAGCTTTTTAATCTTCTTACTCACTGAATCTATGGTTCTTCCTAAAGATGCAGCAATCACCTTAAGTTGGATCTTTTGTTCAAAAGCTTTCTTAATACATGTATTTTCCCAGTCCTTCCAGCGCACTTTTGTCGATGTCATACGCATTTGCCTCCTGATTTTTTGAAAGGTTCCTAATTTTATCATATCTAATATGATAAAATTAGTTACCTTGTTTTTGCCAGGAAGTAAGTTCATTGTCAACAAATTTTTGAAGCCATTTTTGGCCATATTTCAATTAAAAATAACTATTCACCTGTTGGTGTTTCAAGGAGTTCGTGTAAGAGTTGAAGAACACCCGGAATTTCTCCCGGTAAATCTTCTGCAATAAGGCCCAGCCCTCTGCGACTTGCAGCTTCTCCGTGAATCCAAACGCCCGCCGCCGCAGCTTGAAAAGGAGGAAGATCTTGAGCCAAAAGACCCGCCATTAATCCCGCAAGCACATCCCCTGTACCAGCCGTTGCAAGCGTTGCTGGAGCATTTGCATTAATGATGAGCTCACCTTGAGGAGAGGCAATAATGGTGTCATAGCCTTTCAAAACGATCACAGCGCCAGCTTCAATGGCTGCTTTTTGAGCTTTTTCAGCTTTGTTTTTTAAAAAAGCAAGATGAGGAAAAAGCCTCTGAAACTCGCCTTCATGAGGGGTTAAAATCACATTTTCATGAAGATGACTCGTAAGATCAGCGGTCCTTCCTTCAAAGCTGGAAAGGGCTCCTCCATCCAAAACACAAGGCTTTTTTGATGAAAGAAGGAGAAGGGCTTGTTCTCGGGTTGAATCGTGAGGCAGAGCTCCCGTCCCCCATAACAAAGCGTTCAAACGAACACTCATGGTCCAATCTAAAAATTCTTGAGCCGTTGCCACAGGCGTAACAATTTCTCCCCAGGCAATCGTTGCGAAAATGGGGTATTCATCGACTTTACACATCAGACGGACGATCCCAGCCCCTACCCGTCTGGCCGCAAGGGACGCTAGTCTTACGGCACCAGGCATGCAGCCATTTCCGACAACGAGACAGGCTCCACGAGTATATTTATGATCGAGAGGTTGAGGACCTTTTAGGAACTCTCCCCATAAAGAAGGATTATTGACGTAATACGTTATCGACGGAAGCAAATGGTCGGGTATTCCAATATCTTGCACATAAAGCTTACCTGTGTATGCGCGCCCCGGAAGAAGATAATGCCCAGGACGAGCTCTGAAAAAAGTCACTGTATAGGTTGCTTGAACCGCGTCCCCCCAACAAGCCCCTGAATCTGTGTCTATCCCCGTAGGAAAATCAATAGACACAACTGGTTTTTCTGAAGCATTTATGAATTCCACAAACTTTAGAATATTCCCTTCCAGCGGTTTGGAAAGACCTGTCCCCAGCAGGCCATCGACAACGAGTTCTGCTTCACTTAATAACTGTTTCAACGCCTCCTGTGAGAGACGATCTCTGTGGGTTATAACTGTAACCGGCCATTCCCTCTCTTCCAAAAGGCGAGCGACAATCTTTCCATCCCCTCCATTCTTACCAGGACCACAAAAAACAACTGTAGGGCAGAGAGAAAAATGTTTGAGGATGACGTCAACGACCGCTTTGCCAGCACGTTCCTGCAGGTCCTCTTCGGAAATTCCATCCGCAATAGCAGCCTTTTCTGTTGCTTTTAGCTGTTCTGCTGTTAAAAGCTCATTTTTCATGCTTCAATCCTCAAAAACTGAGCACCCATTATAGAATTTACTTTAACCTAAAGAAAATAATTTTGTGTTAATCTGTTGGAACGACTCTCTAAGGATCTTATGCAAAGAGAATAGGCATAACCAATTTACTATTTTTATAGTTGCAATTTACAAAATTTTTCTTTATAAAAAACTTATTAACTATATTTATATTTTTTATGGAGTATACAATGTTACCAAAATATTATTTTTCAAGGACAATAGATGCTGTTTCAGCTATAGCTATCTCTGCCGTTTTGCTGGGAGTCCTTTTCGCAACGCCAAGCTGTGCAATGCAAGAAGAGGGAAACGATGATTCGCCTGGTAGTGCAAAAAGAAGAGAAATTGCGAAAAAAGAGGAAAACGATGATTTACTCGATCCTGAAAAAAGAAGAGAAACTGCGGAAGAAGAAGAGAGCTGTATCAAGAAACTTCCTCATGAGCTGTGGTCGTATACTTTTAGTTTTCTTCCACTAGAAAGTTATGGTCATGTCAGTCTCGTCTGTAAAAGTTTTCAAAATTTGGTACAAAATCCAAATGGACCTTTTAAAGATTGGATCGAGCATAGGAACACTTACAGAATCGAAAAACAGAACCTTTTAAGGATGATGCCAGATACGAATTCTTTTAGTCAAATCCTAGGTAATTTGAGAAAATCCCTAAAGTTTTTGAGCCATAGATCTCAGGAAGACCGCACATGGTTTACAACTCCGCTCTTTGATAGGTTGAAAGCAAGAGCTTCACAATCACATAATTTTATAGATGAGCTCAATCTAAAAGAGATTTGGCTACCTCTTGCTTTGCTAAGGTCTTGTGATAAGTTCTGGGATATCTATATGCAACATTGGCTTGAGAACACTATTCTTCCTGGTTTACAGGTTTACTGGCCTAGACGAGACGCTCTGAGACTCCTCACATCTACTCGGGCTTTAAAAGCCGATTTTAACAGCCTTTTCCCCTTTTCTGAAAAAGAGCAGAGACCTCCATTTGCTTTGGAGCTCTGTGAGCGAGGGCAAGAGGGGATTACAGCTATTCTAGATTATGCATATAAAAACCACGCTGTTGAAGGATTTTGGAAATTGGGAGTAAAATACTATGCTCTTGTCTTCGCAGAAAATCCTGATCTTGCAGCTTTACACTATGCGGCTGCAGGGTTTATGTGGGTAAAAAAAGCTGAATTGTCTAAAAATCTCGAGGATTGGAAAATTGCGGCAAAACATTATGACACCGCCATAAAAAAAACGCCTGATCCAGACGCTGCGTGGCATGCTGATGCAGGGTATGTGTACATGAGAATAGCTCAATTCACTCAAAATCTTAGGGATTGGCAAGTATCGGGAGAATATTATCGCGAAGCCTTTAAAAAAATTCCAAATTTGCATGATCCAATATATCTGAATGCAGGATATGTTGCAGCGAAAGCAGGCTCGGATAAAGCTAGGATTTATTTTGAAAAATTTATTCTTAAGAACCTTACTCATCTCGAATGGAAGCTTCTTCCTGATACTTTAGATCTAATGGAGAAAGTACTGACAGAACACAATTCTCAAGTTCCTTTCCGTCAATGGATCGAGGCGAAAAGAAAAAGAGATCTTGAAACCAAGGGGACTGCGAATTAAAAAAACGCCTCACTTGGATCCCCGTAAAGAACGATGGGTGGTCACCTTTCTGTGTCATCCCTTGCGAAAGCGAGGGATGACACCAGTTGTTGTGTGGCTGAAAATTTGTTCTCAGAAACCTAGTTATGATAAATTCTCCACTTGACAAATAGAGTGAAAGATGGTAGGAGCGTGGCAGTTTTATGATGATTTCGCTTAAAATTGTTATATATTTATAAATCTTTTAAGTGAATTTCGCAAAAAATACTTTTTGACGTCGTTATGCCTAATTAAAAGTAAATTATTAGAGGATAAAAAGTTCCATGTCAGTTCAAGCAATGCCACAGAAAGAACCTCAATTTTCAAAGGTTCGCGCTGCGATTTGGCCGATTCAAGGCTCCGAAATGAAGAAATTCTTGCCAATGGGCATGATGATGTTCTTTGTTTTATTTATCTATACAATCGTACGAGATATAAAAGACGTTCAAGTTGTAGGTGCCTCTGGCGCAGAAGCCATTAACTTCCTCAAGTTTTGGGGCGTGACCCCGTCATCCATTCTTTTTGTGATCTTATATGCCAAGCTCAGCAACGTCCTCTCAAAAGAAAATTTGTTTTATGCCTGCATCCTTCCCTTTATTATATTTTTTGGACTTTTTGCTCTGGTTATTTACCCTAACAAAGAACTCCTCCATCCCACAGCCGAATCAGTTAAAGCCTTACAGCTCTCCATCCCTTCTTTAAGGTTTATTTTTGCCTTGTGGGGATCTTGGTCTTATTCCATCTTCTATGTTATGGCTGAGCTCTGGGGAAGCGTTGTTGTCTCTCTTTTGTTCTGGCAGTTTGCCAACGAAATTACCCGTACGGGGGAAGCCAAACGCTTCTATCCCCTCTTTCCACTACTCGGTAACATAGCTTTAATTTTATCCGGTCAAACCGTCACCTATTTTTCATCTATCGGTGGCAATTACGCCCCTGGAATAGATGTCTGGGGCATTAGCCTCAACTACATGATGGGAACAGTTGTGGTTGCAGGTCTTTCCATTATTGCTATTTATTGGTGGATGAACAGGTACGTCTTAACCGATCCTTTCTATTATGATGAGGCGGAATCCGGAAAAAAACCCAAAAAAGATAAACCAAAACTCTCGATTGTAGAAAGTTTTAAATACTTAATTTCCTCTCCTTATTTAGGTCTCGTCGCTGTTTTGGTGCTGGGTTATGGAATGTCCATCAACCTTGTCGAAGTAACTTGGAAAAGCCAACTCAAACTTCAATACCCTGTTTTAAATGACTACGGCGCCTTCATGGGGAATTTCTCAACCTTTACGGGAATTGCGACCATTATTTTGATTTTACTGTGCAAAGGGATTGTCCGCCGCTTTGGATGGTTTACAGGTGCTGTTTTAACACCGATCATTCTCTTGATCACAGGAGCACTCTTCTTTACCTTCGTCATCTTCCGTGACAGTCTTGACTGGCTAACCCTTGCGATGGGAACAACGCCTGTCTTCATGGCCGTCATGATTGGGGCAACTCAAAACATTTTGAGTAAAGGCACGAAGTATTCTCTCTTCGACCCTACAAAAGAAATGTCTTACATTCCATTGGATCAAGAGCTGAAGGTTAAGGGTAAGGCAGCTGTTGACGTTATTGGCGGACGCTTGGGTAAATCAGGAGGTGCTGTTGTGCAACAGATTCTGCTCGTTGTGACCTCAACCACAGCGACTCAAATCACCATTGCTCCCTTTACTTGTTCTATAATGATTATCGTCATTGTGGCCTGGATATTTGCAGCCGGGGGCTTAAGCAAGTTGTACAACAAAAAAGTGGCTGAAAAAGAACGCGAATTAAAGGCTGCTTAATATATAAACTGGATTGCTTCGGGCGCTTCGCGCCCTCGCAAAGACGTCTGGGGGATGTTTTCCCAGTCGTCTTTGCGAGCCCCCAGAAGGGGCGTGGCGATCCAGACAAATGTTAATTCCACTCATAAAGAGTAAAAGAGATGTTTGAAAATAAACTCGTAGCTGTTATCAACAAATCCTGTGATCAAGGCGTCGCGAAGAATGCCCTTGCGCACATGAGCTTTGGACTGGGTCAGATTGTCGACAAAAATAAAGCCCTTCTCTGTGACTATGTTGATGGAGATGGCGGACTCCATCCTGCCATTTCAAGCATGCCCTTTATCGTCCTCAGCGCTAATTCCAATAAGATTCGGACAGCCATTCAAACGGCCAAAGAAAAAAATATCCTTTGCGTCGATTTCATCAATACCATGACGGGGGGTACCTATCTGGAACAACTCGAAAATACAAAGAACACAAAGGAAGAAGACCTCCAGTATTATGGGGCTGTCTTTTTTGGTCCGTGGGATGCGGTTACTGAGTTGACAAAGAAGTTTTCTTTGTGGAAATGATTAAAGCTCGTCATTCCGGGATTTTGAACCACTTCCGAACTCGCGAAGCGATGAGGAATAGTGGTTCTTAATACCCGGAACCTGGTAAACGATTGCAGATGGCTCTAAATTCCGGAATGACGACCTGTGAACTAGGTGAATTTAAAACACCAAACCCCTATTCCTCCCATTTCACCTTCTGAAAATCTTCTTTAAGATAGTCACAAAGCTGCCTTAAATGAAAAGCAGAGATGTTTAACTGATCAGCGAATTTTGACAATTCCTGAAGGCGGTAATTTATCCTTTTGAGAAAAAGGGCAGATACGACTATATTATCATCAGACATGGCTGAATCTCCTTCTAAGATTGAGTTATGTTTAGTGGCGGACAGATGCGGCTCATCTGTTCGTCACGCATATAAGCGTACCACTCTTTTTTTATAATGCAATTCTTTTTTTAAAGACATTATCAAAGAAAATTGCTTTTTTGGTGAAGCCTTTTTAAACAATCCCAGCCTGTTTTTCGCTCAGGATATACTCTAGAGTATTATACTCATGAGTATATAAAATGCTAGGGGAGTTTCAAACTCCGAAATAACATAAGGTTAGGTAACTTAAGAAAAAGGCTGGATTGCTTCGCTCCGCTCGCAAAGACGAGTGAGAGGTGGCCATCTTTGCGAGGTTCCGTAGGAACCGAAGCAATCCAGAATTTTAACGGTTTTAGTTTAGGTACGTATATTGCGTAAATGGTATTACTAAAAAATCTGCATTTCTATAATGATTTTTAATTCCTCCTCAACCGATGCAAAATTGTCTAAATTGCAGCTGACTCCTTGTTTTTTTGTGTAACACATTGAAAACATAGGGCAACATTTCATTTGAATTTGTCACCACTTCCTGCTTACACTTCCCCGTCTTTTATTAACAACAAGGATGGTATGATGACAACGGAAGTTGAAGCGATTTCTCGAAAAGAAGGTGGAGTCTTTGAGAGAGTCTTTTCTGCTGAAAAAGGAAGTTATACTTATTGGCGCATGCGTATGTTATACGCGACGATCATTGGATATGCGGCTTTCTACCTTGTTCGCCAGAACCTCTCCATGACCATCCCCAGCATTGGCTCAGAATTTGGATATTCTAAATTCGATTTAGGATGGATTGCCACCGTTTTTTCCATCACTTATGGGGTGGGAAAACTTGTTAACGGCTATTTAAGCGACAGATCAGATGCTCGTTATTTTATGTCTATCGGTCTTTTCCTCTCCGCGGTTGTCAGCATTATTATGGGGTTTGGATCGGGTCTTTTCTTTTTTGCACTTCTTTGGGGACTCAATGGATGTTTCCAATCCATGGGATGGCCTGCCTGTGCACGCATAATTACCCACTGGTTCAGTCCCAAAGAACTTGGATCTAAATGGGCTCTGTGGGCCTCTTCACACCAAATTGGAGCCGTTGCCATTTTTGGTCTGGGAGGATTTCTTATTGAATACTCGGGGTGGCGTTCTGCTTTTATAGTGCCTGCATTTGTTTCAATGGGCCTGGCTTTCTTCTTGTTCAATCGTCTTCGGGACACCCCAAAACAAGTGGGGCTTCCTCCTGTTGAAGAATATAAAGGAGATGTGGACCATGTTTCCCAGGTCTATGAAGAGCGCATTACTCTCAAAGAAGTTCTCACAACCGTTTTAGCCAATAAGCTCGTGTGGTACATGGCAATTGCTAATATGTGTCTTTATATTCCACGGATGGGTATTTTTTTCTGGGCCCCTACCTTTTTAAAAGAATATAAGGGAGTGACTCTCATCACTGCTGGTCTGCAGCTCGTCTCCTTTGAAATTGCTTGCCTGATTGGAGGAATCGCTGCGGGTTGGATTTCTGATAAACTTTTTGCCGGCCGCCGAGGCCCGATTGCAACTGTTTTCTTAATTGGGCTTGCCATCACTCTTTTCATTTTTTGGAAAATTCCTCCAGGATACCCATTGCTAGATGCGCTCGTCCTTATCGTTGCAGGCTTCTTGCTCAACGGCCCCCAAGTTCTTAATGGCGTTGCAACCGCCGACTTTGCATCAAAACGTGCCGTTGGTGTTGCCACAGGAATCACAGGTGTTTGCGCTTATGCAGGATCTGCTCTAGCTTCCGGTGCGGGGTTCGGAAAATTAGTGGAAGTATATGGATGGGAAGGAGGATTTCTTCTTTTTATCCTAGCATCCCTTATCGGGGCCTTTTTCTTTGCTCTTACCTGGAATAACCGGGCAAAAATTCTCGATGAAAAAGTGAAAGCTGTAATTCCTACCTAAATCGAAAAAGAACTACCACATCCGCAAGATGAACTTGCATTTGGATTTTTGATTTGAAAGGAAGAACCAATAAGCTCCTCCACATAATCGATTTGAGATCCTTCAATAAGGGAAAGGGATGCCTCATCCACTGCAACAGAAACCCCTTTATCTTCAAAAACTAGGTCATCTTCCTGGACTTTTTCGTCCAAGGAAAAACCGTACTGAAATCCGGCGCAACCTCCGCCAGAAACCATTACGCGGAACATCTGGGGAGCAGAGCTTGTTTCTTCCTCAATAAGGCTCAGAATCTTGCGGGCAGCATTTTCGGTAAGTGTTAACGTCATTTGGGTGTCCATCGTTCATCAATATATTTAATATAGTGTACCCTCTCCTTAAATAACAGCCTGTTGGACGAATCCTTCTGTGTGTGCTAAAAGGTTGTCTCAGTATTTGGCACATGGTGATAGATAACAACTCACCCCCCTGTGTCATCCCTCGCTTTCGCAAGGGCAAGCTCTTGGCAAGAAATGCTTGTTTTCCAAAGAAAACATTAGCATTTCTTGGCCGAGGATCTCTTTGGCAATAAGATCCTCGGGTCAAGAAAAGTCATTGTTTTTCATAAGAAAAACAAGTCTTTTCTAGCCCAAGGATGACACACTAAGGGAAAAGAGTGAGTGTTACGGTGATAGAGAAATGAATTTTTTCCATACCTTCCGGGATCAGATTTTAAAGGCCCTTGAGTCCCTTATCAAAAAAGGACTTTTGCCTGAAGGCCTAGATTTTGAAAAAATTACGACAGAACCTCCGCGTGATCCAACTCATGGGGACTTGGCAACCAATGCTGCCATGATTTTGGCTAAACCCACACAGAAGAACCCCCGAGAGCTAGGGCAACTCATTGGAAAAGAATTAGAGACTCTCCCATTCGTAGAAGAAGTTTCTGTTGCAGGTCCCGGCTTTATTAACCTGAAACTCTCCACGGAATTTTGGTATCAACAGTTGATTACCATTTTAGAAAAGAAAGACGAGTATGGTTCCTCCACAATTGGCCTTGGAGAGAAGATCAATCTCGAATATGTGTCCGCCAACCCCACGGGCCCCATTCATGCAGGCCATGGGCGTGTGGCCATTGTGGCTGACGTCCTCGCCAATCTCTTAGAAAAAGTCGGATACCGCGTTTTACGTGAATATTATATCAATGATGCAGGGGCTCAGGCGGAAAAACTCGCAAAATCCACCTACCTACGTTACAGGGAAGCCCTTGGTGAAGAAATCTCCGAAATCCCAGAAGGCTATTATCCAGGAGATTATTTAAAAGAGGTTGGGCAAGCCTTAGCGGCACGAGATGGCGCAAAGTGGCTCTCCGCTTCAGAAAAAGAGTGGCTAGACCCTTTCCGAGAATTTACGGTCAATGCCATGATGGCTCAGATTCGTAAGGATCTGGATCTCATGGGAATTTCCCATGAAGTTTTCACTTCAGAAACGGAGCTTCATCAGGCAAATATTATTGAGGAAGCGATAAAATCCCTATCTGAACGAGGTCTCGTTTATGAAGGAATTCTCGAAGCTCCCAAAGGAAAAATCATAGAAGATTGGGAGCCTCGTCTCCAAATGCTCTTTCGTTCCTCACAATTCGGAGATGACACCGACCGAGCCCTTCAAAAGGCAAATGGGTCCTGGACTTATTTTGCAGGAGACATTGGCTATCACTATGACAAATTCCGCCGCGGGTACTCCCAAATGATCAATGTATGGGGAGCAGATCATGTTGGATCTGTAAAGCGAGTAACATCAGCCGTAAAAGCAATTACAGAAGAAAAAGGTCACCTCGATATCATCCTTTGCCAAATCGTGAATTTTATGGAAGGAGGACAGCCTGTTAAAATGTCAAAACGGGCAGGAACCTTCATTGAAGTGCGGGATGTCATCGAAAAAGTAGGGAAAGATGCTTTTCGTTTCATGATGATCACTCGCAAAAGTGATGCTCATTTGGACTTTGATTTTCAAAAAGTTCTCGAACAAACAAAAGATAACCCTGTCTTTTATATTCAATATGCTCACGCCCGTTGCCACTCTGTTATGCGCATGGCAAGGGACGTCTTTCCGGATTGGGAAAAAACACCCGCACACGGGTTTGATCTCCTCAAAGATGAGGATGAACTTCAACTCCTTAAGCTTCTTGCTGGCTGGCCTCGACAGGTGGAAATCGCAGCTCTTGCTCGTGAGCCCCATCGCTTAAGTTATTACCTCTATGAAATTGCCCAGCAGTTTCATATGCTATGGAATAAAGGAAAGGAAAATACTTATCTACGTTTTATTGTCGCCCAAAACCGTGAACTCACACGGGCACGATTGGCTATGATTCAAGGAGTCGCTCATGTGATCGCCTCCGGACTTAACATATTTGGAGTCACCCCTGTTGAGGAGATGAGAGAATGACATTTTCACCTAATGACGACGATCGCTTATGGAAAGGCTCTCCACAAAAGGGCTGGTTTCGGTTTAGCACTCCTTTGCGATACGTTGTTTTCCTGATCATCCTTATTTTCTTTATTATTGCTCTATGGTATTTAGTGTCACCTGCTAATCGTAGCTATAATAAAGCTGATCTTGCCCTCATTCGAGTCGACGAAACCCCTTATAAAGTCAAGGCCAAGGACCAAGGTCTTCCGAACATCAAGCATCAAGATAAACTCGTTTATGGGCGGATTCGTAATGATGAAGATACGCCCCCTGTCGAACATATTCTGCCCGATCCTGAACCCCCCACAGCTCAAATCATGGAGAGCGGGTCTCCCCTCAAAATGGTCGATCAATATGTTCCGGAAGATATCGAACTTGAAAAAGTTGAACAGTCACCTCTCAAAGACCCCAAGGACACACCCTCCCTTGTTTCTATCGAAGACTTGATTGACGCACCCTCAGAAATACCTGCACCCGAGAAAAAGGTTGCCAAAGGAAATATTCTCATTCAGCTGGGTTCTCTCAAAAGTCATGATTTGGCTGAATCCGAATGGAAACGCATTTCCCAAAAACATCAGGATGTTTTGGGTGGCCTCGACTCTATGATTCAAAAAGTTGATTTGGGTGCCGATCAAGGAATTTATTATCGGTTACGCACGGGACCCTTTGAAAGTGATGAAGAAGCTAAAAAAATATGTGCTAGTCTTAAAGAAAGAAAGGTAGACTGCCTTGTCATTCATTAGCTCCTCATCCCCCGTCATTTTTGGGTGTTCAGGATATACCTTAAGTCCTGAAGAGAGGACTTTTTTTGAAGAGAATCAACCCCTTGGTTTTATTCTTTTTAAACGGAATATTCAGGACAAACTTCAGCTTAAGGCTCTGATCGAAGATTTAAAATCAACACTTCACCATAATAACTCTCCCATTCTTATCGATCAGGAAGGAGGGCGAGTGGCCCGCCTCACCTCACCATTCTGGTTTCATCCCCCCGCAAGTGCCCAACTTGTAACAGATGATATTATCGAATCTAAAAAGCGTGTTTATGAAACCTATGCTCGAATTGCGGGAGACTTGCGCGAGGTCGGGATTACGGTCAATTGCGCCCCTGTCTTAGACCTCAAAATTGTGGGTGCTGATCCTATCATGGGCGATCGGACCTTTAGTGTTCATCCCGAAGTTGTGGCTGAATTAGGGTCAGTTGCTATTAAGGCTCTTGAAGAAGGAGGAATTATTCCCGTTATGAAGCATATCCCCGGTCATGGGGCTGCCACGTGCGATAGCCATGAATCCTTGCCTGTCGTTCCCCTTTCCTATCAAGAGCTACTCCCCCATTTTTTACCCTTTAAAGCAAATGCCCATTGTCTTTGGGCCATGACAGCCCATATCCTTTATTCTTCTATTGACCCTCACTACACAGCAACACAATCTCATCTTGTTATTCAAGAGGTTATTCGCAGAAAAATTGGTTTTCAAGGGTTTCTTATTAGTGATGATTTGGGGATGAAGGCCCTGATGGGAACTTTTGCAAATCGTGCTCGGGCGTCCCTTGAGGCGGGATGCGATGCAGTTTTACATTGCTCTGGAAAAATGAAAGAGATGATTGAGGTTATGGAAGGGGTTGCCCCGTTCTCCGTTTTCTTGCAAAAGCAGGTCAGCTGATGGATACCCTACTCCACATCATCATCATTGGCATACCGATCCTCTTGGCCATTACCCTTCACGAAGCCGCTCATGGGTATGCGGCCCTTCGGTATGGGGATGACACAGCGAAACGCATGGGGCGCGTTTCCTTGAACCCTTTGCGTCATATCGACGCCGTCGGAACAATTCTTATACCTGGTTTTTTGCTGCTCGTGGGATCGCCTGTTTTATTTGGTTACGCCAAACCGGTTCCTGTCAATTTTAGCCGGCTCCGAAATCCCCGCAGGGACAGTGTTTTCGTTGCTGGTGCAGGACCCGCTACAAATATTCTACTGGCCTTTATTTCAGCCCTTCTCTTTCATGTGCTCATCTTTTTCCCAGCCACAATGGTGCCTTTGCTGCAAGAGGCGCTCAGTTTTTCCGTATTAATTAATGTAACGCTTGCTGTTTTTAATATGATTCCTCTTCCCCCCTTGGACGGAGGACGGGTAGCCGTTGGCCTTTTACCCGATAGCCTTGCCACTCCTTTAGCGCGTCTTGAGCCCTATGGAATTTTCATTATTTTTGGGTTGATTTTAATTCCCCCCTTTTTCGGTATTAATGTTTTATCTTGGCTTATTTTGCATCCAATTCATTTAATTATTGAATTTATTTCGCTTTTATCTGGATTATCTTAAAAAAGGTATGTACATTAACTTATTATTTAAAAAGGAGTACACTTATGGGATTAAGTTTAAGCCATCTTCTGATCGTTCTCGTCGCTGTTCTCGTCGTCTTTGGAGCAGGACGTCTTCCTTCCATCATGAAGGATTTGGCCAGAGGTCTGAAATCTTTTAAGGAAGGTTTGAAGGATGGAGAAGAAAAACCCCATCTTCTTGCTGATAAGTCAAAGAACGAGAAAGAATCATGAGTCTTGCCGGTTGGGCAGAAATCCTCTTTATAGCCCTTCTTGCCTTCGTTATTATTGGTCCAAAGGATCTGCCAAAGGTTCTGTTTACGCTCGGACGATTTATCCAAACTTTACGCAACCTTTCAAACGAATTCATGGCTGAGTTCGAAGCCATCCGTCATGTGAGAGAAGGGGAAGAGAAGGTGAAAAAAAGAAAAAAGAATTTTGAAAACTCTCAACGACGGTAGTATTCTTTATTAATTTAAAGGTGTATTTGATGAATTTTTATAGCCTATTCAAACAACTAACTTTAGCTTTCTTTCTAACCATACTGACAAATGGCCTTTTACAGGCGGGTAAACCTTTTGACGATCAGCCAGACGAAACCATTCTTCATATCGCAACTTTTGTCCCTCCTAAGGACGTACTCCGCTCCTTAGTACGCGTTAATAAAAGGTTTCATAGTATTATGAACGATCCGCAACTTTGGCGGCATTACTATTGTCAAAAAATGGGGATAACAGAAATACCGCACGATCTTATTGACGATCCAAAAGGTTGGAAAAAATCTTGTATCTCATTGATTAAGAATGAACAAGCAATAAAAATAATAACCTCAGCGGTATGTAATGTGTGCATGAAGACTACGCTCTTTTTGGGCCAGTTCGTTACATCAAGCATCTCATCTAGGATCCCTGACCGAACTTCGATGAGTACTCAGGAAGCTCTAGAGGAAGAAGAAGCCAACGATCTTCCGCCCCTTGAACCTAGTACTCCAGAGGAGGAAGACATCCTGGGAATGGATCCCTCACGTTTGTTCTGGCTGAACAAACTTGCTAACAGTGAGGACGACTCTTTTCTTTCTTCTCAAAAAAGATTTACCCAAGAGAACTCTGAGGACGACGATCTTCCGCCACAACAAAATAGCACCGACCCCATTCAAACGCTTTACTCCTATCTTCCTGGCGAAGATTTTTGGAGTGAAGTCATAGTAAAGTGGCTAGTGATGCTAGTTCTTTGTGATTCTTTTGGGTTACTCTAGGGTTTATAAAGAAGAAAAAAAGATAAGCAAAAAGGAGCTCCTTATGAAAATTATTCTTGTTACAAACAAAAACTGGATTGCTTCACCCTTCCTGAGGGCTCGCAATGCTTGTCCTCGCAAAAGCGAGGAACCAATAAGTCATCCCCCGTTTTCACGGGGGCATGCTTTACGAGGAGCGCAAGCTCTGAAGCAATCCAGAAAATTCTTAGTTTCCTTTATGATGGGTCTCTTAAGTTTGTTATCGTTAATGACACTAAACGCTCATGCCCTCAAAGTCTACCTGCTCTCAAACCACACAAACGTAGGTGACCATAACCAGCTTTTGGGAATTGCTACAGCCTTTGAAAAGCTCTCTGTGCAACACTCTCAAGTAGAAGACCTCAACACCAAAACAACTACGCCTGCGCAAATTAAGGCAAAAATTGAAAGCGATTTACACCGCGAGAAAATCATCGTTGTTGGATCAGGAGAAGGTGGAATTGAAGGAATTAAAGATCTATCTGCCAATCCAAATCTTACAATTTGTCTGACATCTCACATGTTTTTAGAAGGGTACAAAGATCCCAGTCTTTTGGAAAAAGTCAATTTTATCGCCCTCCCAATCCACGTATCTGCCGCCATTAAAGATAAACTAGGGACAAAGTTGATCGAAACTACAGGTGTTGCTCACAATCGTCAGCCTGAAGCTGCAGATCAAGCCTATGCGGAATGGGGACAAAAGGAACTCCCTGGGTGTAAGACCTACCTTGGTGTTGTTTTAGGCGGAGACGCTCCCGTCCCCGGCCCATCAAAAGACATAAAACTCTTTACAGAAGAGGATGCAACTCACCTTGCAAACTATGTGGCTCAAAATGCCGATGACGCTTGCATTCTTGTCCTCAACGGACCGCGAACGGGAAAGTATGATTCCGAGAAAAAAGAAATCATGACTGTCCATCGAAATGGAAACTCGGATCGAATTACGGAACTTTTCCAAAAAAAGCTTGCAGCACTTGGGGTTGAAAATGTGAAGGTTATGGATTTTCAACACGGCTCTCAAACACCTTACAATTCCTTTGATCTCGCCCTAGGCGCTGTCAAAGCAACTTATGGAAAGATGGTCGTGCCGGGGGAGTCCACCTCTATGGTTTCAGAAGCCATTGATACATTGTCCCCTGGGCAGGTTCTCGTCTATGAAAATAGTGCCATGAATAAGGTTCACCAGGCCCATATTGCAAGCGAATTAGCTGCAGGCAGGGTTTCTGTTCTGAAAAATTATCAGACAGTTGAGGCTCCTCAATCAACTGAGGGTAAACCCAGCTCTAGTGCGGCCGATACGATCGCTAACAAGCTTTGGGAAACGGTTAAGCGGTGAACGAGTATCACCTAACTGATCTACCTTTGTCATCCGTGGGAAAAAATGCCTTTCCTTCACTTTGGCCTAATTGATGCGAGGCCTATTGAGAATGCGCTCGAGAGCATTCAGTGCGACTATGTAGCCTTGCTCCCCAGCCAATCCGTACCATCGACAAGCCTTCGCAGAATCTTGAGGAACCCTATTTCCGTCATGGTAGGCCCTTCCAAGTTGATATTGAGCCCTCATGTCGCCCAGATGAGCAAGCGATGCAAACAACGGCATCGCTTTGTCCCACTCAGGTTTCCCCTCTTTATTTCCAAAACCACTCATATAAGCATCTGCAAGTTCGTCTAACGCTCCGAGGTGACCTTTCTCAGCCGCCATTGTAAACCAGTAAATGGCCTCAGGCCAATCAGGTGTTTTAAAATTTCCGTCTCCCTCTTTAAGCAGGCACGCAAGATCATATTGCGAATCTACGTGACCTTGTTTTGCGGCTAGAGTGTAATAATCGATAGCTTTCCAAATATTTTTCGGTGTCCCTTCTCCTATTTCATAAAAGAAAGCAAGCATATATTGAGACTGAAGATGGCCTCGATCAGCAGCTTTTGTAAACCATGGAATGGCTTTGTTTACTTCATGAGTGTTTAACTCATTCCCATATCCTTCTACCAAAGCGACGGCAAATTGAAATTGAGCCCCAACGTGGTCTTGTTCCGCCGCTTTTTTAAACCATGGAATGGCTTTGTTTATTTCAGGAGTGTTTGACTCATTCCCATATCCTCTTCCCAAAGCGAGGGCAAATTGATATTGAGCTTCAACGTGATCTTGCTCAGCAGCTGATTGAAGCAACGGAATAGCCTTGTCCCAGTCTGGTCCATCCCTTTTCCCCATATAAATCTGCGCAAGCTCCCATCGTGCTTCCCTATCTCCCTGATCAGCCATGACTTTTAATAAGGCAATTTTTTCCTTCACTAAACGACTAGTCGATTTATTGAGGAGGAGTAAGGATCCTAAGTCTTCAGGAGCAGTTATCAAAGAAATAATGCGCTGCCGCACTTCTTTAGGCATACCCATCAGTGTCGAAGTTGGAAAACTTTCCTCATGTATATCTTCACTCAGATCTTCGTGTATCGCCCACGTCGGTTGTGTTAAAGAGACCATCATACACATTAAAGCTAATAAGCTAATTTTACTTTTCATTATTACTATCCTTACTCAAAATTAATATTTATTATACACCTTTTTAAGTAATGTACATTATTAAAAAATGCAAGATATAAAATCCTTCCATGAAGAGATCATATCGCCAGCATGCGATCAAATTAAATCAGAGATTCTGTGTTTCCTTTAAAAAATACTGTATCCGCGGGATTTATTAAACCCCTATGGCAACTGTTGCTTAGTGAGGTAAGAAAATCCATTTTTCTTGAAAACGGATAGCCTTTGAATGTGTCAACTTTCCCCAGATAGAGATCATTGTACTTGTGTTTGGTAGCAGATTTAGAAGGGTCAGTAAATTTTGAGCACCTCTCCAGTGCGGCCAATACGATCGCAAAGAAGCTTTGGGAAACGGTTAACCGGTGAAATTTTCCTTTATTTGCTATGATGCTTTTTGATATAATACATAAAGATAATTATTTATTACCCCTTCAATTTCTGCAACGCGTTCCATGAGGAGGGTCTTGTTAGCTCGTGTTTCCACATTAAGACGCAACAGAGATTCTGTGTTGGAGGCCCGTAAATTAAAGCGCCATTCTGAAAATTCAAGACTCAGACCATCTGTATGATCAATTTCGGGATTCAAGGGAGAAAAATGGTTAAAAATAGCTTCAATAACCAGGCCCGTATTCTCCACTTTGTAATTGATTTCTCCACTACAAGGATAGGCCTCTATTCGCTCAACCACCATTTGTGAAAGCTTTTTTCCTGTAAGACTCATGAGCTCAGCAACCAATAACCATGGGATCATGCCGCTGTCACAATAGGCAAAGTCACGAAAATAGTGGTGAGCACTCATTTCACCACCATAAACTGCATTTTCTAATCTCATACGTTCTTTAAAAAAGGCGTGTCCCGTTTTGCTTTGAGTCGCTTGACCTCCAGCCTTTTCCACTACTTCAACTGTATTCCAAAGCAATCTTGGATCATGAATTATTTTTTCATGGGGAGATTTCTTTAAAAAGGCCTCTGCAAGCAGGCCTACTATATAATACCCCTCAATGAATTCTCCGTTTTCAGAAAATAAAAAGCACCTATCAAAATCACCATCCCAGGCGATTCCCATATCTGCCTGATGAAACTTTACAGCTTCTGAAGTCAGTAAACGGTTTTCGGATAATAGCGGATTCGGAACACCATTAGGAAAGTTTCCATCAGGATCATCGTTTAAGTAAATCAATTCAAAAGGTAAATATTTCTCCAGCAATTTTAGGATTAAACCTGCCCCACCATTTCCAGGGTTAACGACAATTTTTAAAGGTTTAATTAAATCTATATTAATATAGCTTAGAAGATGGGAAATGTATTTTGTTTTATCATTCTGCTCTTTTGTCCAGCCCTCCTCCACTTCATCAAAATTATCCGATGCTAAAGCTGGGTTTTGTAGCTCTTCAACTTGATTACATATTTCAAATAAACCTGAATCTCCTGATATAGGTATACTCTTCTCCCGAACAAGCTTCATTCCATTAAAACCCTTTGGATTATGGCTTGCCGTAATCATGATTCCGCCCCCAACATTCAGGGATTGCTTATCAAAGGTATGAAAATAGACCTCTTCTGTGCCACATAAGCCAATATTTATAACATTTACACCTTCGTGGTTGAGGCCTTTTATTAAATGATTGGCTAAATCTGGGCTCTCTAAACGGATGTCGTATCCAACAACGACAGTATGTGGATGAATCTCTTTCGCAAAAGCTCTCCCTATATTATAGGCTAATTTGCAATCTAGTTCCTCTGGAACTTTGCCACGAATATCATAGGCTTTAAAACAAGATATTTTAGGCTGCATCAGTGCTTCTTCCGTAAATATCATCAAAGTAGGTTTAGGGTTAAGATCCCGAGACACTGGCCACAATCGAGTGCCACCACCCTGACAAAATGACTATATGCATTAAACAGTACTCTTTATACAAGAAAGAATATTAAATCTGATCTAAATCATTGTTCCACGCATGTCAAGGTGGTGCCAGCTCTCCCATGAAGAGATCATATCACCCACATGCGATCAAATTAATTCAGAGAATCTATTCTCACCTTAAAAAATACCGTATCCACGGGACATTTAATGAACCCTTTTGGCAATTGGTGCTCAGGGATGTGCAAAAATCCATTTTTTTCATAAAAACGGATGGCAGCTTTGAATATATCAACTGTCCCCAGATAGAGGTCATTGAATTGGTGTTTGGTGGCAGACTTAAGAAGGGTTTTCAGTAATTTTTGAGAAACTCCTTTGCCGCGGTATCTTTGATCAACAAAAAACTTTTTAATTTCAGCACTACTCGCATCAAGTTTCTTCAATCCAATGCTCCCAATAACGGCGCCATTGTGATCGACTGCATACCAAAAGTTATAAGAATTATTGTAGTAAAATTCTTCTTCGGCCTTTAAGACACCTGCATTGATATCACTTTGTACGGGCAATAAGAATTCATCTTTCTGAATCGTTTCAATCATACGGATAATCTGCTTACGAACTTTACGAGAGGTTGAAAGTGTAAAGATTTTTACCTGCTCACGGAGTGATCTGCTTTTTTCAAGCGCTTCTCCATATTTTTGTATGGAATCGATAATTTGACTTTGATCTTCTTCTGACAAAAACTCAAAGGCACCCATTATTTTTGAATTCGAAAATTCATCGATAGTTTCCAGCTCTAGCAGACCCTTGTCAGTAAGAAACAGATATTTTTCTCGTCTATCGTTCCCCTCTTGAAAGGAAACAAATTCATGTCTGATTAACCCATTGACAATACGTGACATTGCTGAGGTGGACAAAAGAAGAATCCGGCCCAATTCTGAAATCGTTATACCCGATTCCTTAGAAATCTCGATGAGGGCATGCCAATGGGGTGGGGTTTTTTGGGCTTCGTTTAAGCTCAACATCCCGAGCTCTCGGATGAGCTTGCGTGAGACATGCCTTAACTGGTTGATGTGGTCCTTTTGCATTTCCTCATTCCTTTTCATGATGAAAAATTTATAACATAATTAGTTGCAATTTGCAAACAATTATGTTAGAAATGATTCTATCCCTTAAGGAGAGATACCATGAATACCCGGCTTACATATTTTGAAGATACGTACAAATTTGAAGATCACGCGATTATCGAGGCGAATGGCAAAGACGAAAATGGGGATTTCATTATTCTCAACCAAACCACCTTCTATCCACAAGGGGGCGGACAGCCTTCAGACCGTGGCACACTTGAAGTGGGAAGCTTTGTTATCCCTATCCACAAAGTTAAATCCGTTGAAAATGAGATCAGGCACTATACGGATCAAGGGTATAGCCATTTAGTTGGACAAGAAGTTAAATGTTTTCTCGATCAAGAAACCCGACTTTTGCATGCGAGGCTCCACACATCAGGGCATTTAATAAGCAATGTTATTGAACACAACTATCCTTGCTGGAAGGGTGTTAAAGGCCATCATTTTCCAGACCAATGTTACGTTGAATTTACGTCAAAGAATAGCCATGTTGATAGTGTAGCGCTTGAATTCGTTAATAGAGAGATTGAGAAATTCATAGAGGCAAACTGTTTGATAAACGTTGATCAAGTCGCAAGCCAGGACTTACAAGAGGTATGCCCAAACTTGGCTTACAGCATTCCCAGTGATCAGCCGATTAGGGTCATGCGCATTGGAGATTTTCCGTTTTCACCCTGCGGTGGGACCCATATCAAAAGTCTCAAGGAATTGAAAGGCCTCGAAATTACGAAATGTAAGATTAAAAACAAGATTATGAAAATTAATTATCACATTCATTAGGATGGTTTTTTTATGGAATCTCTGCTTTACACTTCCCTTCCCTCCATCATCAGTTTAGCTGGGTTGAATCTAGTTGCTCTGATAAGCCCTGGACCTGACTTTGCAGTGATCGTCAGAAATAGCCTGGTATATTCACGCAAAACCGCATTTCTGACGGCCTTTGGCATTGCTCTTGGGATATTGGTCCACGTGTCTTACTCCTTACTGGGATTAGGATTTATTATCAAAGAGAATGCATGGCTTTTCCTGGGGATAAAGTACATGGGTGCGGGCTATTTGCTTTTCATTGGAGTGAATGGCTTAAGGGCTAAGAAAAAAGTTTTACCTTTAGAGCCTGTACATCACATGCACGACATTTCCGTACTCTCCGCCATCGGTACGGGTTTTTTAACAAATGCCCTCAACCCCAAATGTATGTTGTTCTTTATCAGTCTCTTTTCTGTGGTCATTTCTCCAGATACCCCAACCTTTATCATCCTCATTTATGGGCTCCTTATTTTTGCTGAAACATTAGCCTGGTTTAGTTTTGTCGCTTTTTGTTTATCTGGAAAACGAACGAGGGAAAAATTTAATGCTGTCGGTCATTGGATTGAGCGTGTTACGGGAGGGGTTTTAATTGCCCTTGGAGCTAAGCTGTTGTTGGCTGTTTAGGCTGAATGCAAATGAGCACCTATTCCCCGGTATGTTCGTTACCACTTAAAGCATAGTCAACAGCACAACTCGCCTGAAGGTAAACTGGATCTATGATGGGCAATGCAGAATTATTTTGATTGATAACCAATGGATATTCTGTGCATCCAAGTACGACGGCATCCAGCTTTTTGTGCTTAATGATCAGATCACGGAAATAATTTTTAGAATCCTCGTTAACAGAATTTTGCATTAACTCTTCATGTATCCTTTGCATTTCATTGCGTTCATCTTGGTTTGGAACAACAACTTCTATACCGCATTGCTCTAGTTTTTTTGTAAAAAAACCATCTTCCATCGTAAATTTCGTCGCTAATAATAAGACTTTTTTATATCCATGATCTTTAAGATATTGGGCTACTAAATCTATGGCATGACATATTGGGATAGACGAGTTTAGCTTGTCTTTAATCATATCATAATATTTATGCAGACTGTTACAGCAGATCATGATGCAATCAGGACTAAGAGCAATCAATTCCGAGACTTCAGTTTGAAGTAAGCACGCTATTTTATCATGATCCTGACCATAACTTGTCATGATATCGTGATAATCAATGCTTTTAAGTAAAATTTTTGCGCTATGGTAACCACCTAGCCGTTGATGAACCATTTCATTCAAAATCTTGTAGTAACCTATGGTTGAGGACCAACCCGTGCCACCTAATAATCCTATTGTTTTCATTTGTTACTCCTAACTAGTAGGGCTTTCATCTTCAAACATTGGGCTCTGCCATCTAAAGCTTATTTTACAACATGCAGCACAACTTTATGAAGGTTTTCTTTGAAGAGGCCTACAATTTTGTTGAGATGAGATTCGAAATTAGAATCTGAAGTATCTATAATTGTTCCTTCGAGTTCTTGAGTTTTTCGCTTTAAAAATCGTGCCCAGTTCTCCATTGTTTCATTTGCAAGTTCGGGTTGGACACGTTGTTTGATGAGTCGATGCTCGCGAATTTTTTTATCTGCATGAAGGAGAATCAAAAGGAAATGCTGAATTTTGTATTCCTTACAGGCATCCATAGCAAATTGTGGATTAAATTGACCTTCTAAAAGAATCACCTTTTTGTCTTTCATTGATGCAAGCTGCTGAACCCATTTATAGGTCATGCTTTCTTGCCATTTTTCTGCCGACCCGAACTTTTCAATCATCTCTTCAAGAGATGGAACGCCAATCTGGTCAAAGTACACTACGCTCACAAGATTGGAGTTTAATCTTTGTTCTATCGTTTTTGCTAAGAAAGTTTTTCCTGTCCCTGAAGCTCCTGTTATAAATACAAAGAGAGGAGAAGGGCTGGTTTTTAAAAAGGTGTTGAGTTGCCCGATGGTCATAGCTCTTCTTCTAAAAATTCCATGATCTCAGGATAATCATTTATCCAACGTAAAATAAAAGAGATAAGCTCTTCCTTCGTTTGCTTTGCGAGGGACCGTTCGATTGTGTTAAAGAATTCAGTCCTGTTAAAGTATTCATCTGATGGTTCGTAACCACCATCATCATATTGGAGGAGAGCAAATCCTGTAGCTGCCATATGCTTACAAGGGCCAAAATCTTCGAACGCTGGACAGCTGCAATCTCCATCTATTTTATCATCTCTGCGCTCTAAGATAACTTTATAAACTCGTGTCCCGACTGCATGAGCTTTAACCTGATGTGGCTTAATGGAAATGAGGTCAACCAACCCATCTCTAAAATAAGCTTTCCCTCGAGTAAGATAGGGCTCTTTAATCAAGGAATGAAGTTCTTCTTGCGTTATTTTCATGCTGTTAATCCACCCCAACATTTTCTCTCAGTTTAAAGGTACTAATAGTTAACGTTACTCAGTCCAATCATTTTATTGATATAGGTCCTCTCCCCAGGAGTGGGGTTATAGCTCACATGAGCTACGGAAGGATAATTCCAATACCTCTCTGTTGACACACGACACGTTTTATAGGCGGTTCTCAAAAAAGTTAAGTCAGAAGATGACACCTTGGGTTCTTTACTTTCTGGTGAGCGATCAGAAGTCTGAGACAACATTCCATCGTGGGTTATATCAAATGCAATAAGTCGTTCACAAAGAGCCGTTCCTATACCATCGGTCCAGCCGCCAACGCCTGCTACCTTTTCGTCACACAAATCATGATATGAGAGGAGGTGATCGACAACACTCTGAATCATTCGTTCTGGAGTGACTTGTGACATTTTTTCAATGGCTGTTTTCATTTCATCACTCATGGGATCCTTGTAAACTAAAGGCAATAAATCATCGACAGGCAAGATGTTTTTATTTTTACAGCGGTCAGGACTGCCTTTCGTTGGAATAGAAGCGCATATTGCATGAGAAAATAGGAAAGAGATGATGATGTAAGATAGAATTTTCATAGGTGGTTCCCCTTAGATATTTTTTCAGCCCTATCCCTCAATAAGTATAGGATTGCGTTTTCCATCATTCGTAACCCAACATTCCCTCAATAACTCATGGTCAAGAAGTATTTCTCCTGTTTGAGATAGGACCTCGGCAAGCAAATGAACCATACATTTTGCATAGGCTTCGCTTGCTTCTTTCGGTTCTGCTTTCGGGTATCCTGAGACGTGTACGATTGAAACGCCATTCAAAACGACAACCTGATCGCTTTTGCCCCCCACAACGCTCCCACCCTCATTCACAGTAAGGTCTATGATGACCGCCCCTTTTGGTAAAACCCTTAAACTTTCTTCATCAATTAAGAGAGGGGCCTTAACTCTTGGGGTTCTTGCGGCCGTGATTACGATTGTTTCCTCCCGTAAATAAGATCGAATGAATTTTACCTGATCTTGTGCTGGCAAGATAAAATAGGTAATTCCAGCTGATTCTAAGTCGACACGATAACGCTCCTGCTTTCCAAAAACTTGCACAGGCAAGCCATATTTTCTGGCTTCAAAAGCGGCACTAAAAGCTGCTGGTCCCGTACCAATCACCGTTAGTTTTGCTGGTTTCCCAGCATTATAGCGTTTCAATCCATCTTGAAAGGCTAACCTCCCTGCAAAACGGCTCATGGCGGCCTGCATATTTTTGGGGTCATTGATCGATAGGCTCTTAAACAAATCCACTGAAAATGTTGTCATGCCTGATGTTTGCCAAGCAGTAATCTGATCCTCTGCGGCAAATGGATCTAGGAAACCTATCATGGACGTGTTTTCGTGAAAAAGTTTATTTTCCAAAAGTTCCCTTGCCTTATTCGCACGCTTCACTCTTACGATCAAAGTATCTGATGGGAATCCTTCTGGAGTGAGCGAAAAAATTTCAGCGCCAGCTTTGATATAATCGGAATTGGTAAAGCCTGCTTTTGATCCTGCATCTTTCTCAACCAAGAGTCGATACTGTCGTGAGGATAATGAACGAATAGCCTCAGGTGTCAAACCAACACGCGTCTCCCCTTCACGAGTTTCTTTAAGAACAAGGATTTGTTTTATTTTCATGTTTTTAAACTTTATATGTTTTGCCTATTCTGTCTTAGACCGAGATTTTTTCATAGATTGTTTCTTATATCAGCCTTTTTATCGAAAAACCATTTATGTTCTTTCTTTAAAAATATTGAAGGGCTCTAGGCGTCCTTAACTTTCTCACCCTACCCATTCGCTTGCAACAGCGCTCTCAGTATGAGATAAATGCTGAAGTATTCCAAAAAAGTTCACACGTTGAGTTCTCTCACGTATTTACAAAGGAGCTAAAAGCATGGAACCTTCAAATTCATCATCACATTGTTCACTTGAAGACATCTCTCCGGTAAAATGGGGGGTTATTGATACACGAGGGCTCGAAGCTTTAATAAAAGCTAAGACCCCCATGGCCCTTGTTGATGCACGCACAAATGAGTGGTTTGATCACACCCTTATTGTTTCAGCAGAGCGGTTACCTCTTGATGCTTCCTCAGAAGCTCTTAAAAAAATCCTCCCCCGTAAAGATCAACTCGTTGTGGTTTATTGCGCAGGGGAAGGGTGCCCCACCAGCAAAAGCTTAGCCAAACGCCTTGTGGAAGAAGGATACACATGTTTAATTGACTACCACGAAGGCATTCGAGGGTGGATCTCTCATCAAAACCCGATTCAAAAAATGAGATCCGAGGAAGAAACTTAAGCTTATAGTGCTTCTGATATCACGTCTAAGCCATCATCCTGTTCTCTTACGGAGTTTAATCAGAGTCGAAGATAATAGGCTAGGTCAAAGCAATCACCGACGAGCAAACTAAATGGCCACGCCTAATCCTCAAATCTATTCGCGAATTCTAAAATTGGAGAAAGAAAACAATGAGCTTTATTGATTTACGCAGTGATACGGTGACACAACCAAGTCAAGAGATGCGTGCATTTATGATGAGTGCTGAAGTTGGTGATGACGTTTACGGAGAAGATCCAACTGTTATTCGTCTTCAAAATCTTATTGCTGAAATGACCGGGAAAGAGATGGCACTCTTTACCCCATCTGCCACACAATCCAATCTTCTTGCGATGATGTCCCATTGTGATCGAGGCGATGAATGTATTGTTGGTTTGGCCTCTCATGTCTATTGGTGGGAGGGTGGTGGCGCCGCTGTGTTGGGAGGGGCACAGTATCAACCTCTCCCCTTCGAAGCCGATGGAACGCTTGATCTCGACAAAGTAGAAAAGCTCATGAAGCCCATCGATCCCCATCACGTCAGAACAAAGTTGTTATGTCTTGAAAATACGCATTATGGAAAAGTGCTCCCTCAATCTTATCTTGACAAAATAAAGCCATTTTGCGCCCACCACAAACTTTCTTGCCATCTTGATGGGGCAAGGGTTTTTAATGCGGTTGTAGCATCAGGGAATTCTCTTGATCGCATTGCCCAAGGCTTTGATTCAGTTACTCTTTGTTTTTCTAAAGGGCTTGGGGGACCCGTTGGCTCCGTTTTGAGTGGATCGAAAGAGTTGGTTCAAAAGGCCCGCCGTTGGCGCAAGGTACTTGGAGGGGGGATGCGTCAGTCTGGAATTTTAGCCGCAGGAGCCTTATATGCATTGGAAAACAATATCAAACGACTCACCGAAGATCATGAGAATGCAAGTCTTTTGGCTAAGGAACTTTCTACCATTGAAGAAATAGATGTTGATTTTGAGACCCTGCATACAAATATGTTTTTCTTTACCCCTAAAAAATCTTATGCTGAACTTCAAAATCACCTTAAAAAACAAGGAATTATCTTTCCAGAAGCCCCCAATAAAGGTGGTCAAGTGCGCCTTGTAACCCACCTTGATATTTCGAGAAAAGATATTCAAAAAATTATTGATGAAATTAAAGCGTTTTATATTTCTAAATAAAATAAACGTTGGTGATTTGTTAATTGGAGAAAATGGAGTTTACGAATTGTAACAACGCTCTACCAAGAGTCTTTCAAATTTTCTCCCCCTATGCTCTCCCGGAGGATTTTGAAATTTTTTCAGAGATCGAAAAACCCTTGTATCCTCTGGTGGGCGCTGTAGGAATCGAACCTACGACCCGCTGATTAAGAGTCAGCTGCTCTACCAACTGAGCTAAGCGCCCGGAAAGGAAGGCCCCAAGGCCCCTACTATCGAGAATAGAATTCAACCACAAGATTCGGTTCCATTTGCACAGGGTAAGGAACCTCGAGGAGAGTTGGAACCCGTACGTAAGTTCCCTTCATCGCTTTGTGGTCCACCTCAAGATATTCAGGTACATCTCTTTCCGCAAGTTGCGCTGCTTCCAAAACCAGAGGTAACTCCTTGGATTTTTGACGCACTTCAACCACATCGCCTGCTTTCACGAGGTAAGAAGGAATATTGACTCGTTTACCATTCACAAGGACATGACCATGGTTCACGAACTGACGTGATGCAAAAACGGTGGGAACAAACTTCATACGATACACAATTGCATCTAAGCGTGATTCTAAAAGCCCAATAAGATTTTCGCTGGTGTCACCACGCCTGCGAATGGCTTCTGCATAAAGGCGGCGAAATTGCCTTTCTGTTATATTTCCATAATACCCCTTCAACTTTTGCTTAGCCGTGAGTTGAAGCCCATAATCCGATGGCTTCGATCGGCGTTGGCCATGCTGACCAGGTCCATAAGCACGTGTATTGAGTGGGCTTTTAGGGCGACCCCACAAGTTAACTCCTAAGCGTCGATCTATTTTATGTTTTGATTCAATTCGTTTCGTCATTCAAAAAGTTCCTTTAGGAAAAATAAGTAATGTGGGACACTATAATCAATCAATAGCCCTTGTCAAATCGTTTTCATTGAAATGTATAGGCATGATATGAATTGAGACCAGAGTGTATTACCTTCTTGACCGCAGGCTTTAGAAACAGATAGACTTCAAATGGTGGCCGGGTGGCAGAGTGGTGATGCAGAGGACTGCAAATCCTTGTATACCGGTTCGATTCCGGTCCTGGCCTCCAAAAAAAAGCTGGTCGTTGTCGTAAGACTTTGCTATAACGCCATCGTGATCCCCGGTAGCTCAGTCGGTAGAGCAAGTGGCTGTTAACCACTGGGTCGGCGGTTCGAGTCCGTCCCGGGGAGCCAACCTAAACAAAGGAATTTTTATCTTTAAAAGAAGTTTAGTTTTTGGTCGGGTATACTTTGGGAGGGAGAAGGGAGATACTTCCGATTATTTCTATGAGGTTGTTTTTTGGAAAATCTTAACCGGTATAGAGTTTATCGATAAAATTTTCTAAAATTTTCCCTCCTGGGTAGGATTATAATTTTCATCAAATCCAGACACTTGTAATTTTTCACCGCACAAGTCTCTTAAATGATCATATTCATCAATGCTAACCTCATCAGGTTTAATTTGCCCATCTTTTAATTTTTTCAGTTTTATAAGAAGGTTTCTTGTAATTTCTTCTAAATTATTAAGCATGAATTCAATATCTTCTTTAGATAATTTAATCAATTTCCTTTGGTGTATGCCCTGCTTTAAGAAGCAAGCACATAAACAACAGGAAGAGTATATTCAAAAAACTTGAAAAGCTTTCAACTTATAGTATTAATTACTCTCCTGGCAAATGGTTTGGATTACGAAGTACTTGATCTAACTTAACGAAGACCTGATTAAGGATGCTTTCGAGGCCTTTTCTTAAATGGAAACCATTATTTTCTGCCCAGAATTTGGCATTTTCCTCAATGCTTTCACCTGTTTGGGGTAACTGTTCAGTAGCTGACACATGTACTTTGAAAATAGGCATTTCTAAAGGATTTTCAGCATTTACCATCTTCTTGGTCTTATGACTCGTTGGATACATGGTTAAATATAGAGTGCCCGTCAATACGTTTAATTGGGGATTAAGTTTGTATATGAACTTACTCGTAAGAATAACGTCAGTGTTTGCTTTGTTGAAGATTTCTTCATGCGCTGCATCATTAAGCTCGGCTAAATAATTGACTCGCTGCACTTGAAGCCAATGTGTACTCTGGAGAATTTGAGTGAGTCTATTCCGATACTTCTCCTGAAAATTAAATGTTTGAACTTCTTTTTGCATGTCAACCAAAGCATCTTCTGCACTTTCTTCACGATGAGACTCAATTGCAGCATCAACGAGGGCAAAGGCCAAGCCTCCACCCGTATATGTACTGATATTTGACTTATCTATATCCGCTCTAATCTTTTTCGTGCATTCTTCAATGTAGACGTCTGTGCTGCTAATTTCCGTTTGAACAGTCGTGGGTAAGGAGATAATTTCCTTTTTCGATGCACAACCCGAAAGCACTAAAGCACACAAGGAAATCCATAATAAATTGTTGGAATTTTTCATCTTTCTACTCCTGAGTGAGTTAGGGTTGTATGAGCACAGCTGCTTTTAAATTCTTGAAGAAAGGGAATGTTATCTGGCTCAAGCTCTAGGACAATAGGATAATTTTGTACAGATAGAGAATCTTCCAAAGAGGAAGAAGAAATTTCAAAGACTATTTTTTTCGAAGTAATCATTTTTGACAGGTCGTCTTTAGAAAGAAAAAATGACATGTTCCGTCTTGTTATATCTCTTACTGCTCCAAGCATCAAAGATCTTCCCGAAGGCATTGCAACAGAATAATTGGTAACTTGGTCTACTGGTTCTTGAAATGAATTGACGAGCTGTAAAGCCAATGGGGTTCCATCAATATATACTTTGAGGGTTTCATGTGGATTGATATTATATTCCTTACCTTTTTGGACTATTTTTAGAGTAGCTTTAATAAGGTTATTTTCTATAGAATCATCTTTGCCATACTTCAGGATGAGACTTCCTTCCTCATTGTTTTTTATAGGAAGAAGCTTGACACTCGCTAGGCAGTATTCTTGGCCAGTCAAAGGCTCCTGTTTAAATTCCATTTTGGAATTTGAACACCCCACCAGAATTATAGACATGATTATAGAAATATAGTTTCTTTTCATTTTAATTTATCCAAACAACTATTTAAGAAGGAGATTCAGCTCCTGTCTTCTCAACCAAAAGATGATAATACCAAACTACGTTATCTTCTTCGCCATTTTCAATGCGATTTTGCACTTTTCCCCATGGCCAAAATTGAAAAGGGGTTTGTGTGCATTCTAGCTCGGGAAATTTTTCTCTATCCCATGTCAGCATGCCCCTCGGGGTGTCTCGTGACCCTCTTTCGTTGGAGCTGATTTTCTAAGGAAACCATTGAATTTGTGGACTGCCCTATTTTTTCTGCAAAATTTCGTCCTAACTTCGTCGCCATATTTTTTGAAGAGGCATCCGATGGGGAAAGAGCTTCTTCCTCTTCTTCCGGATTGGATTGAGTTTTCTTAGCAGCTCCTTTAAACTCTTTTGAGGCTAGAAAATTATTCTCAACCGCATTGGTTGCTACAGCATGAGCGATATCAACATCTAGCTCTGCAAAGAGAGCTGCCGTAACGCCTCCCAATCGGCCCAAATCCGCTGCTAATTCACGCCCAACCTGACGATTCGAAAGTTCAGCAATGAGTTCTGTTTTCTCATGATGACCTGCGGAAACAAAGGTCTGTGGACTCTCATACCGGATCAAAGGCTTAGAAAAAGACAGATTTTGATGGGGAATTATGGCATCTTCTTCTGCTTCGATCTTCGCAAAAACAGAAGATAGGCTCATCAGGCATACGATTATGCTGAAAAGGAGAATTGATTTCTTAAGCACGCCTCTTTTACCATTTTTGGATAATCTGTTAAACTGATTTTGTTATATATAAATTTATGATCTTGTCAATTGCAATGGGAACAGTTTCTTTTTCAGGCTAAGGCAAGGTTTTTTTTAATTGGTTCGTATAATCCTACTGCTACTTCCAAAACCCAGAGAGCTAAGATTAACTTATCAAAGAGCTGAAAAACAGACTTACACGGACCTATTTTTTATATTTATTTCTACAAAAGATGGTAATATTTATGCAAAATTTAAGGGGCAGCCATTAAATTTTTCATTGCTTTGCTTCCTGTAATAATTCCTTCTTTAATTCAAGACACAATTTTCGATGATTTGGTGACTCTTGAGCAACAAGCCCTAGAAGCTTAAACATGGGTTCTTTAGGAATAAGATGCATATACTTTTTAAAAAGAGTAAGAGAGGAGCGAGCATTAAAAATTGCATATATTAATCTCAATAGCCAATTTGGAGCATGACTAAGCATAAAGGGAATAGACTCTATAACCGCTTTGGCATGAACTTCATCGGGGTAATACTCTAAGGCATGTACAACAGTGTACATAACTTCAGGAAATTCAGTATTATCATCAAAAATTTCCATAAGAACCGGAATAAATTTAGGATCCCTCTTTTCAGAAATTTGAGAGAGTAGCTCATCAAATTTAGCTATATCTTGTTCTGTTTCAAATCGTGCATATTTCTTTAACTTCTCTTCTACGTCTTTTTGCATAAGCTTCCTTAATTTTTTTTATTGAATAAATGTGGAAACTTATCTTTATTCTGCTTAATCACATCTTGTAAAGATTCACGAATCTCGGACGTATATACGCCATCATTTTGATATATTTGCCTTGCATCTTTTATACCCCGACCTAACGCCTCTCGTGGCGTTTCAGTTAAACTAGGCTTTTTACCAAAGGTCCTTGTTTGTCGATGTCGTCCTCCACTTCCAGGAACGGGTTGCTCAGCCATCATAGATACCCCATCAGCTGTTTTTACTCCGTGCAAATTCATATAACCGTCTTGAGGCATATGATGTGGGGTTAAATTGTCTCCCTTTTTTCTTAATTTATCTAACTGTGCAAAAGTTCCCACTTTTCCTTCTCCTGGAAGAAGAGATTTTATCTCTGGTATTGCTGCAGGAGCTTTTGGCACTTCTCGTATTTGAGCGGACGCGAAGGTATTCCTATTCACAGGCGTTGGAAGAGTTGATGTCCGAGAAAAGCTTACCTCACCCCTCCCCACATTCAAACCCTCAACCAAGTTCGGGCTATTCAGGAGTTCGGTTGCTTTTTGTTCAATATAAGCTGTTGCAGCTGTGGCTCGCCTACCATTCCCACTCAACTGCTGGACCCGATTTTCAAACCCGGAAACTAAAGAACCCACGCGATTATCATTGGCCGCTCCACGAACTATAGTAGGGGTTTGGATCACGCCTGGTGCTCGCCCCACGCCTATACCTCTTGTTAGTCCTAAGCCGGCTAGTTCTCGCGCTAATTCTTGGCCTGTCTTGTGTTCGTGGGAAGCCCCATTGTTATAGACATACTCCCCTCCCGACATCCCAACGGGGCCGCGTCCCATAGCCTCCGCATCTCCTATTATACAGAATGGGAGACCCAAAACCGCTGTATCTCGTGCCAGAACAAGCGGCATATCTCCCATGGAGGACACGGATAGTCTCTGCCCCTGATCTCTATCTATGCGATTCAACAAATGGAGGCGCATAATGTCATCTCCAGAGAGGTTCCCATATAAAGGCTGATAACCAAGATTTTGATATTGTTGCAGGAACTGCGGTAGCGCTCTTTCATCCTGGCCCAAACGTCTATACGTTTTATGGACTTCACTCACAGCGCTTTCTTGTAATGAATTTAACGGATAATCTGCCAATCGATCTGCAAAAATTCGAGAGGATAAGCCCAAACTTGAATCTTCGAGGCATCCTTTGAGAGAGCTCCCTAAAACTCGATGATCAGCTTTTTCTCTTTTTGACCCTTGTATGCCAGTCAAATTATTTTTCAATTCATCTAAACATCGGTTTACGTCTTTCAAGCTTTGACGCGGCTCAACGTGCGAAGGA
>Ga0206916_1027_pt1 | contig 38120 bp, 34 predicted proteins | sample Alteio_BWOrgHeat_71_FD_152957 | JGI IMG/M metagenome (GOLD analysis project Ga0206916, IMG submission 152957) | Enriched cells from forest soil in Barre Woods Harvard Forest LTER site, Petersham, Massachusetts, United States -... | ecosystem: Environmental > Terrestrial > Soil > Temperate forest >... | reverse complement strand
TTATGTTTACAACAGCATTGCTGGCAGCTCATCCCCATTTGTACCTTTTGGCGCCCCAAACGATTGGCAGCAATTTAATGCCCATCCTCCGGCTGCTATATCTTTCGCCGAATGTGTGCCGCCAATGGCTGCGGTATACACCATTCCGTATGACCCCAGCTGTAATGCTCATCAATTTGTGGTCACAAATATTTCAACGGAACCTGCTCGTACTTTTCCTCAAACCATCTGGCTTGGTTATGCGCCATTCCTTGGAACTCCAACCGTAATTGCTACGGCAACATTCACCTGCCGCGATGTGTTCAATAATCACCCTTTTACAGAATACGAAACCGTTACCTTCACTGGCGTCAAAGATACGCATACCAACCTGATTTCATGGCTGGCTGGAACGCCTTCCTGCAGTTTGGATACCGGCGGTGCATGTCCTACAATCGGTGCGCCTACCGTCACTTTGGCGGCAAGCTCGACAAATATTTCACTTGGCGATGCTGTAACACTGACATGGGTGGTAACAAACGCGAAGTCATGCACAGCTTCGGCTGATGATGGTAATCTGCAATGGTCAGGCCCCAAGGATTATTCCGGAACTCATGCTCAGTCCGTTACCCCAACTGGCTCATCCAAATTGACCTATGCCCTCACATGCACGGGTCCTGCTGGTACAACCTCGGCTCAAGTTTCCATTAATGTCACACCAAAAATTGCAATTCCGACGGTTACCCTAACGGCAACTCCGACCGATGTGACAATGGGCGATCCTGTAAAGCTGACATGGACGACGACCAATGCTTCGTCCTGCACAGCGACAACGAATGATGGCAATCAGCAATGGTCAGGCGCGAAGAATTTGAGCGGCGGGCAATCCGTCATTCCTGCTCTTTCACCTGTCACCACTTATAGTCTGAGCTGCACAGGTTTGGGCGGCACAACAAACGCACATGTCGACATTCAAGTAAGTCCACAACCGCCTGCGCCGACTGTTACATTGACGGCAAGCTCGACCAATATCACTGCAGGCGACAGCATAAATCTAAGTTGGACGGTCACACACGCCAAGACATGTACCGCAACAGCTGATGACGGCGACACGGTATGGCCGGGCCCAAAAGCTTTTAGCGGAACGAACACACAATCCGTTATTCCTGCTGGCTCGCCGACTACGACTTACGGTCTGACTTGCACAGGCCCCGGCGGCACAACACCCGCGCAAATTGTTATCAATGTAAATCCGCCATCGGCAGATTATTGCGGTCTGGCAAGCACTCCTACGCTTGCAAACTTTGCATCGGGCAGTGGCTATGCAACCAGCGGCGCCTATCAGAGCTTTAATGTAACCGGCAATCATGGTTCGTTAGCTATGGGCGGTGTCGGCAACAAGGCTATTCTGAATGGCGATCATAACAGCATCGCATTTAGCGGCGTCAGTAACTGTCTGTCTGTCAACGGTAACAATAACAGCATCGTTATCAGCGGTACTTATAGCTTCGCCGTCAATGGCACAAATAACCACTTGACCATGAGCGGTAATGCGAATGTAACGGCTGCAGCGGCACCCGGCAGCACACTTCTGATCAGTATCATAGGAAGCAACAATAACCTGACCATCACAGGTAATTATACGATTGTCAGCGATGGCGGCACCGGCAATAGCATTAACGGCGCCAATATAGACTAGCCGTCTACCCTTCCAAAAATTACAAACAAAGAATTAATGACCTGTGGACTGCGCAAAGAAAGCGCAGTGCCGCAGGCATTTGTTTAGCTTAAGGATATCGAAAGATTCGTCTGTTAGCCTGAGGACATTCAACAACCGAAGTCCTTTCTAACAATCATCATTTTGGGAGCTGTTTATATGAAGAATGCTTTACGCGCTACGGCGCTGACCTGTGCCGTGCTTGCTCTCGGCTTTGGCCTCTCTTCGTCACCTGCAAGCGCTACTAACAATGATGATGTTGTGCGAACTGCGCAAATGCGTTTAGCGAGCCTTGGTTATTATGTCGGCCGTTACGACGGCGCGATGGGCCCCGTGACACAAAGCGCAATTAAAGATTTTCAGCGCGCCAAAGGCCTCGCCGCAACAGGTCAACTAACACCTGAAACTTTTAGCCTGTTGGAACATAAAGATTACGTAGCGTTTCAGCCAGCCTATTACGCGCCCCGCGCAGATGTAGGCACCTATAATATGGCGTATGGCAATCAGCTTGTCTTGGCCACAGTGCCTGTGGTGTGGGATACGCGCTGGCATTATGTGCGCTCGCAGGAAATTCCAAGCCGTTATGCCCAACTGAGCGTCAATGAAGATGACCGCGGCTCGCTACGGCATTATGCAGTGACCCTCAATGGTCATCCGGTTCTGTTCGCCAATAACCAGCCGCAGTTGCTGCGCGTCTCGAAAACTTTTGCGATGAACAATGAGGACGCAGTTATTTTCACCGCCTATCACGGTGACGGCGCCTGCGCATACAAGAGCTATCTGCTTACCATCCATAATGACGGCACGTTCAGTAACCCGCATGAGATCGGCAATTGCACTGGTAATGTCGAGGCGCATGTGGCGGATAACGCCCTGCTCATCAGCTTTCCGGAAGCCTATGTCGCTGGCGGTTTATCAACGTATGACGTCTGGCGTTATGAGAATGACAGGCTAGCCCACATTTAAAGCCAGTCTTTCCAATAACCCCGTGGGAGCCCCCTCCCCACGGGGTTTTCTTTTGTGTCGAATCAATTGACCTTCCCCACGAGGCGGCGGCATACTTCCGGCAGAGGCAGAAGGTTCCTTTAAACCTGCCGTTGCCGCGCGGTGTAGCCATGAAATACCTACCTAAATTTCAATTTCTCGCTCTTGTATTATTGCTTGGAATTGCCCTGATTGGCTCAACCGGCAGAGCCGATGCGGCTGAAGCTTACACCGTCGGAGGTCCTTGCACGACCGGACAAAATGCCACCGACTGGGATACTATTATGCAGTGTACCGGCAGCGTCTGGACCCGCGCCAATCCCTTTGTAGCAAATACCGTCTCGATTGGCACAACCAGCGCGTCAGCCAACACAGCGCTGGATGTCTCCGGCACCATTTATTCCCGCGCCTATAATGCAGGTTCCTCCACGACCATTGATTGGTCGCTAGGCAATGTTCAGTACACCACGGCCAGTTGCGGTTCCTTTACTTTTAGCAATATGGTCAGCGGTCAGGGTGCGACAGGCGGCGGTAGCTATACGCTGGTCGTCGAGGGCACAACATCCGGCACTTGCAGCTTCTCTCAATCATCACCTGACGTGGTGACCTTTAAGTACCCACCGAACCACGGCGCGACGACTGATACAAAAATGACTGTCTTTTCCTTTGTGCGCGTTGGCAGCCTGGTATTCATCGCAGAGACGCCGGGATATTGATGATTTCGACGAAGACATGCGGGTATTCCCTCCCCCTCGCGGGGAGGGCTAGGGAGGGGGGAGCTCCGCAATCCGAATGTTCGGAACAATGGATGGCCCCCACCCCTATCCCCTCCAGCGAGGAGAGGGGCATTGTTCTGGTCTGCTTCATTGTATTTCTTCTCGCATCCTTCTTTTTTCCCGCCACCGCTAACGCGCAATATGTTCAACCGCCTTTCTGGTCTGGTCTGCAGTCGACACATGGTTGCGCGGCGCTCGATCTCGATTTTTATAACGATAAATATTACGTCAACAGCAATACAACCTGTGACACGAGCGTTGGCACAACCTATAGCGGCATTGCCAATTTTATTACCGGTGTCAGCGGAAGCTTTACGCGCACCGGCACCAGTTCGTTTACCTCAACAGCCCCGCCTTTTTACCTGGATAGCAGTCAGGGTCAAAGCTGGAGCAGCCGCGCGGTTACAGGGCCCACGAATTACACCAGTACACTCCAACCTTTTTATTTAAACACAGGGTATGAGGCATGGGTTAGCCGCGCCGTCACTGGCCCCACCAATTACACCAGTACGCTGGCACCGTTTTATCTGAATACAGCCTATCAGGCCTGGGTTAGCCGCGCCGTCACTGGCCCCACCAATTACACCAGTAATCTTATACCGTTTTATTTGAACACAGCTTACCAAGCTTGGGTCAGTCGCGCGGTTACAACATCGTCAAACTATACACCAACTGCACCTTTTTATCTAACGGCCTACGAAACCTTTGTCAGCCGTAGCGGCGCGATCGCAACTTACTTTAACAGCAGCGGGACATTGACGACAGCGGCAAGTGGTGCTGCGCGAACCAATAGCTATACATATAATGGCAGCTCTTGGGTCAATTCTGGTACGTTAGTGGAGCCTGCAGCGACGAACCAAATCCGCAACAACACAATGAGCGGTGCAGCAGCCGGCAGCCCCGGCACCCTACCAACCAATTGGTCAGCGGCAAATGGTGGTGGCTTGAGTTGGGCAGTTAGCGGAACCGGAACTGAAAACGGCATTAATTACGTCGATATGCACCTGACAGGAACCGCGGTCGGGGCGCGTTCGATGACGGTTCTATTTGAATCATTGAATGGTATTGCCGCATCGAACGGGCAAACCTGGACTCTTTCTTCTTACCTAAAATTATCAGCGGGAACATTATCCAATGTGACTTCGGTACAGCTTGTTAATTCGTTGGGCTACGGGTCTAACCCTGTCACCGTTGTAGGCCTAAATACTATTGGAACCCTTCCCTCAGGCAACCTATCAACACAGCCTTATACCGCCAGTGGTACGATCAATGACGCTTCAACTACAAATGTCATTCCATATGTTCAAATAAATGTTACTGGAGCCGGTGCGGTTGATATGACCATTCGCATTGGCATGCCGCAATATGAACAAACATCCTATGCAACCTCTGTCATCGCCACAACAAGCGTTGCCGTCACCCGCAATGCCGACCTTTACAATATCAAAACCAGCGGCACTTATTTTGACAGTAGCGGCACCTTGCAATACGCAACCACCGGCGTTGCGCGTACAAATTATACCTATAACGGCAGCAGCTGGGTTAATTCGGGCACCCTTATCGAAGCAGCCGCGACGAATTTAGTTACTTACTCCACCGCTATGACAAACGCAGCATGGATAAAAGGTTCGGTAACAGCCACAGGAGCAGCAGCCACAGCTCCCGATGGTACGGTTTCGATGAACCAAATTACCGCAACCGCTTCATCAAACACATCCACTATATACGAAGCCGCTACGATAAGCGCCTCAACAAATTATACCTTGTCGTGTTTTGTTAAGGCCGGAACTGTGCCATATATTACACTTCAACTTGCTGATAATATCGCCAATGCTGCAGGTGTATATATTCATTTGTCTGATATGACGTTAACGGCAAATGCAGTTGGTACCGGTTCGTTAGTATCCAGCAGCATACAGAATGTAGGTAATGGAATTTACCGTGTTGTGGCTACCGTTACATTTTCCAGTGTCCCCAATGCGCAAAATTTTGGGATGCATCTTATAGATACGATCGGAGGAAATGTCACAAGTGGAGAATATGCTTATATTTGGGGCGCACAGCTGGAATCTGGAGCAAACCTAACCTCTTATGTTCCCACACTCAGCGCCTCTATCGCCCGCAGCGCGGACGTGTTCAGCGAAACGCTCAGCGGCACTTATTTTGACAGCAGCGGCACATTGCAATATGCCACTACCGGTGTAGCGCGCACCAACTATACTTATAACGGCAGCAGCTGGGTTAATTCCGGAACCCTCATCGAACCTGCCGCAACAAATTTGATAAAATATTCTACGGCCCTAACCCAAAGCGGATTTTGGGGAGGCATCAACGCTACAGTCACTCCGGGCGCCGGGACGGGGTTAGATGGAACAACGAGTGCTACTTCAATTATAGAAAGTTCAACTACTGCTCAGCATTACCTTACCGGCCCGGGTACAACTGTGGTGGCATCTGCGGTTTACACAGGATCTGTTTACGTCAAACAAATAGGTTCGGCCCGCAATTTTAAATTTACGTTTACGGATGGCGGGGGTAATTTTTTAGATCTGCAAATCAACCCCGCGACTGCCGCCATTGTCAGCGGTCCGACTTATACGACGGCATCTGCGGCTTATTCTAACGCTTCCTATGTCGGAACTCTATTGCCCAACGGCTGGATCAAAGTAAGTTTTACATTCACCAATAATACATCGACAACTATAGCCCCAAGCTATGCGCTAGCCTCTGGCGCAAGTTTTAACTACGCAGGCGACGGATCTTCCGGCCTTTATGTATGGGGGCTGCAGCTGGAAGCAGGCAGCTACGCCACCTCTTATATTCCCACCAACTCAAACGCGACCTTTGCCCGCGCCGCCGATGTTTTTAGCGATACGCTAAGCGGTACTTATTTTGACAGTAGTGGTACCATGCAATACGCAACCACAAGCGTAGCGCGCACCAACTATACCTATAACGGTGGCAGCTGGGTTAATTCCGGCACTCTGATTGAGCCCGCGGCGACAAATTTACTCTCTCCAAGTCAAGGAAAGTTTAGCAGTTGGTCATATGGTTCCTATATAACATCTATTGTTGACAATACTATCGCGGCACCTGACGGAACGACAACGGCTTCCACGGTAACCACAAATACGACGGGGGCATCGAATTGGTCTAATCCAACGACTTGCCCCACAATTACGGCAGGCAGTAGTTATACAGCTTCCATGTTTTTAAAAGCAGGAACAGCCTCTACCTTCCAAATTGAAGCGGGAAAATCGGATGGTACCGATGGCGCCACTATTCGTGGTAGCTTGGCTAGTGGCACGATTACATCCACCTTCAGCAACACTTCAGGTACATACGTTAGTTCTGGCATTCAGGCTCTAGCTAATAGTTGGTACAGAGTCTGGGTAACTTTTCAGACGGCTACGTCAACAACTGGCTGTATTGTGTTTAGTGGTGCAGCTACAGGCACTATAAATATCTGGGGTGCGCAAGTTGAAGCAACCGCCTATCCCACAAGCTACGTCCCCACAGTTTCTGCCAACGTTACTCGTGCCGCCGATGTTTTCAGCGAGACGACCAGTGGCACCTATTCCAATAGCAGCGGTGTACTGCAATATGCGACTACCAGTGCGGCGCGCACCAACTATACTTACAACGGCAGCAGCTGGATCAATTCTGGAACGATCCTTGAGCCGGCAGCTACTAATCTTGAAAAATACTCCACTGCTATTTCAGCTTGGGGGGCGCCAGTTAATATTAATGTCACCGGCGGGCAAACGTCCCCGGATGGTACCGTAAATGCCTCTTTAATCGCTCGCGCTGCCCTCGGCAGTAGTTCCTATGTCCAAAGTTTTGATTTGTCCTCTAACCCCGCAGTCAATGCCAGCGCCACTTATTCTATTTATGCGAAAGCCGGTGCAAACGCCCATAAAATTCTTTTGCGGTTGCAGGGCACCTACCCTGATCGTGCTGATGTTCTCTTCGATCTAAATGTAGGCACCGTCATTGATTCCAGCGCCACCAGTTATACTATTCTGGGAACGAGTATTACGCCAGTAGGCGGAGGATGGTATCGTTGTTCCGTTTCAGCCTATATCGCCAACACAGCCGCAGGTGGCATTCTAGTATCACCTACTAGCGCAACAGCAGCCCATGCCGCAGAAGGCAATGACGGTGTTCTGGATGATGCCTATGTCTGGGGCGCACAGCTGGAAGCTACCCCCTTTATCACTTCCTATGTACCAACAGCCATGGGCGCTTTTGCGCGTAGCGCTGATGTCTTTACGGCACCACGCGGCGGCACTTATTTCAATACCAGCGGCGTGATGAAAATGGCGACCGCCGATACACCGCGCATGGATCATAGCCCCGTCAGCCCTTATGCATCTGAGGGCATTTTAATTGAAGAGGCTCGGACGAATATGGTGACTAGCAGCCAGAATATTTTTGCATTTAACACTGGCCTTACAACGGCCGCAGTACCTAATGTAACATCCCCTGATGGCACAACAGATGCCTGGACACTCACGCAAATTGGGGCGAGCGGCACCGATAGCCGCAAGCAACAAAATTTTGTAGTCGCCGACGACAGCACAACTTATACGGCTTCCGTCTACATTGCGAAAACTGTAGGGACACCAAGTACATATCCATCGTTAAATCTTGGCTTAGTCGGCGGCACCGTATTAGGTAGGGTGGTTGCACTAAACACTCAAACAGGTGCCTATGTAACAAATGGTACCGCAAGCGTGCAGAATGCCGGAAATTTCTGGCGCGTTAGCCTTTCCCTCACAAATAACGCCACCGGCAATACGACTCTGTATGTTGAGTTTTACCCGGCTTGGAATTCTAGTGGCACGACATCCCAAAGCACCATTAGCGGGGGCAGCGCCGTTTTCTTCGGCCCACAAGTCGAAGCTGCTTCCTTTGCTACCTCCTATATCCCTACTTATAGTGCAGGCTCCTTAACCCGTCCGCAGGATTCGTTTATCCTGCCCCTGCCCGGCATCTGGTTTAATTCATCAGCCGGGACCTTTATCTCGCGGTTCCAGACATTCGATACGGCATCATCCGCTTCCAATAATCGCCGCCACGTATGGGCTATTGCCGATGCTGGCTATGTCCCCACCAGTGCGCAGCGCCTAGCCGTACGCGCAGTAAATCAGGCAACAGAAAATGCCCCCGCTGGTGTTATTGGCGACGGCACAACCGTTTTTGACATACCGCCAGCTTCCACAATTGCGGCTAATACGTTCGGGAATGTGGCGCTTGCTTACAGCTCTTCCTCGATACCCGGTGCAGGTGTATCTTTTAACGGTGCTGCAACGGTAACATCGGCCCATGCCTGTACACCGGACACCAGCAGTGGGCTAGCTATCGGCGGCTTTACTAGTGGTACTACGCGCCAGCTCGACGGCTATATCACCCGCCTGACCTACATTCCTATTCGGCAGTCAGACTCCAGCCTGCCGTCATATTCGCAGTAGAATAAATAGTAGATTGATGGCGAAAGTAGTTGCGCACGGGCATTCTTCGCAGCGCTATGCTTGCGAAGAATGGTGCCCAGAGACGGAATTGAACCGCCGACACGGGGATTTTCAATCCCCTGCTCTACCAACTGAGCTATCTGGGCTTTAACCATAAGGCGCTGCACTCACAAAGAGAGACAGCGAAGGGCTCGCTTATAAGCAAGGAATCCGGGCTTGTCCACCCCTGCTTTATTCAATTCCGCTATCATTATCAGGGTTTTGCTGGCTATCGGGGCTTTCGGCTGTTGGCACCGCATATTTCTCGGTCAGCCAGCCGCCCAGATCGATATTGGCGCAACGCGCGGAGCAAAAAGGCCGGTATTTCACGGTCACATCCTTCTTACATATTGGACAGCAAGGTTGCACGGCCTGACCCATTATTTCCTCCCGTTACAGTTGCGCAACATCTGCGCGACCTCGAACAAAGGCAGCCCTACAATATTGGAGTAAGAACCGGAAATAAAGCGAATATACGCAGCCGCTTTGCCCTGAATGGCGTAGCCGCCCGCCTTGCCCATGCCCTCGCCGCTTGTCACGTAGGATTCGATATCTTGCGGCATCAAGGTATTGAAAGCGACGATGCTATCCACAACGCGCTCTCTGATTTTGTTACCGGGTACATGAACGGCAACGCCGGTATAAACATGGTGACGACGACCCGAGAGCAGTTTGAGGCAATCGCGCACCTCACCCGCCGTTTCAGCTTTCGGCAAAATGCGGCGACCGACGGCAACAACAGTATCTGCAGCCAGCACGATGGCATCCGGATTTCGTTTTGCGATAGCTTCCAGTTTTTCCCGCGCTAGTCGTTGCGCCAGATGTCGTGGCAATTCGGTCGGTTGCGGTGTCTCGTCAATGTCGGCAGGTAAAATTTTATCTGGCTTGATGCCGATATCTGCCAGCAGGCTCAGGCGGCGTGGCGAGGATGAAGCGAGAATAAAAATGGGAGGCGTCACTTGTGGCGGAATGTGATCCGGCCCTTGGTGAGGTCATAGGGCGTCATTTCGACATTGACCTTGTCGCCGACCAAAACACGAATGCGGTTCTTACGCATCTTGCCCGATGTATGGGTCAGAACTTCGTGGCCGTTCTCCAGCTTTACGCGGAACATGGCGTTCGGCAAAAGCTCGGTAACAACACCTTCAAATTCGAGTAGTTCTTCTTTGGCCATTTTTAATTACGAGTTGCTGGTTGTTAGTTATTAGCGATGGCTATCAATTATCAGGTATTGGGAATAAGGTAAAGCACTGTAAACAAGCGCTTTTTACTAATAACTAGCCCCTAGCCGCTTCATCATGGCAGGGATTGCACTGGGCGGGCCAGGGTTCGCCGAAATCCTCGACAATCATTGACCAATCCTGCATTTGTAGCCGGATTTTGGCATCTCCGGCAAAGATAAACAGAATGGCTTTTTCATCGGTCATGACTGCCAGCAGATCAAGCATTTGACTTTGATTATGCAGGTCGATGCCCTGCAACTGCGCAGCCTGTACGCCCTTAATGTTCAGAGCGCAACAAACACGCTCCAGCCCCATATCATTTGACGCTTCGCGTTTCAGGCGATGAACGACCATGATGAAGTTCTTATCTTCGGCGTTAAAAACCATATCGCAGACTGGCGCGATAGCATCCTGCAACACAGCAGAGATCACCTGCACATCTTCGGCGTCTTTGGCTTTGAGTTTAAGTTGGCCGCTCATGCCGCTTCTCTAACCCGCTCGATATCCGCACCGCAGGCAGCCAGTTTTTCCTCCAGCCTTTCATAGCCGCGATCTAGGTGATAAATGCGGTTAAGGATCGTCTCGCCTTTGGCCGCCAATCCCGCGAGTGCCAGTGATACCGAAGCACGCAAATCGGTCGCCATAACGGGCGCGCCCGTCAATTGCGGAATGCCACGTATCATTGCCGAGTTATTATGCACGGTAATATTCGCGCCCATACGGCGGAGTTCCGGCACATGCATAAAACGATTTTCAAAAATCGTTTCCGTAATCATGGAGGCGCCTTCGGCTACGCACATCAATGCCATCATCTGAGCCTGTAAATCTGTCGGAAAGCCGGGATAAGGTTCCGTCATCATATCAACACCGCGCAGGCCATGCGGGCAACTAACGCGTAAACCCGCAGGCGTTTCTTCAATATTGACACCAGCTTCGCCTAGCAGTTTGGCAACGCTATGCAGATGTTCCAGCTTTGCGCCCAGTAGTTCCACATTGCCGTGAGTAATGGCGGCCGCCATAGCAAAAGTTCCAGCTTCAATACGGTCGGCGACAACATCGTGCCGGGCCGCATGCAGACGGTCTTTGCCGGTAATGCGTAATTTATCAGAGCCGATACCATCAATCTGCGCACCCATCGCCACCAGACAATTGGCCAGGTCGCTAATCTCCGGCTCACGCGCGGCATTCACAATGGTGGTCTCGCCTTTGGCCAGCGCCGCCGCCATCATCACATTCTCAGTACCGGTGACGGTGGCCATAGGGAATACAATCTCCGCGCCCTTCAGACCCTTGGGCGCACGCGCGTGAATGTAACCATTTTCCAGAACGACATCGGCACCCAACTGCTGCAGCGCTTTGATATGCAAATCAACGGGCCGCGTACCGATGGCGCAACCGCCGGGCAAGGAAACCTTAGCTTCACCACAACGCGCAACGAGAGGGCCCAGCACCAGAATACTGGCGCGCATCTTTCGCACCAGATCGTAGGGAGCAGTGATGTTGGTGATGTTGGTTGCTTTCAGCTCTACCACACGTCCGGTTGAGCCACTGCTTTTTTGGTTCCCATTGAGACCGATACTCACGCCATGCTGGCCCAGCAAATTCGCCATAGTCGCGATATCGGCCAGATGCGGCACATTACCAAGCGTCAGCGTCTCATCCGTCAGCAAGCTGCAAGCGAGCAGCGGTAGGGCAGCATTCTTCGCGCCACTGATATGAATTTTTCCTGAGAGCGACTTACCGCCGCGAATGCGCATGCTGTCCATCAGATAGCCTTTGCGCGTTCTTTAATTTCCGATTCCATTCTTGGCAAAGTCACGCCGGTTTGCTTCATATATTTGCCGCCGCGGTCGGCGTAGGAAGTCTCACACTCGCTGTCGGCTTTCAGGAACAGGAACTGGCACACGCCTTCATTGGCATAGACACGCGCGGGCAGCGGCGTGGTGTTGGAGATTTCGAGTGTCACATGCCCTTCCCACTCGGGTTCCAGCGGCGTGACATTCACGATCAAACCGCAACGCGCATAAGTCGATTTACCGAGACAGATGACAAGAATATCGCGCGGGATTTTGAAATATTCGATCGTGCGCGCCAGCACGAATGAATTCGGCGGAATGACGCAGACATCGGTCTTGCGATTCACAAAACTGTTGTCCGAGAAATTTTTGGGATCGACGATAGCGTTGTCGATGTTGGTGAAAATCTTGAACTCATCCGCCAGCCGCGCGTCATAGCCGTAAGACGACAGGCCGTAGGAAATGACGCCCTGACGCTGCAGCTTTTCCTGATAAGGGGTGATCATCCCCTGCTCGGCCGACATTTTACGTATCCAGTGATCGGGCATGACTGACATAATTATTCCTTAGTTTTTGGTTCGGCGGTTTCGACGCGCGCCTGTTGCTGCTGCTTACGTTTGCGCAAATTCTCACGCAGGGCGGCGGCCACGCGGCTCTCCCTCTCGGGAGAAAAAGGATAGGCATTGGGTTGCGCTTTTTCGTTCATTCGTTATGTTTAAGCCATGAAACCCTACCGGACAATACCGATCAACGAATGCGGCGAGCCTTTAGTGCCTATTCCGCAGGATAAATTCGTTTTTTTTAGCCCCCACGCCTATGTCGCGCTGGGTGCACCCTATAACGGTGATTCGCCGTGGTTGCTACGATCCGGCGTTCTTGAAGCTTTACTCGAGGCTCAGAAAAGCCTTGCAAGTCAGCGGCCGGGCTGGAAAATCATGGTTTTTGATGGCTATCGCCCCAATGCTGTGCAGGAATTCATGGTCATGCGCGAATTCCGCATTCAGGCCGAAGCCGCCAATTTCGACCCCGACCATTTGACCGAATCCCAGCAAGAACAGCTGGCTGAAAAAGTTTACCGTCTTTTCGGCATACCGAGCGAAAATCCGGCTACGCCACCGCCCCACAGCACCGGCGCTGCCGTCGATTGCACTCTGGCTGATGAAAGCGGCAAGGAAGTCGATATGGGCTCCCCGATTGATGAGAATTCAGACCGGTCCAACCCTAACCATTTTGCGGAGGCTGAAGACGCCGCGGGCAAAAAGGCTCACCAGAACCGGATACTTTTGCACGATATCATGCAGGCTAACGGCTTCCTGCGGCATCACGCCGAATGGTGGCATTTCTCAACGGGTGACCAATATTGGGCCTGGACCCAGCGCCAGCAGGACCCTGCCAGCCAGATCGCCGCCCATTACGGCCGCGCCGATTTTCTTAAAAAACCGGCCAAGGCGAGTTAAAGGAGTTCCTTGCACTATCCCGCCGCCTATGGCAAAAACCGCCCTCCACTTTGTGCTGCCGTAGCTCAGGGGTAGAGCACGTCCTTGGTAAGGACGGGGTCGTAGGTTCAATTCCTATCGGCAGCACCAGTTTTTTTCAAGGGGTTAGTTTTTCTGAGGCGAATTTCTTTAATAATTCTGGGAGTAAAAATGGGAGAACCCATGGGAGTAAACTCTCAAACCTAGCTTCCAAAAGGAAACCGATCTGCAGCCACAGCATTGCCTCTGTCATACCTGGCCGGTTCACCAAAAGGATCGGCATTTCCTGCGTAACAACATCTCATCAAAGTCATTACAGGTTCAAGAGCGGTAAAATCTCTAATGTGTTTTTCTATAAATGCTTCGATAGGAACACCAGTTTTTAATTCCGACAAAAATTGTTCTTTAAATTCCGCATGCAGCGCCTGATCGAATTGGGTATCCGCTTTGATATCTCTGGCAACATCAAGCAACTGACGTGAAGTCATACTGCATCCGGGTTTCCAACCGCGCTCAATATTATCATGGATTTTTTCAATGACTTTTGCGCATGTCAAGTCATGTCCTTCCGGATTAAATAGCCACTTGCAGACCCGCGCCTTATACCACTGCATAAGAAAATCTGGTTGGCCGGTTAGCTCTACAAAGGCTAAGGCGCCACAGGCATCAGCCATGACTTCATCGCCTCCATTAGCATGACCAAGCTCATGCGCAGTTTGCATGAGGAACCAATTTTTTTCGGCAGCAGGAAAAGTGGCCAACCATGAATGTGGTGCGCGCGTAAACTGAGACAAAAAGTGATGTCCTGTATGATGATCGCCCGGTGGATGAACAACGATCCCGATAGGAGATATAGAGTCTGAACCTTTCAAGGCCCGCTGAATGTCGTTCACATGATAGAGTGGATTTGCAAAAGGCTTCTCCCCAGACATCTGCATAACAAGATGCATATTGATAATGTGGGGCGCTCTGAAAAATTCTAAATGACCAAATTTTTCTTCCAAATAATATTCATAACGTTCAATAACGGTTGCTATTTGTGCCGATCTCTCCAAGCCGCCGGGATCAAAAACATTATTTACATGATCAGCCGTTAGCACACTGAATGGGATGCCGAATGCATGTGATCGCCTTTTAATAGGCTCCAACCATTGATCTGCTTCAGAAGGTGTGGGCATAAATTATCCAATATGTATTCGCAAAAACCCCTCAGCATTATATCATCTGCCAATCACTGCCAGTATGGTTAAAATAGTTTCATGGGAGTCCATGAGAGTAAAACATGGGAGAAAATAAAGGTTTTTGATAAAAAAGGATACAGAAACGCAAAGAAAACGGCATTTTAAGTGAATAAACCCCCGTCCTGATTGACGTTGGTAAGGACGGGGTCGTAGGTTCAATTCCTATCGGCCACCATTTCAAAGACCGAACTACCTTCTCCCCATACTCTTCGCGCGTGCTTTTTTGCCGAGACGGAGGTTGAGGGCTTTGCCCTTTTTCTTTTTACCGGTTTTTTGCACCGGTTTTTTGCTCGCGTTTTTATGCGTAGGCTTTGATTTAATCTGATTCATATCGTGGCGTTTTTTGCCAAGGCGCGGTTTCTTCTGATCGGGATCAATGCGTTTGTCGTCTAGATAGGGGTTTTCGCTCTTCTTCATTTGCCAGCGGATCGGCACGCCGTGCAGATCGAACACATCGCGCAGGCCATGCGTCAGGAAGCGTTTGTAGCTTTCAGGCAGATCAACGGGCTTATTCACCCAGAGCGAGAATGTCGGCGGGCGGCTTTTTACCTGCGTGATGTAACGCAGTTTGATACGGCGGCCTGAAGTGATTGGCGGCGGATGGTCGAACTCCATCTTTTCCAGCCAGCGGTTGAGCTGCCCGGTCGAAATGCGTTTGTTCCAGATCGCATAGGTCTGCATCACGGCTTTCATCAGGTGATTAAGCCCCTCGCCTTTCAGCGCTGACATTTCAATCATCCGCACGCCTGCGACCTGCGCCAGCGATACTTCAGCTTTTTCGTTGATGAGTTTCGTTACCGCCGCTTTCTGTTTCACCGTATCCCACTTATTGATGGCGATGACGAGGGCGCGGCCTTCTTCAATCACATGATGCGCGATGATGAGGTCCTGCTTATCGAAAGGTTGATTGGCATCCAGTACCAATACAACGACATGGGCTAAACGAATGGCGCGGATCGTTTCATGGCCGCTCATTTTCTCCAGATGTTCTGTTACACGCGCGCGTTTGCGAAGACCTGCGGTATCGACCAGCCGTACGGGCTTGCCGTTAAAATTCCATTTAATAGGGATGGCATCCCGCGTGAGGCCGGGCTCTGGTCCCGTGAGCAATCGGTCCTCGCCGATCAGCGCATTAATGAGCGTCGATTTACCGGCATTGGGTCGTCCCACGACGGCGACTAGCAGATGTTTTTCTTCTTCCGCATCGTCGCCTTCAAAAACAGGCGGCATTTCTTCGGACGGAATACTGCCGTCCGGGGTAACAATTTCTACACCAGTGACGGGTGGGGCCTTGGGCTTGGCTTTACGTCGACGCGTATCTTGCTGCTCGACACGGTTTTCTTCCGGCACATAAGGCAGCAAGGCCGCATGCAATTCCATCAATCCTTCGCCGTGCGTAGCGGAGACGGCAATAGGGTCGCCGAAACCGAGTGCAGTTGTCTCATCGAAAGCTTCGGGCAAATAGGCGCCTTCGCATTTGTTGGCGATCAGAATAATGGGCTTGCCGGTTTTACGAATTTCGCGGGCGATGGTCCTGTCATCGGGCGTTAAACCTGCGCGGCCATCGACCACGAGAAGGATAACATTAGTTTGATCGAGTGCCTGTTTGGTGCGTTCCGCCGTACGCGCTGCAAGACTGCCTTTGGCGCGGACGTCTTCCAGGCCTGCGGTATCCAGCAAGCGGAATGTCAGATTAAAAAGCGTCCCCTCGCCTTCGCGCCAGTCGCGCGTGACACCGGGCACGTCGCTGACCAGCGCCATTTGCTGGCCGACCAGACGGTTGTACAAAGTGGATTTGCCGACATTAGGCCGGCCTGCAATGGCGATGGTAAAGGTCATATCAGCGTAACGCTACGAGATGGCCGTTATCCGTCACGACATAGATGACGTTATCCGCAATAACAGGCGGAATAAAACTGGGCGCACCAATATCGATATGGCTGAGCGGGCTTCCGTCAAGCACGGAAAAACTGGCGAGCTCACCCATCGAATTGGTCAACCACAGCTTGCCGCCGCCAACAACTGGCCCGGCCCAATAAACAGGATCGGAGTCATGATCATCCGGATCTTCGCGCTGCTGCAATTCCTGCACCCATAAAACCTGGCCACTGTCACGGGTAACGGCGATCAACTGCCCGTCATTCGACAGCACGAAAATAGTGTCGCCGGAAATCGCAGGCGTATTAATGCCGCCGATATCATTTTCCCAAACTCGGTCGCCTGTACGCAAATCAATCGACGCCATACGTCCGCTGTGGCTGATGGCATAGACGCGGCCTTTATCGATAATGGGAAGACCGCGGATATCTGCAATCGCTGGCAATGCGCCGACTTGGGTCGGCATTGTCAGGCCATAACTCCAGGAAGAACGGCCATTTTCAGCACGCAAATTAAAAATTTCACCAGAACTATAGGCAACGACTATGTTATCATCGACAACGGCGGGGTTGGATGCGCCCATCAAGGTCGCGCTTTCGGCGATGCCGTTATGGTGCCACAGTGCCGCGCCCGTACGAGCGTCCAAAGTCTGCAGTTGGTTATCGATGCTCACAACATAAACACGGTCGCTGTTAATTGTCGGTGCAGCCCGCAAGGGATTAGCAAATAATTTCCGCCAGCGCACATTGCCGTCAGTCGCGTTCAGGGCGAGGATTTCACCAAAACCTGTTGTGGCATAAACGGTATCGCCGTCGATGCCGACACCGCCGCCAATAGCGTTTTCATCACGGTCAGGCGGTGTTGTATCGAACTGCCAGAGCCGTTCGCCACTTTTCACATCGAAAGCCGAGACAACGCCTTGCGCATCCATTGTAATGGCATGGCCATCAGCAACAACAGGGCGGGCCAGCAATTTAAAATCGGAATCCGATCCGGCACCGATGTCCGAGCGCCAGATTTCCTGCGGGTTATCAGCCAGATTGGCATTTGGCATAACATGGGTAGGATCATAGCCAGCTTGCGGCCAGCTGGCGTTCAGCATCAGGTCAGAAAGCTCAGGCTTCTGCCCAGCGATATCTTTATCCGCTGAAATGGATTTGGAATTAGCCATGACAGCAAAACGCTCGCCCTTAACTGAAGTGCCGATTTTATTTTCACTATCGGTACAGGCCGCCAGAAAAACCATGCACAACAACAGCGCTATAAGTGAAGCACGTCTATTTGTTGTGCAGCTTTGCATGATAGCTACTCTGAAACGTAGCGCAGCATATCGGCGGCGCGCGTACTGAGCGATTGCGGTACGCCGGCATCCTGCGACAGATCAGCGAATATTTTCTTGGCTTTTTCCTTATCGCCTGCGCGTAATGCCAAATAACCCGAATATTCCATAGCCGTAAAATGCCACGGCGCCTTATCACCCTGCAAAACCTGCAGACGCTTTTGCAATTCTTCGGTGTTACCGGTGTCTAGCTGCGTGCGTACAGATAGAAGGTCTGCCAATTGGCGGAAGGCTGGATCGGCATTGTTGTCTTTAGCTATCGTGTCATAGATCTGAACGGCCTGATCCTGTTTACCGTTTTGGGCGGCTAAAGCGGCAGCGTGCAATTCAGCCAAAACAGCCTGTGTAGCGCCCTGATTTTTTTTGGCGAACAGCTGCAAGGCATCAATTTGCTTGGTATCGTCGCCGGCTGCCGGTTTCAGCGCCGCCATCAGTTCAGCTGTCGCCTGCTGATTCTTGTCGATACGCCATGAATGCCACGCGGTTATGCCAGCTGTGCCAATAACAATGGCTATTGCCGCGGCAATAACTAGAGGTCCGTAACGGCCCCATAGCGCCTCCAGCTTCTGGCGCTCTAAATCTTCCTGGATTTCTTGAAAAATGTTGTGCTCAGTCATGCGCTATTTCATAGTGGACGGACAAAGATAGTGCAAGCGACGAATGGAAAAGCCTTGTCCCACACAAATATCCTGACTGCCCTCTGCGATGCTACGATCTTTACCGGCGATACTTGGGTGGAAGGTCATGCTTTACTGATAAAAGATGGCAAAATTCTGGATATCGTCACCAATTCCAAAATCCCCGCCGATGCCGCGAGCACCCATTACCCCGGCCTTCTGCTTGTTCCCGGCTTTATTGATGCGCAAGTCAACGGCGGTGGCAATATTCAGCTTAACAATACGCCTACGGCCGAAGCCTGCCAAGCTATCGCTAAAGCCCATGGGCACTATGGCACCACGAGATTGCTGCTGACCTGCATAACGGACCGGCCCGAAGTTACGATGCAGGCTTTGGCTGCAACGCGTCTTGCCCGCCAAACTTGTCCTTCTATTCTCGGCATTCATTTGGAAGGCCCACATCTGGGGCTGGAGCGCCGCGGCGTGCATAAAGCTGATTACATCCGGCCCCTAAGCGCCGAGGATTTGCGGCTTTATAAGCCGGAATCGGGTGAAATCATGCTGATTACCCTAGCGCCTGAAAATGTATCACAGGAAACTATTCATCTCTTACATAAACAGGGCGCAATTATATCTCTAGGTCATACCAATGCGTTGCCGGAACAAATTCACGTGGCAATTGAAGCTGGCGCAACAGGATTCACACACTTGTTCAACGGCATGGGCAAACCGAGCGAAGGGGGTGCAACTCCAGCGGATACAGCCCTAAAAGAACCGGGAAGTTGGTGCAGCATGATTATGGATGGATTTCATGTGCCGACTGAAATGGCCAAGCTCGCGCTAAAAGCCAAACCCGGAAAGATTTTTCTGGTCAGCGATGCGATGGCGCCCGCCGCAACTGATGATCCGCAATCCTTTGGACTATACGACGAGAAAATTGATGTCGCCAATGGCCGCTGTGTCAATCATGAGGGCAAGCTCGCGGGATCAGCCATCACGCTGCTGGATGCGGTGCGGCACTGCGTGAATGTCGTTGGCGTTCCCCTCGAAGAAACGCTGCGCATGGCATCCACCTATCCTACCGAATTTCTCGGCGTGAGCGATCGCTTCGGTAAGTTACTGCCGGGTTATGTGGCGGATGTACTGGCGTTTAGCCCAGAATTAGAGCTGAAATCAGTATTGATTTAACTACTGTGGGGAGTCTTTGTTATGTTAAGCGACAAACAAAAAGGTGTTGTCTGCGGAGCTGCTCCAGCACTTCTCACGACGATCACGGGATTCATCGTTGCGGTCAAATTATATCCATATATTTTTTCTATCCCCGATCAGTCAAACGGCCTTTTTGGGGCGATGCTCAAATGGTGTTTGCTTCCGGTAATCTGTCTTGCCGTAAATGTCGGCCTAGTCGGTAATTACCGCTTTTATTCGCCAGATGACATAGACGGCGCAGGATTAACAGCCGGAACAATAAAAATTAGAATCTACCGCGCCACATTGCAAAATACCTTGGAACAAACTGTTCTCGCAGTTTTAACTTACTTGATATGGACCATATCAATGCCACAACAATGGCAAGGCCTTATCATTGTGTCGGCAATCTTTTTTCTTTTGGGCCGTCTTTTCTTCTGGCGAGGATATGAGTCTGGGGCTGCTGGACGGGCGTTTGGTTTTGGTCTTACTTTTTATCCGACTGTGCTGATGTTACTCATGCTGTGTGTGCACTTTATTTTTGAAATCTAAGTTGATTTTCCCACCCACGCCGCACCACGCAGCCCACTCATAGCGCCATATTTGGCGGGAACAAACTGGGTCTTGGGATTTTTGCCAACGATATATTTGCCCCAACGCTCGGTTACTTCTTTATAGAGTCCAGGCAAGCCACTTAAACCGCCGCAGACAACTATCACCTCTGGATCAAACGTATAGATGACCGCCCGCATGGCTTTGGCGACAGTCGTATAAAAACTATCCAGCACACGGATGGCTTCGACATCGCCGCGCCGCGCGAGTGTATCAATTTCAAAAGCATCGGCTTCTTTATTGGTCATCATTTTATAAAGCCGCGCCAGCGCAAGGCCGCTGACTGATTTATCGATGCAACCTGTTTGGCCGCAACTGCAGGTAACTACGGGCCCATCGGATACCTCGCGGAATGGCAAGGCTATATGACCGAATTCGCCGGTTAAGCCGTTAGGGCCCTCGACGATCTGCCCCTTAACAACAAAGCCACCGCCCACGCCTGTACCCATAATTAGACCAAAGACTGTTTGATACCCTGCCCCGGCACCGTCAGTCGCCTCTGATAAGGCAGCGCAGTCGGCATCATTCGCCAAGCGTACCGAGCGATTCAAGGCTTTTGCTAAATCATCACGTAAAGGCTGGCCAGAAAGAGCGGGAGTATTAGCCGCAAAAGGAATAGTGCCTGCTTTTTGGTCGATAGAGCCGGGCACTCCCACACCCAAAGACGCCTTCTGTCCACATTTTTGGTCCAGTTGCTCGACTATATTGACACATGTCTTTAGGAAAGAGCCATAATCGCTTGGCGTGGGTGCGACAATCTGCGCGATTTCATTGTACCGTTCGTCGAAAACAGCACCGGCGATTTTTGTTCCGCCAATATCAAGACCTGCAATAAAAGCCACAGCCGTTTCCTTTTCAAAAATTGATGCTCCGAAACTCAACGATTTTGAGTTGTAACCTACCCAAGAATCACCTTAAGACCATAGATTATGGTTAATATAATTATTCCGCACACGTAATGTATTGATATTTATTGCTTTTGTTTTGTTGCTGCCAAAGCACAAAGCATAGGCGAAACGGCAATTTTTGCCGACTTTGTTAAGTTTATTTTCATATGTGTGGGCCTAAAGTTAACCAAGTCTAACGCTAATAGGAATTTTTTGCCGATCAGAAGTTAAGACCTTTCAGTGGAATTAAGGGGGCCCGTCCGGGACCTTTTCAATCAGTAGAAGTCACTAGAGGATAAAGGGAGCATTACAAAGTGAACGCTTTTTTACAAACTCTTCGCAACCTTGGTCCTATGCGGTTGGTGGCAATTGCCATTGTAACATTCAGTCTGCTTGGTTTCTTTGGTTTTATTACGACCCGCATCACCGCTTCGCCCCTGGCCCTCCTCTATAATGAACTGGATCAGCAAGATGCTAACGCGATCGTTCAAAAACTGGACGCGCAGAAAATTCCCTATCAAGTTGATGCCAACGGCACCTTGATCCGTGTGCCTTCTGATCAGGTTGGCAAGTTGCGTATGACAATGGCTGCCGACGGCCTGCCAAAGGGTGGCTCGATCGGTTATGAAATCTTCGACCAGAAAGAAGGTTTTGGCACCACCAGTTTTGTGCAGAACATCAATCATCTTCGGGCGCTCGAAGGTGAACTTGCCCGCACGATCAGTTCAATGAATCCCATACAAACGGCACGTGTACATCTTGTTTTGCCGCAGCGCGAACTCTTCAGCCACGGTACTCAAACAGCAACAGCCAGCATCTTTATCAAGACACGCGGCGGTACGGTTCTATCGCGCGAGCAAATCGCGGCTATCCAACATTTGATCGCAGCGTCCGTTCCGCAATTGCAACCTAACCAAGTCTCAATCGTTGACGACCGCGGTAATTTGCTGGCACGGCCTGCTGCCGACGGCGGCGCGGGTGGCAGTGGTGATAGCCCTGATGATATGCGTCTCAGCTTCGAACAGGGACAGGTCAAAAAGATCGAAGACCTGCTGTCGCAAACCCTAGGTTACGGCAAAGTCCGCGCCCAAGTTTCGGCTGATCTGGACTTCGACCGCGTCACGACCAATTCGGAAATCTTCGATCCTGAAAGCCAGGTTGTGCGTTCAACCCAAAGCACAACGGAAGACGCGAGCAATTCTGAAGGTGGTGGTGGCAGCACTGGCGGTGTCTCCGTTGCAAACAACCTTCCATCCAATCCGGCGCAGATTGCCAATACATCGAGCGGTGGAGCTGGTCCTTCGAACAAGAACAGCCGTACCGAACAAACCATCAACTACGAAATTAATAAAACCGTGCGTAGTCAGGTCCGCGAAAGTGGGCAAGTCAAACGCCTGTCAGTTGCCGTTGTTGTGGACGGCGTGACGACGACCGATGACAAAGGTGTCAGCACCTATGCACCCCGCACCGACGAAGAAATGAAAAAGATCCGGGACCTTGTTGCGTCTGCTGTTAATTTCGATGCTAATCGCGGCGACACGATACAAGTTACCAACATGAAATTCGCTCAAGGCGATGCGCCGAAGGATCAGGGCAGCGGCGCCGATTTGTTGATGGGCGTGCCGAAGGCTGACCTTTTCCATGCGGCAGAAACGTTGATCCTCGCGATTATTGGTTTGCTTGTTGTGTTGCTGGTGGTTCGTCCTATCCTGAAGCGTGTTCTTGATTCAGCTGGCAGTGTTGGCGGCGATCAACAGGCTCTGCTGAGCGGTGGTGGCGGTGGATATGCCGGCAATGCGCAACTGGCCCCTCCTACTGGCAATCTAACGCGTGAAGATAATCTTGAAGCTTCCGCATCAGAATCCGAAATTGAACGTATGATCGATATCTCGCGCGTCGAAGGTCGCGTGAAAGCATCGTCGCTACGCAAGGTTGGTGAAATTGTTGACAAGAATCCGGATGAAGCAGTCGCAATCTTACGCAACTGGATGTATCAGGAAAGCCGGTAGGAGTAACTCATGGCGGCCGTACGCATACGTGAAGATGTAAGATCACTCACTGGGGCTGAAAAAGCTGCGCTGTTTATTCTGTCGCTGGGCGAAGAATATGCGGCGCGCGTTTTTTCGCATATGAATGACGACGAAATTAAGGAACTGTCGCAGGTCATGGCAAACCTCGGCAATGTTAGCTCTAACCTTGTCGAAAAATTATTTGTCGAGTTTGCCGAGCAAATGTCGTCCAGCAGCGGCGCCAGCGGCACACTGGAATCGACGGAACGCTTGCTGATGAAGGTGCTGGATAAATCACGCGTCAGCAATATCATGGAAGATATTCGCGGACCCGCAGGTCGCACGATGTGGGACAAACTCGCCAATGTGAATGAAGCTGTTCTGGCCGCCTTCCTGAAAAATGAATACCCGCAAACCGTCGCTGTTGTTGTCACAAAAATCAAACCCGACCACGCCGCGCGCGTATTATCGCAACTACCCGAAAGCTTTGCGATGGAAGTTATCACGCGCATGTTGCGCATGGAATCCGTGCAGAAAGACGTTCTGGACGATATCGAACGCACCCTACGCAACGAGTTCATGAGCAATCTCGCGCGCACCAATCGTCGCGACCCGCATGAATCCATGGCTGAAATTTTTAACAATCTCGACCGCTCAAGCGAAGCTAAATTTATGGTGGCGCTGGAAGAACGCAGCCGCGAATCCGCTGACAAGATCAAGAGCCTGATGTTCACCTTCGAAGATCTTGGCAAGCTGGAAGGCGCAGCCATTCAGGCAATTATGCGGGTCGCTGACAAGGCAAAACTTCCGACGGCCCTCAAGGGCGCTTCGGAAACGATCAAGGAGCTATTTTTTACCAATATGTCGGAACGTGCCGGCAAACTGCTGAAAGAAGATATAGCCAGCCTCGGACCTGTGCGTTTGCGCGATGTCGAAGAAGCGCAATCAAGCCTGGTCGCTGTAGCCAAGGATTTAGCTGCCAAGGGCGAAATCGTGATCGCCAAGGAAAGCGAGGAAGACGAACTTGTTTACTAATAATCAGACTTCAGAAAGCACCAAGATGGTTGAGACGCCCCCTCTCCGCAAATATATGTTCGATCGTTCTTTTGACGGCGCGGCAAGCGCAAACGCGACCGAACGGCCGCGCGGACCGGTGACACTCAAACCAGAACAACTCGACGCCGTTAAAAAGGAATCTTACGATATTGGTTTCACTGCGGGCAAAAAAGCGGCTCTTGAAGAGAATGAGCAATTTCTACGCCTCACGTTGAGTCAGCTTGACGTCAAACTTGGCGACATCATCAGTAATTTCCAGAAACAGCAGACGGAACATGACAGGCAGTTGCGTATCGCCACACTGGCGATTGTCCGTAAACTCTTCCCTTCAATTGCGGAGCGTCAGGGCTTGCAGGAAATTCAGTCCATGCTGGAAGAAGTGATTGCAGAGATGGTGCATGAACCGCGCTTTGTTATTCGTATAAATGAAGGTGATTTTGACGCCATCAATACCAAGGTTCATGAAATCACCGTGCAGAAAGCCTATGCCGGCAAAGTCGTCGTTCTGGCAGATGTTGAAATCGCCCGCGGTGATTGCCGCGTTGAATGGGCAGACGGCGGCGTCGAACGCAAAGCGCAAGCCACATGGCAAGCAATTGAGCAGACAGTTGCGCCAGATGGCGCTTCAAATGAACCTTTACCTCAGGAGATAACCAATGGATGACAAGGAAACACTAACGCTGACCGAACTGCAGGCGAACCCCGGTGAAACGCCGAAGGATATCGGGCCGATAACAGCCAATGATTTGGACGCTGTTTACGGAATCCCCGTCGAAGTCGCCGCCGTTCTGGGCAAGGCTGAAATGCAGGTCAGCCATTTGCTGAAACTGGGCCGCGGCGCCGTCATCGAACTTGACCGCAAGGTGGGGGAAGCTATCGATATCTATGTCAACAACCGCCTCGTCGCGCGCGGCGAAGTCGTTGTTGTCGAAGACCGCCTTGGCATCACCATGACGGAAATCATCAAGTCAGACCGTACAAGTTAAGAACGATCAGGACCCATTGAAAGATATATGAGGATTGCATGAAACTTTTAATCGTTGGCCAATTGGAAGGTCATATTTCAACCGCCGGGCGTATCGCTACGCAACGCGGAGCCAAAGTCGCGCATATCGATAGCGTGTCTGGCGCGCTGAACGCCCTGCGCAACGGTCAGGGTGCTGACCTTGTGATGTGCGATGTTGTCCTTAATATCGCTGAGTTAATCGAAAGCCTGAAGTCGGAACGTATTACCGTTCCCGTTGTCGCCTGCGGTATTGGCACAGATGCGGGCGCCGCCGTACGTGCTATCCGCGCCGGTGCAAAAGAATATGTTCCTCTGCCGCCGGATGCCGATCTTATCGCTGCCGTTTTGCAGGCCGTCGCAGAAGAAGATGCGACTTTCATCGCCCGTGATCCGTCCATGCAGCCGATTATTCAGCTGGCGGAGCGCGTTGCCAACAGCGACGCGTCTATTCTAGTTACCGGCGAGTCCGGAACAGGTAAGGAAGTGATGGCCCGGTTTATTCACCGCAAGAGCCGTCGCGCTATGAACAATTTCGTCTCCGTCAATTGCGCCGCCATCCCGGACAATCTTCTGGAATCCGAATTATTTGGCCATGAAAAAGGGGCGTTCACCGGCGCCGTCGCTCGCCGTATCGGTAAATTTGAGGAAGCAAACGGCGGCACTCTTCTGCTTGATGAAATCAGCGAGATGGATCAACGCCTGCAAGCCAAATTACTGCGCGCTATTCAGGAACGCGAGATCGACCGCGTTGGCGGCACGCAGCCGATCAAAATCGACATTCGCCTGATTGCGACATCTAACCGTAATCTGGAAGAAGAAGTTAAGGCCAAGCGTTTCCGGGAAGATTTATATTTCCGCCTCAACGTTGTGAATGTTCAGATGCCTTCCCTGCGCGAACGTCCCGCCGACATTATTCCCTTGGCTGAATATTTTGCCAAGAAATATGCCGCCGCGAACGGCGTTCCAAATAAACCTTTTGCCCCTACGGCACTTGCTTTACTGCAAGCCCATCACTGGCGCGGTAATGTGCGCGAGTTGGAAAATACGATGCACCGCGCCGTATTATTGGCTCGCGGGAACCAGATCGAAGCAGAATCCATCATGCTGTCTGGCCAAAGCTTTGCACCCGAAGCGACGCCCGCAGCATTGGCTGCACAACTTGCCGCCAGCCGCACAATGTCCAGTCAAAGCAGTGGCCAAAATGCGCAGGGCAATCTTGTGGGCCGTACGGTGGCCGATGTTGAACGCGATTTAATCATCGACACGCTTCAGCATTGCCTGGGCAATCGTACGCATGCAGCGAATATTCTCGGCATTTCGATCCGTACACTGCGCAACAAACTGAAACTCTATAGCGAATCCGGTGTACCAGTTCCACCCGCCGCCGGCGAAGAACGAGCCGTTTCCTAACATTAATTCAGGCGTGAGCCGCATATGACCGATCAAACCACCACAGCGGCCGGAACTTCCGACATGATGAACGGCTTCTTCAAGCGTGGGGAAGTCTGGCTCGGCCTCGGCTTGATGCTGATCCTGACGGTATTGGTCATTCCAATTCCGGCCTTGATGGTCGATTTTGGTCTTGCGATTTCGATCACATTCTCTGTCGTCATTCTGATGACTGTGCTGTTTATCGGCAGGCCGCTGGAATTCAGCTCTTTCCCTACCGTTCTTTTAATCGCGACCCTGCTGCGTCTGTCGTTGAACTTGGGCACGACCCGTTTGGTTCTAACGCACGGCAATGAGGGTACAGACGCCGCCGGCAATGTTGTGCAAGCCTTCGCCAGCCTTGTTATGGGCGGTGACTTCATCATCGGTGTGATCGTTTTCGCCATTCTGACGATTGTCAATTTCGTGGTTATCACCAAGGGTTCTGGCCGTATCGCTGAAGTCGCGGCACGTTTTACTTTGGATGCCATGCCCGGCAAACAGATGGCCATCGACGCTGATTTATCCTCCGGCCTCATCAACGAAGACGAAGCCCGCAAGCGCCGAAAAAATCTGGAAGATGAAAGCCAGTTTTTCGGTTCGATGGACGGTGCCGCCAAATTCGTTCGCGGTGATGCTGTCGCTGGCCTCATCATCACCTTTATCAACGGCATTGGTGGCATCACCATTGGCGCCTTTCGCCACGGCATGCCGATTATGCAGGCAGCAGACACATATGTGCGCCTAACGGTCGGCGACGGCCTCGTTACACAGATTCCGTCTTTGCTTGTTTCCGTTGCAGCTGGTTTGTTGGTTTCCAAAACCAACAGCACCGGATCAACAGACAAGGCGCTGTTCAATCAGTTGGGCGGCTATCCAAGCGCTCTCGGCATGAGTTCTGCCATGTTGCTGATCTTGGCGATCATCCCCGGCATGCCGTTCATTCCCTTTGCGGCACTCGGTGGCCTGTCGGGCTTTGTTGCTTTCACTCTAACAAGACAATCGAAAGAACGCACGGCAGAAGCCGATGCAATTGAAAGCGATAAGACCAAGGCCGCGACTGTTGCTGAAGAGCCCATTGCGCGTTCACTCTCAATCGACTTTATCCGGTTGGAACTTGGTTATGCCTTGCTCGGCCTGATCAACAGCGAGGCAGGACAGCGCTTAACCGATCAGATCAAAGGGCTGCGGCGGCAATTGGCATCAGATATGGGCTTTATAATGCCTGCGGTACGTATTCAGGATAATTTGCAATTGCCCGCCAATAGCTACGTCATCCGTATCAAGGAAATTGAAGCCGGGCGCGGCGAACTGCGTCCCGGCATGTTGATGGTGATGGACCCGCGCGGCGCGCCAATCGCTTTGCCGGGCGAAGTCACGACGGAACCTACCTTTGGCCTCGCAGCTATGTGGGTGGACTCTACATACCGTGAAGAGGCGATGTTTAAAGGGTATACAGTCGTTGATCCGCCGACGGTAATTACTACCAACCTGACCGAAATTATCAAAGACAATATGGCAGAGCTTCTGTCTTATTCTGAAACGCAGAAACTACTGGATGAACTGAATAAAGATCAGCAAAAACTGGTGGCTGATGTCATTCCGACGCAGGTTACTGTTAGTGGCCTACAGCGCGTGCTGCAAAACCTGCTTGCAGAGCGTGTTTCCATTCGTGATCTGCCCACTATACTGGAAGGCATATCAGAAGCCACAGGCATAACCCGCAATTTGTCGGCCATTTCTGAGCACGTTCGCTCGCGCCTGTCGCGGCAGATATCGGACTCCAACACCAACGATATCGGTTACATCCCCCTGCTAACAATGTCCCCGGAATGGGAACAAGCTTTTGCTGAATCTATCATCGGCGAAGGTGATAATCGTCAACTGGCGATGGCCCCCAGCAAATTGCAGCAATTCATTACAACAGTACGCCAGACTTACGATCGGCATGCTGCAATGGGCGAGTCACCTGTGCTTTTGACCAGCCCTTCAATCCGGCTTTATGTGCGCTCAGTGATTGAACGCTTCCGCCCATCCACGACAGTATTATCGCAAAACGAAATTTATCCGAAAGCCAAGATTAAAACATTGGGGCAAATTTAAATGCGGCTAAAATCATTTCATGGACCAAGTTTAACTGAGGCAATGCGCATGGTGCGCGATGCATTGGGCGAGAATGCCATCATCGTCGCAACGCGTGATGATGAAAATGGCGGCGTGCGTGTTACTGCCGCCATTGACGAAGTGCCAATGGCCACACAAAGCGTGACCTCACCGCCGCCACAATCGCAGGCGCCAGAAGGCTCCGAAGCCATCGAAATTATCGCAGAAGCCCTTACCCGTCATCAGGTGCCTGCGCATTTATCAGAACGCCTGCTGGCGACAGCAACGCAGTTCGCTAATGATGATCCGGTTCTGGCATTGGGTGCGGCGTTCGATGCGCAGTTCCAGTTTCAGCCGATCATTGATGACAAAATAGATAAGCCGTTGATTTTGATTGGCCCTCCCGGCGCAGGCAAAACTTTATCGACCGCCAAATTCGCGACCAAAGCTACACTCAGCAAACGCAGCGTTACGGTTATCACAACAGATCTGGAACGCGCAGGCGGTATGGAACAACTGGCGGCTTTCACCCGCCTCCTAAAAATAAATTTAATCGAGATTGAAGATTCGCATGCTTTGCATGATGCGATTGGTCTGCAGAAAGGCGCGAATGTTTTTATTGATACGCCTGGACTTAATCCGTTTATCGACAGGGAGCGCAAGCAATTGCACGCGCTGGTGACGGCATCCGGCGGTGAAGCTACGCTCGTTTTGCCTGCGGGACTTGATGCCTCCGAAGCTATCGATATGGCGCATGAATTCCGTGCATTGGGCGCTAACCGGCTGCTGGTCACGCGGCTGGACATGACGCGTCGTCTCGGCAGCATGCTGCGCATCGCATTCGATGCGCATTTGCCGCTGGCGAATTTCAGCGCCTCCAGCAAAGTGACGGAGGCACCGTATCCATTTAATCCCGTTGCCCTCGCCCGTTTGATTTTACCGGCTAACCTGAAGACGGAGTCTCAGGCAACCGGAACCCACAATTAAAGTAAGAAGCGGAGACAAAGCCATGACTGATCCCATCCCCCTGAAGGCCGATAAAATGGCAGCGCCGAGCGCAGCGCTGCAATGCCGCAACATGATTGCGATTGCCAGCGGCAAAGGCGGCGTCGGTAAAACATGGTTTTCGATTACCCTCTGCCATGCACTAGCCAAACGCGGCAAGCATGTATTGTTGTTCGACGGCGATCTGGGTCTGGCTAATGTCGATATTCAATTGGGCCTGACGCCGGAGCGCGACTTGGGCGCAGTCATCGAAGGCACCTCAACATTGCCCGGCGCAGTGATGAAGTATGCAGACGGCGGGTTTGATATTCTGGCCGGGCGGTCCGGTTCAGGCACTCTTGCTACGCTGGCGACGCAGAAAATTTCCGAACTGCGAAACGATCTTATCGCTCTGGCCCGTGGCTATGATTACGTATTTGTTGATTTAGGTGCTGGTGTTGACCGTTCAGTACGGCAATTGGCGGGGCCCGCCGCTATGACTTATGTCGTCGTCACGGATGAACCAACATCGCTGACCGACGCCTATGCCTATATTAAGCTGGCGCGCGCGGCCAATCCGCAAGCCGATATGCGGGTAATCATCAACATGTCATCCAGCGTCAATGAAGGCCAGAAAACATATGACACTATTCGCAAAGCCTGCCAGAGCTTCTTGAATTATGAGCCCCAACTGATGGGCATCATACGTCGCGATACGAAAGTACGCGATGCCATTCGCGCGCAAACGCCACTGCTCATGCGCTCGCCGTCCAGTGACGCAGCTTTGGATGTCGATGCCATTGCTGGCCGCATTATAACCTGAACGCAGGCGCGGCTATGGTTGACGTACCCATCACCACCGCCGTTACAGCCGCAGCCGTTGCTCCCCTTACAGCAGTAGCAGTCGCGCCGCCGGTAGAGGCTGCGGTGGTATCAGTGCCGGATAAAATCCAGCAACTTCTGCAGCAAATTCAGGTGAATGCGACGATCGCGCAAATGCCTGCGGATAATACCGCGATATTGAACAGCATCCTTGGTCCGATTACGGTTCTGCTGCCGCAACTGGCCACGGTCGAGCAACAAAAGCTTGTGCAGCAACTTACAACACTACTGCAAAATCAACGGCCACTGACATTGGTTGTGCAGCCGGGTAACCCGCCAACGCAGGCTTTTATTTTTCTGCCGCCAAGCGCGGGGCAACCGAATTCAACACAGCAAACGAATATCAATCCTGCCCTTGTTCAAAATCAAACTACGGTTGTACTGCCACCCAGACTGCCAATTACTGTGGGTTCTGCTTTGCCTGCAATTGTTCTGCCCGGCGTGCCCGGCACTTCTATTCCGCTAAACCCACTACCTGCTGGCGCACCAGTTCAACAATCTATTCAAGGGTTTGTTCCGGTGCCACTTGTGCCGAATGCAACTGCACCGTCTGGATTGCCAACCCCACTCAGTCCTCAACTACCCCCCTCAAGTACCACCGCGTCTGCGCCACTATCTGTATCGGCGACTGTTCTTGCTCCGACATTGCAGCCACTACCTTTGCAATCCGTACCAGCGACGCCACTGGTCCCTGCCCCGCAAAATGCGGCCGCACAATCCACATCCCTCCCAAATGTGCCAACTGCCGCACCCAACAATTTATTGGATACATCTACCGCAAATACATATTCGCAGAATGCAGCTCCACAAAGTGCGCTGCTTGCGTCAACGCCAGTTGCCACACAAGCGTCACTCTCCACAGCGATAATAACGCCGCCAATAGTGACAACATCTGGAACGGCATCCGCGCCGCCACTTCAGGCAGGGCAGGATGTTATTCTACATGTGGATGCCGTTATTCCACCGCCTGCGACTTCTGTCACCACTGCGCCGATCAACACGTCGCTAGCTTTACCAACCCTGCCGCCGCTAAATCCTGATCAAATCGTGGCGACAGTCACTGGCTCCGGCGCAAATGGTCAGGCTATCCTGCAAAGCGATGACGCCGCTTTTTATGTCAAGCAAGCTGTCGATGCGCCGACAGGCACGAAACTTATACTCACTGTGGAACAGGCTAAGGCCCCTGCCCTCCAAACGCTGACAGCGCCAGATGCGACGAATATAACCAACCTGCAAACGGCGCTCAATACCATCGCGCAGAATAATCCGCAGTTGGCGCAGCAGATTCTGAATAACCACATCCCGCAACCGACAGCGGCATTGTCGGGAGCCCTGCTGTTTTTTATGAGCGCCTTCAAACAAAGCAACATACGCACATGGCTGGGAAGCGACGCCGTTGATGCCCTCACCCGCGCCGGTAAGTTTGAGCTGCTGGAAAGGATTGCGCAGGATATGGAAAGCACGGGGCAAGCCGTGCGCGATCCGGTTGTCGGCGAATGGCATTCCTACCCGGTGCCACTTTATAATAACGGCCAGTTTCAGATGATGAATTTTTACGTGCATAACGACCCGAACCAGCAGGGCAATACGGGGTCAATCGATGCGGCGCGCAAATTACACACGCGCTTTGTGATCGATGTACGCATGAGCATGCTTGGGCCACTGCAGCTGGACGGCTTCGTGCAACAGAAAAAACTGGATGTCATTATTCGTAGCGAACACGCCCTGCCCACAGGATTGCATCAGGAACTACGGCAGGTTTATATCAACGCGATAAGCAGCATTGATTATACTGGCTCGCTGAATTTTCAGGTCGGCCGCAAGAACTGGCTGATGATGCAAGCGGCGTCCGGACACCGGGCTGTGGTGACCTAACAGGCGACCGCTTTATTAAACGCAAACGAACGAACTATGCCGCGTGGAGCAATAGGTATACCTAACGCGTTCCATTTCCCAAATACGTTCGCTGGATCTGTATGAAGTATAGTGTTTGGTTCTAATATTTTGGCGACATCGAATACATATCGTTCGGCGGGCGATAGGCTGGCGATCACTAATTCGCCTTGAGCAATTCTGGCCTTTCTTTCTCTTTCTCTAAGCCCTTCGATTTTTTCACTAAGTTTAGCAATAGCTGGCTTTAGTTTTTCTGCAGCTCTAAAAAGAGCTTTATTTTGTATGTTAATTTTGACCGCCTTATAAAAAAGCTGAAGGGCCGCTGAGACTAGAATATCCTGTACTTCGTTTTGTCTAACCATATGCGTATATTTTCGCACTTCTTTCTTTTCAACATCTATATCAATGGGCGCACACAGAGTCGGCACATGGATACTTGCTAATTGAGAAATAGCATCCATAAGGCGAACTTCTTTCAATACCTTGCCTAGACTCAAATAAATAATCCCGTCTCGTTCACACATTACCATCGGCGCGTTCAAGGAGAGTTCTACAACTTTTATATATTGGGTAAACAAAACACACTTTACGCCATCCTCCCCCCATATAATCGTAGGGGAAAGCACATCCACGCCCGCTATCATTCGAGCACATAGAGAATAATCATAACCCACCGAAATTTGATTTCCATAATTGGGAGCAGCTCCGACACCATCTTGTGCAATATTTTTGGAAATACCTGTGTCCATTTCTCGCCCAAATTAATTTTTCTATTCAGCTAGCCTACTGTGATTTCACAAAAATCGCAAAACACTCCCTCCTTAATGAAGAGATATCATTCCCCCTTATTCCGGTCATGCGTCATGCCACCGATTTCATTCAGCTCGATTGTTTCGCGGCGTTGCTCCTCGCGGCGCTCTTTAGCTATACGGGCGGCCTCAGCGATTTCGTAGCGTTTCTGTTCTTCGAACAGCGCTGTTAATTGCTGACGCGCAATCTCCACAGCATCGGCAGCGACACGGCGCTGCTTATCAAGCTCGCGCCCTTTCAGCACGGCACCCTTCAGGAATGCACCGTAAGTCGTGCGTGCTTCCGGGCTTTGGTCGGCAGCGACCTGTTCGCGCGCCTTGCTGATTTCAAGTTCTGTTATTTGCCGGTCGATCATCTCCAGATGCGCCTGCAATTTGGCGACATGCTGGCGCTGTTCATCGACGCGGGTTTTCTGGAGCTTGATGAGGGTGGAGAGTGATTTCATGTTATTTCAAGATGGATGCCCGCCTTAGCGGGCATGACGCTGCAATTATTCACTTCCACTCAACACCCAATATCTTTGCCAGCTGCGCATAGCTGCTAGCGATATCCGTGCGGTCATCTTTTTTCTGGCGCAAAAATTCTTCGATCGGTCCGTAGTAAGTCATCGCTTCGTCGACCTCCTGATTGGTGCCTTTGCGGTAGGCCCCCAACCGTATCATCTCAGCCATATTTTCATAGGCAGCAAGGTAACGGCGCGCACGCGTGACAATTTCATTTTCTTCTGCCCTGTTACAGCCCGGCATCGTCCGCGAAATGCTACGCAGAATATTTACAGCAGGATAGCGCCCACGTTCCGCGATTGCCCGTTCCAGAACAATATGGCCGTCGAGCGTGCCACGCACGGCATCGGCTATCGGCTCGTTATGATCGTCACCATCGACCAACACTGTAAACAGACCCGTGATGCTGCCTTTACCCGCCGTCCCCGGCCCTGCACGTTCTAGAAGTTTTGGCAGTTCAGCAAATACCGTCGGCGGATAGCCTTTAGTCGTCGGCGGCTCGCCCGCTGACAGGCCGATTTCACGCTGCGCCATGGCAAAACGCGTTACGCTGTCCATCAGGCACAGCACATCTTTTTTCTGATCACGAAAGTATTCGGCAACTGCAAGCGTCATATAGGCAGCTTGCCTGCGCATCAAAGGCGCTTCATCGGAAGTAGCGACGATGACGACGCTACGTGCCAGACCTTCTGGGCCCAAATCATCATGAATAAATTCCTGGACTTCGCGCCCGCGTTCGCCGATCAGGCCGATGACGGACACGTCAGCGGAGGTATAACGCGCGACCATCGACATAAGAATGGACTTACCGACGCCGGAGCCCGCAAAAATCCCCATACGTTGCCCGCGACAGCAGGTCAGAAAAGCATTAATGGCGCGAACACCGAGGTCAAGCTTGCCACTGACGCGGTTGCGGGTATGGGCGGGTGGTGGCGTATTGCGTATAGGCAGAGGACTATCGCCCTGCGGCAATGGCCCCTTGCCATCAATCGGCTCACCTAACGCATTAATGACGCGGCCAAGCCACGCCGATGTCGGCGTGATTGATGGGCGCGATTCGGCAAGTTCGACTTTGCAGCCCAAGCCGATCCCTTCAATCGCTGCGAACGGTAACAGTAATCCTTTACCGTCACGGAAGCCGACCACTTCGCAGAGAACGCGATGCTCACCCCGCGCGACGATGTTGCAGCGGCTGCCAACAGAGAGGTGACGCTCGATCCCTGCGACTTCAATTAGCAAACCCTGAACGGCAGTGACGCGCCCAAAAATGTGGGTTGAGGGTATAGACTCAATGCTTTTGATGAGGCTGCTGGTTTCTACAGTCATGATGGCCTTGTGCGGTTCACGCTTTAAGCGTCTGTATTATAAAGGAAAATTTATGGTAATTAAAGTCCTGTCTCAACGTTAATAAAGTTTACCATTTATTAAAGCTTTCAGGTAAATTATGTTAATGCGGGATTAAGAAGGAACACCTTACTTCATTCCTTGGCAACTTCCGCAAAGCGCCGTCGATGTCCGTTAACACATGAGGCAAAATTATGCGCGTTCTCCTTGTTGAAGATGATACCTCCGTAGCCAAGAGCATCGAGCTCATGCTGCAAGCTGAAGGTTTTATTGTCGACACCACAGATCTTGGCGAAGATGGTCTCGAGATCGGCAAGATCTACGATTATGATATCATCATTCTCGATCTGATGCTGCCGGATATTGATGGCTATGAAGTTCTGCGCAGACTTCGTTCCGCCCGCGTATCGACCCCCATTCTTATCCTCTCCGGCTTATCCGAGTTGGACAACAAGATCAAAGGCCTCGGCTTCGGCGCCGACGATTACCTCACCAAGCCATTCGATCGTCGCGAACTGGTTGCGCGTATCCACGCCATCATCCGTCGCAGCAAAGGTCATTCAGACAGCGTTATCCGCACCGGCAAGATGATCGTTAATCTCGACACCCGTACAGTTGATGTCGATGGCGGCCCACTGCATTTGACGGGCAAAGAATATGGCATCCTTGAATTACTGTCGCTGCGCAAAGGCACGACACTAACTAAGGAAATGTTCCTGAACCACCTTTATGGTGGTATGGACGAGCCCGAGCTGAAAATCATCGACGTGTTTGTCTGCAAGTTGCGCAAAAAACTGGCGCAAGCTGCGGGTGGCGATAATTATATCGAAACCGTCTGGGGCCGCGGGTATGTCCTGCGTGATCCACCGGGTACTGAAGCTGCGCGCGTGCCTTCGACAGCACCGATTGCTTCGAAGACGGCGTAAACAAGCAGGCACAACCAACGTCATTCCGGATAAACTTTCTTTCGCCTTACTTACGCAAGTCGAAGAGAAAGTATTCCGGAATGACGTTGTTTATTTGTTAAGCTGCTGCCAGAGCCTCAGCACCTAGCAAGGTAAGCTCAAGCCTATCAGGAATAGACTGATCAAACTTCATTTTGAGGCCAAAGCTTTCGGCGAATCTGCCGGTAACATAAGCCTGAATATTACGTGGCCCCAGTTCTTCGATAGACGTCTGGCCCAAAAAAGCGGCTTCGACCTGCGGCGCTAATTGCGCACCGCGCCCGACGATCTCAATACGACATCCAGGGGTCATGCCTTCTGTCATAGATCGCAGCGAAACAATGCCGCCATACGCCAAAACTTCTTCGGATAAAATAATCATATTTAGCGCCGTTTTTAAAAATCCCGGCTGTTCCACCACCACATTATCAGGCTGACCTTCCGGCCAAGTGAGTGTTACCTTGCCACCCGCCATATATTGCTCTGCAGTTTGCCGCACGTCACGGACAGGCAAGCCGCCTTCGCTACCGGCGCGGCCATAAGCCATGCGGAATAATTTAAGGCGGCGCGCAGCATGCCCGGCACTGTCGCCGATCAGCTTCATCGCTTCCTCAATGACGTCGCCACCAATATCCTCGATCAGCTCAACACCATTATTAATGGCGCTGACGGGGCTGATAAGGTCATGGCACAGCTTGGATGATAAAAGCTCCAGCACGCGCATATCGATTTGCATAGGGCACCTCTTAATAGCTTGTTTTACCCAGCAAATACGAGCAAACAGCAAAAATTTGAATATCAATCACAGGTTGTTTACAGTTACGCAACATTCATTAAGGGACGCTTAACGGCTTTGGCATTAAGTACAAACGCATGAAAATTTCTTTTACAGCTGCTCACAATATTCTGGCCCAGGAAGCCTTCGTTGCCCTGACAAAGCAATATGGGCAGACCGACCTTAAATCCGCTGATATCGTCGTAGCGCTTGGCGGTGACGGTCAGGTATTAAAAACGCTTTATGATGTCATGGATTTTGACAAACCGGTCTTCGCGCTGCGCCGGACCGAATCGATCGGTTTTTTGTGCAATGATTATCGTCTGGAAAAATTGGCCGACCGTTTGGCCAAAGCACAAAAAGTGACCCTGCACCCCCTGCGCATCGAAGCGCAATCTGCGGATGGTAAAAAAACATCATCGCTGGCGATTAACGAAGCCTCGGTCATTCGCGAGACAGGGCAATCTGCCCGTCTCAAAATTTCTGTCGATGGCATCGAACGCATCGCGCAATATAGCGGCGACGGCATTCTGGTTTCCACACCCGCAGGCAGCACCGCTTACAACCACTCATGTGGCGGCCCCATCATGCCGCTGGACGCCAATACTCTTGTGATGACTGCTATCAGTGGCTATCGCCCGCGCCGCTGGTCGCATGCTGTATTGCCGCAAGATTCCGTCGTTGAGATTCAGGCGCTGGAGACGGATAAACGCCCCGTGCGCATCGAGGCGGGTAGTTCCGTCATACATAATTCTGCTTCGGCTAAAATCTGGCTCGATCGACAGAAATCACTGACACTCTTGTTTGATCCTGACCAACATCTGGGCGAGCGTATCATTCGCGAGCAATTTATGCTCTGACAAGAGCCAGTCTCTCATATCGTATGACTTTTTTATCTGATTAAAGGCAGGATGCATCCCATTGCACTCTTTCAATGGGATCCATCATGTTAAAACCTTATGTCGCTCTAACTGCCGTTGTTTTGCTTCTCTCTGCTTGCGGCGATGGCCGTGACCCAGCCTATGTCTGCATGCATGATTGCGCGCATTATTGCGCTGATGGCATTTCGGGCGACCAATGCCGCCGCGATATTCAACTGCAGCGTAATGATGCAGAAAAACAAAGACAGGAAAGCCAGTATTATCCAGACGGCGACCA
>Ga0206916_1026_pt1 | contig 38559 bp, 30 predicted proteins | sample Alteio_BWOrgHeat_71_FD_152957 | JGI IMG/M metagenome (GOLD analysis project Ga0206916, IMG submission 152957) | Enriched cells from forest soil in Barre Woods Harvard Forest LTER site, Petersham, Massachusetts, United States -... | ecosystem: Environmental > Terrestrial > Soil > Temperate forest >... | reverse complement strand
ACCCTATTAATCTTTTACCATTTTGTCTGTTGTATGTAGTAGATGTCTGGCATTTTCCATCCGTTCGGTATTGTATGTTTTTAAAACAGAAGTATTCAGATTTTTATTTAACACATAAGCTAGTTTCCACGCTAAGTTGTATGCGTCTTGTATGCCTGTGTTCATGCCTTGTCCGCCAGCAGGTGTATGAATATGCGCCGCATCACCAGCGATAAAACATCTGTCAAGCATGAAAGCATCGGCCATTCGACTATTCACTTTGTACGTTGAAAACCATTTCAATTCTATAAAATTAACTGGCGATACAATGTGCATTTTTATGAATTTTTCGATATCGGTAAACTCATAGTTAGTAGTATCGTTATTGTGATCGGGTAAAATGCCAATAATTCTATAATGTCCTTCACCTTCCATTGGAAAGAAAAGAACGAATCCTTTCTTGATCAAAAAAATAAAAAGTTCGTCTTTGTTAATGACAGAACTGCGTAATATAACATCTGCCACATAAAATAATTTCGGTACAGTGTCTCCCTGAAAAGCAGCGTTCATTTGATGGCGCACCAGACTGTGTGCCCCATCACAACCTACAATGTACTCTGCATCTATGCGTTGTTCTTCACCATTTGCATCTTTATAATAGATACTGATACCATCTTTATTTTGTTCGAAATGCAAGAATTCAGATTTCCATAAAATTGTTTTTCCATTTTCAGTCAGGTAATCGGCAAGCAATTTTTCAGTTTTACTTTGTTCTAGTGAAAGCGCGTAAGGAAATGGTGTAACTCCTTTACCTAATCCGGAAATTTCAACAGATGCTCGTCGTTTACCTTTATAAAAAAGGTTGAGTGCTTTTGTAATTCTTCCCTTTTTAATTGCTTTATCCGCAAGGTTCATCTGCTGAAAAATTTCTAAGCTGCGCGCCTGAACTACCACCGCCTTCGACAAAAGAGTCGTGTGTTCATTTTTCTCCAGAATAATAAAATCAATATTATAGCGTAAAAGCTGTGCCGCCATACTCAAACCTGTAGGGCCACCTCCGACAATAACAACTTGTGTTTTATTATTCATGAACGAGCTGATTGGTGATAAATAAAAATGAACTGATACCAGAAGTTATGCATTTTACATCTGAAAGACAATTGCCAAAATGGTAAAAGATTAATAGGGTATAAAAAAAGTCCCCAGCTATCAGCAGGGGACTTGTCAGATCTATATTAAAAACGGTAAATTATTTTTTTTCTGCTGCCAAACGTTGTCTTGTTACTTCAGATAAGATCATACCTGTTGCTACCGATACATTCAACGAATTGATATGACCCTTCATTGGAATAGTTACGTGAGCATCTGCATAACGCAATAAATCCATCCTGATACCATCTTCTTCGCTACCCATTAAAATTACGCATGGGTCGGTCAGATCTTCGTCGTAAACAGCTTTGCTTGATTTCTCAGAGCAGGCGATAATACGCAGGCCACATTGTTTTAAGTATTTTACCGTATCAATCAAATGATCTACACGGCATACCGGAATATGGTATAAGGCACCGGCAGATGTTTTAACGGCATCGCTGTTTAATTGTGCAGCACCTCTTGACGGAACAACCATAGCATCCACACCCAGACATTCTGCGCTGCGGGCCACAGCACCGAAGTTACGTACATCTGTAACACGATCCAGCATAACCAGTAATGGATTCTTCGCATTTTCAAAACATGCCGATACAATATTATCCAGTGAAGCAAAATTGATCGCTGATAAATAACAAATAACCCCTTGGTGATTCTTGCGTGTTACACGATCCAGCTTTTCAACCGGCACTTTAATAATAGGTACTTTAACTCTGTTTGCAAGTTCAAACAATTCCTGTACAACTGCCTGCTCTATATTACGCTGAATTAAAATCTTATCAATTTCTTTTCCCGCTTCCAATGCTTCAATCACCGGACGGATACCAAAGATGACATCTTTATCGTTTGCAGGTTTATTTTCTTCATACGAAGAAAAATTTTTTCGCGGGTATTTTCTATCCTCCATGTTATGTATGCTGTATGTACAGCATCTTACTTTAGTTTGAACCGAAGTATATTCGGCTGTGATGTGATTAAAAAGCCCTCCGTTATGGGGAGGGCTTTTTAAATCAATTAAGCTCTTTATTCAGATTAGAATCAACGAGGAATTTGTCGATTGAATCAGCATCCTTATCGTAGCCATTTTCTCTAAGTACTTTTGATAGTATCTGTAGTGTAATGGCTGTTGTTCTTTTCTTATTTGTTTCTTTTATTTTATCTGCTTTAACGTATGCAATAGTTCCTTCACAGAATTTTTTGATCTCTATAGCATATTTATAAGCAGTATCTTTTTCACCTAACTTAAATAGCTGGCCAATCATATACACGTTGAAATAATCATACGGTATAGCAGGGCTTTGAATTTTATTAAAGCAATACATGATCGCTTCTTTCGCTTCTTTATTTTTGCCTTCAGACATTAACTGACCCGCAAGCGTATGATATTGACTCTTACTGTTGATAGTAAAACGCTGATAGTTTTCGTCGTAGAAAATAGATGGGTTATCTAAGTTTGTAAATTCAAACTTCATCATATTTTTAAACATCAGATCTGAATTTACCCAGCCTTCACCTGCACCTTTTATTTCAGCAGGTAATAAACGGAATGCCATCCCTTCCAACTGCAGGTAACGTTGCATTCCAATATAATCAGAAGGAGATAAGGTAGAAGAGAAATAGATCGGACGTTTCCATTTGTTATTTACGATCATGTTTAATATAACGTATGTACGCTTATCCATACCCCCGCCTTCAATAGTGAAGTTCATTTTAGGAACGATGGCTCCTGTAAGATCAGCAGGAACAATTCCCAAGGCAAGCACACCAGCAGTATCTACCGGTAAAAAGAAATTAGGAGAAGGATATACGCTTAATTCACTTTCGTTATAAATACGTGTTACTCGTCTGTCTTTTTTCTTAACCAGATCAAGGAACACAGGTAGATTTATAATACCTTCTTTATTTTTTTCAAACGTTTCATAATCCAGATAGATATAATCATTTGTACCTTGTCTGTATTGATCCGCACTTAAGCCTATTGGTAACGAATCTGATAGATAGGCCTGATTTTCCATTTGTTTTACATACCAGTCAGTATTTAATAAACTCAGGTTACATACGCGTACATCGGTACGTACGCCTTCAACTTCCTGTGCATACCATAATGGATAGGTATCATTGTCGCCACCTGTAAATAAGATAGCGTTTTGTGCACAGCTGTTCAATAAGTTTTTAGCTGATTCAACCTGGTAATAACGTTTGCTTCTGTCGTGATCGTTCCAACCTTCAGAGGCCATAATTGCAGGTACTGAAAGTAAACCGAGAGTAGCGATTGTAGCAGCAACTGCTTTATTTTTCAATACATATTTTTCAATTGTTTCCGCAAAGAATATTACAGACAACCCAATCCAGATGGAGAATGCATAGTAAGATGCAGCAAAAGTATAATCACGTTCGCGCGGTTCTGTTGGTGGTTGATTCAGATAAATAATAATCGCCAAACCTGTAAAGAAGAACAGCATACCAACGATTGTTCCGTTTTTCCAGTCACGTGTAATCTGGAAACTGAAACCCAACATACCGGCAATAAGAGGTAGTAAGAAGAAGTTGTTACGTGCTTTACTTGCAAACTGTGCTGTGTCAGCATCAAGTGTGAACCAGTTGTTTGGTCCTAACCAGGAAGAGTCTTGCTCATCGCCCATACGGCCTGCAAAGTTCCACATAAAATATCTCCAGTACATGTGGCCCATCTGATAGGTAAACATGAATGAAATATTTTCGCCGAAAGTAGGTACATGGCTTTTACTGAAGTGCATCCAGCTTCTGTACTGTTCCGGATGGCCAGGCTGGTTACTGTACATACGCGGAAACAGAACCATATCTTTAGGTTTGTATACCGGTTCTACTTTATAATCTGTAATGATGTACTTGTCTTTTCCTTTAGCATCTGTAATAGGTACGTATACAGGGCTGGTTTTTTTGTATTCCAGAACTTTTGCAGTAAAGTTTGGCCCTTTCAATAAAGGTCTGTCGCCGTATTGCTCACGCTTCAAGTAAGAAGTGAATGTCATTACGTTCTCCGGATCGTTCATATCGATTGGAGGGTTATATTGAGAACGGATTACGATAATTCCGTAAGAAAAGTAACCGATTAATATAAAACCTAAAGAAAGCAGAGAGATATTCAGTAGACGTTTGCCTGTTTTTTGTGAGTAGTAAATTGCATAAGATAAACCACCGATCAATAAGAGCATAAACGTGATCACACCTGAGCCGAAACCAAAGCCCATAGAATTCACAAATAACAGTTCGAATTGAGAAGCAATGCTTGGTAAGCCCGGGATAATACCCACCATTACAATACCCAGTAAAATTACACTGATGATTAATGTTATGAACGAACCCTTGATATCGATTTTGTCGTACTTTTTAAAATAGTATACAAATGCTAAAGCAGGAATGGCTGTTAAGTTCAGTAAGTGAACGCCAATGGAAAGCCCTACCAGATAAGCGATAAAGATCAGCCATTTTTCAGACGCTGCTTCGTCGGAGTGCGCTTCCCACTTAAGAATTGCCCAGAAGACAATAGCTGTAAAGAAAGAAGACATAGCATATACTTCGGCTTCAACTGCTGAGAACCAGGCAGAGTCAGAGAAGGTGTATGCAAGACTACCTACTATACCGGCACCCATTACAGCAATGATTTGTCCGGTTGAATAGAAACCGTGTTCATTTTTAGCAAGTTTTTTGCCAATCATTGTAATAGACCAGAAAAGGAACAATACCGTAAATGAACTGGACAATGCAGAAACTAAATTGACGCAATACGCTACATGTTGCGGGTCACTTGCAAATAAAGAAAAGAAACGTCCTACTAATAAAAACACCGGTGCACCGGGTGGATGTGGCACCATCAGTTTGTATGAGGTTGAAATAAATTCTCCGCAGTCCCAAAAACTTGCGGTAGGTTCCATCGTTGAAACATAAACGAATGTGGCAATCAGAAATACCAGCCATCCGGTAAGGTTGTTTATTCTATTATAAGTCATCACTTCGGTTTTTTAATAAAAATCGATAAGGAGCGAAATTACTAAAAAAAGCTATACAGAACTCCTTTTAGGCCTTTAAAATTGAACGTGTCGCAGAATTGTATTATTGCTTTCAGATCAAAATAAGGCACTCTTAGTGTACCGTGTACTTAAAATACGACAGCATAAAAAATATTGAACAGTCATAAAGGCTTACCTGTCAGTTTATTTCGGTTTTAAACACTTGTTTGGAACAGTAAAAAGAGAGAGGTTTTGATATCAAGAGAACAATATATTTGGAACATGAAATGTAATATAAAAGAAACATTGAGTAGTTCAGGCAATCATTTTTCGAGTGAGAGGAATAATGAATAAAAATTCTTGAAAAAATAATGAACAACAATCATCCAAGTTTAAATAGGATTGTTCTGCGTATTTCAGGATTATTTTTTAATTAAATCTATCAATAGCAGATCGTATCTGAGAATATTTTTAACTTGTTTCCGTTCAATCAATACAACCGAATATGACCATCTCATCTCAGATTAACCCTGTTTATACAACTTCAGTAGCTTATTTTTCAATGGAGTTTGCTATTCATCAACCTTTAAAAACATATTCCGGTGGATTAGGTTTTCTTTCCGGTTCCCACATGAGAAGTGCCGGTACAATGGGACAAAATCTTGTAGGAATAGGCATGTTATGGAAATATGGCTATTACGATCAGGATAGAAATGAAGACCTGACAATGCGCGTGGATTACACAACGAAATATTATTCTTTCTTAGTAGATACAGGTATTACAGTAGCAGTTAAAGTTTTTGGTAAAGATGTTTTTGTGAAAGCATTTTTATTAAAACCAGAAACATTTGATACCGTCCCCGTTTATTTTTTGAGTACCGATATACCTGAAAATGATTATTTATCTAAAACAATTTCACATCATTTATACGACCAGAATGAAGAGACCCGTATTGCGCAGAGCATTATTCTTGGTATTGGCGGTGGTAAGGTATTAGATGCACTGCAACGTAAAATCGATGTATATCATATTAATGAAGGTCATGCATTGCCCATTGCATTTCACCTGTATGAACAGCATCAAAATTGGGAAGAAGTTAAAAAACGATTTGTTTTTACGACACACACACCTGAAAAAGCCGGGAATGAAGAGCATGCATTTGACTTGTTGGAACGTGCGTCGTTTTTCGGGTCAGTACCAATGGATGCGATACATAGTTTGAATGCCTTTGTTGACGGGCGGTTCGACTATACATTGGCAGCATTGAAAATGGCGAAAAAAGCGAATGGCGTATCTGCTTTACATGGAGAGGTTGCCCGCAATATGTGGAAAGACTTTTCTAATATTTGCTATATTGATCATATTACAAACTCCCAGAATGTAGATTACTGGGCTGATAAAGCTTTACTGCAGGCATATCATGAACACAACGATCATTGGATCATGCTGCGTAAAAAAGAATTGAAAAAACAATTGTTCGAAGCAATTGCCGATCAGACGGGAGATATACTTGATCCGGATATATTGACTATTGTATGGAGCAGACGTTTTGCGGGATATAAACGACCCGATCTGATCATGCGCGATTATAACCGATTTATGAATCTGATCAACCGAGCCGAGCAACCTATACAAATGATCTGGGCGGGTAAACCATACCCTTTGGATACAGAAGCTATTGGCATCTTTAATAAGATTCTTCAGTGTACTTTAAGGTCGAATCGTGCCGTGATATTGGTCGGTTATGAATTGGGACTTTCATCTTTATTAAAAAAAGGTGCTGATGTATGGCTCAACAATCCAAGGTATACCCGCGAAGCTTCAGGTACCAGTGGTATGACAGCAGCGATGAATGCAACGTTGAATTTCTCGAATAAAGATGGTTGGGTAAAAGAATTTGGAAAAAATATGGAGAATAGTTTTATCATAGAGCATTCACTTTCTTCTGATGTAACCGAACAGGACAATCAGGATGCAGAATACTTGTATCAAAAATTAGAACAGGAAGTAATCCCTACCTATTATAATGACCAGAAGAAATGGGCACAAATGGTTCGTAAAAGTATGGATGATATATTTCCTTTTTTCAATTCAGACCGCATGGCCGATGAATATTATAAAAAGTTATATAACGCCTGATTTTGTCATAAATAAGCATTTTAAAAAAATAGTTTGAGGGCATCAAAAAGCTATTAGGGTATGGAGTATATCTTGATAGCTTTTTTAATTTTTCAGCAGGAATTCAGTCTGTATAACCCTTTGAATATCTGACCAAATAGTGATTTTTGTACCTGTAAGCGGTTGAAATAATCAGAATAATCTTACCTGAGCGGCGGTTTTTTCCGGAATTAATATTAATTTAGATTAATTATAAATTAAAAAACGAGTTAAATATTTGTTAATTATCTATAAATGAGTGATTAATAATATTTAATGAAACTTGGCTAACGAGCACATGCAAATATTGCTCATCCATCTTCGATACGTATCACAATAATGAATCATTTACTTAAAGGGGTAATTATTCTCTTTTGTTTTCTTCTTTCTTGTTCGGTATTTGCTCAGCATAAATTATCAGGTAAAGTAATTTCTTCCGGCGATAGTACACATGTTGGAGGTTGTACGGTTTCTTTGAATAATGGAAAATACATAACCTCAACCGATTCGTTGGGCCGTTTTCATTTTAAAAATTTAGAGAATGGAACCTATACCTTAAACACATATAGTATTGGTTTTTTAAATACACAACAAACAGTTGTGATTGAAGGCAAACACAAACATCTCATCATTTATACTGAACCTGACCGTACAGAGGATGTAATTGAAATTACTGCCACTGCACCCAGTTCACATATGGATGATGTGGTTGATATGGGTATCTATGTAGCTAAAAAATCAGAAGTAATTATCATCGATAGTTTAACGGTAAATGCAGCTACTAATAATGCCAGACAGGTATATGCACGTGTACCTGGTTTAAATATCTGGGAAAATGATGGTGCTGGTATACAACTGAGTATTGGCGGCCGCGGATTGGATCCAAACCGTACATCCAATTTTAATGTACGTCAGAATGGATACGATATTAGTGCAGATGCATTGGGTTATCCTGAAAGTTATTATACACCTGCCATTGAAGGCGTGGAGCGGATTCAATTGGTACGGGGTGCCGCATCGCTTCAGTACGGAACACAGTTTGGGGGTTTCTTAAATTTTGTGATGCGCAAACCTGTTGCGGATAAAAAAATACAATTGGTTGCGAGACAAAGTGCCGGGACGTATGGTGGCGGTACATTAGCCTTATACAATACATTTACAAGTCTTAGCGGCACAGTTGGCAAGTTAAGCTACTATACCTACTTTCAATTGAAAACAGGAAATGGCTGGCGTCCGAATTCCGGCTTCAATACAAAAAATTATTACGGCAATATAAATTATCAATTCAACAAACGTACGTCCATTGGTTTTGATCTTACAATGATGAGCTACCTGGCGCAACAGCCGGGAGGCTTATCAGACCAGATGTTCAAGGATGACCCGAGACAAAGCAACAGAGAGCGTAACTGGTTTCAGGTAAATTGGAAAATGGCTGCCATACATTTTACACATAAGTTTAATGAATCAAATGAATTTAATTTCAGAATGTTTGGCTTGTATGCAAACCGTTATACGGTTGGTTTCAGGCCTAACAGAGTAGCAACAGTCGATGATAACAGTGAGCGTGATTTAATCAGAGGAGATTTCAGAAACATTGGTGCCGAAGCTCGTTATATGAAACGCTATTATGTGGGCAAGAAATACATGGTCTTATTGGTTGGTGCCAGAGGATATTATGGAAACAATTTAAGTACACAAGGTTTAGGCAGTAGAGGGAAAGATGCAAACTTTAATTATGCGGCAGACAATTTTATGAATTACAATTACAATTTTCATAATAAAAACCTGGCCCTGTTCGCAGAAAATATTTTTTATATAGGCAATAAAATTTCGATAACACCCGGTCTCCGATTTGAATACATTAATACCAATGCCGACGGTTATTATGGAACGCAAACAAAAGACTTAGCCGGCAATATTATATCAAGTGATACGACCTTTCAGAAACGTTCAAACACCCGTCACTTTATACTAGGCGGACTAGGTATCAGCTACAAGCCAATATCGAAGATGGAGATCTATGGTAACATTTCTCAGAACTACCGCTCTATTACCTACAGCGATATGAATATTTCAAATCCCTCTTTTATTATTGATCCGAATATGAAAGATGAAAGAGGATTTACTACAGATGTAGGCTTGAGGAGCATACAGACAAAACGTTTTATCTATGATGCCAGTTTCTTTATTCTGAATTATAACAATCGTATCGGAGAGTTCTTAACAACAGATGCTTCCAACCGTGTGCTTAGAGAACGTACCAATATTGGACAGGCAATAATGGTTGGGGTAGAATGTTATCTGGAGTATGACGTGCTTAAGCTTTTCATGCCGAAAACAAAAGTATGGTCCGGAGCTTTATTCACCAATTCTGCCTTCATTCATTCCAAATATGTTAAAAGTGCTATTCCCGGTGTGCAAGGCAATGAGGTTGAATTTGTACCCAATGTAAATTTGAAATTGGGTGCAAGAATGGGTTATAAAAAATTCAAAGCTTCGTTTCAATATACTCACTTGTCACAACAATTCTCTGATGCTACAAACGCTGTTGATGGCGGTGTTTCGGGTGTGGTTGGTATTATACCTGCGTACAGCATTATGGATTTTAGTTGTTCGTACGAATATAAAATATATAGGATCGAAGCAAACATTAACAACTTAGCTAATCGAATTTATTTTACCCGCAGAGCAACAAGTTACCCTGGTCCGGGAATTTTACCGTCGGATGGGAGAGGATATTATCTGACACTGCAGATTAAGATATAGTTGCCAGATACTAGTTTCAAGTTACCAGACGATAAAAATAAAAATAGCCCAATGCAGAAAGCTTAAGGCTGAAAGCTAAAAGGAGCGGTAAAAGTACTAAACACTTTTACCGCTCCTTTTCATTTAAGATTTAACATTTTTTCTGATCTACTCTATGCTTCGTACTTTTTTCGTCTGGTAACTTGAAACTAGTATCTGGCATCTAGACCTATTCTTTCGCTGCTGCATACTGCAGAGCACTCAGTTGGCTGTACATGCCATTTTGGTTCAGCAATTCTTCATGCGTGCCGGATTCCATAATTTCACCTTTATCCAATACATAAATTCTGTTCACGTGTTGAATAGTTGACAAGCGGTGTGCAATAATAACTGATGTTCTGCCTGCCATCAATTTTTCTGTCGCCTGCTGAATCAATTCTTCTGTTTCAGAATCAATAGAAGATGTTGCTTCATCCAGAATTAAAATTTTAGGATCGTATACCATTACACGGATAAAGGAAATGATTTGTCGTTGCCCGGCTGATAAGGTGCTGCCGCGTTCCATCACTTCATAATCCAAGCCGCCGGGTAAGCGTTCTATAAAACGTTCGGCGCCCACCAACCGAATGGCGTGCCAGATCTTTTCCTCTGTAATTTCCGGATTATATAAAGTAATATTGTTTCGGATGCTTCCTGAAAATAAAAAAACATCCTGCAGAACTAAGCCAATCTGCAAGCGCAATTCATGCAGATTATAATCTCGTATATCTGTACCGTCAATTTTGATAGAACCTTTTTCTATATCATAAAAACGATTCAGCAAATTAATGATAGAAGATTTGCCGGCGCCGGTAGAACCCACAAATGCAATACTACCACCTTGCGGCACATTAAATGAAATATCTTTTAAAACCGGTTGATTTTCGATATAGTTGAAATAAACGTGTTCGAACGAAACATTACCTTTAATAGCCGGCAATGGTTTTGTGCCGGTAGATTGAATAGGTGTTTCATCATCTAATAGTTTCAGGATCCTGTCGGAACTTACGACCGATAGCTGCAGCGTATTAAAACGATCGGCAATCATACGGATAGGACGGAAGAACATAGAGATGTACATAATGAATGACACTAGTGTACCAAACGAACTTGTTTCTCCCAGAACCAGTTTTGACCCGAACCAGATTAATAATACAATACCTAAAGAACCAATAAACTCTGCAATCGGGAAATATATTGAATACGCATTAACCGATTTTAAATTTGAATCGCGGTGTTCGATATTAATCTTTTTAAACTTGGCATATTCGCGTTGTTCGCTGTTAAAGATCTGTACAATGCTCATACCTGTAATATGTTCCTGTACAAAAGTATTCAGATTAGAAACTGCAATCCGTACCTGGTTAAAAGAATCTTTGATGCGCTCTTTAAATACATACGTGCTGAACAATAAAATCGGCAATGGACACAAACAGATCAATGTTAATCGCCAATCGATATACAGCATAAAACCGAAAATGAAGATCAACTGAAGGAAATCACCCAAAATGCCTGCCAGGCCATCGGACGTAAAATTTGAAAGCGTTTCGATATCAGAGATGTTGCGGGTAACCAATCGGCCAATAGGTGTTTTATCAAAAAAGCTCAGGCGAAATCTCAGCAAGTGTTTGAACAAGCGCATCCGCATATCACGAATGATTGTTTGTCCAAGTTTGCCTGCCAGATAAGTATCATAATATTGCATGAATGATTGTGCGATTAAAACAACAACCATCAACCCGATCATAATATATAAACCATTCAGATCTTTATTGGCAATTTTATCGTCGATAGCAACTTTAACCAGATACGGTTTTACTGAAGCAAGTATAGCTCCGGTTAATGTTAAAAATACTTGTGTATAGAATAAGTGTTTGTAAGGTTTTACAAACTGAAATAATCGGTTTAAAATCTTTATATCAAATAGATTGCCGCTTACGGCACCACTTTCTTCTTTTTGCACAGTTTTTAAATTTCCTTATTAACGTATTATGATTTACTAGAAGTTCCGTTAGCGGCATTTTTCATATCTCTTTTATATAGAAATAAATGCAGCCCAATCCCCATTAACATACCTATAATTCCACCGATATAGCCATAATTGTTAATTTGTACTACACGTTGAAATGCAATCGGATCAAGAATGTCTTTTGGTAAACTTTCTTTTAATGAAGTAACTGAGGAAGGTTCAGGCATATATGTGGCTATTATGGCAAATATAAAAGACATAAAAAATGTTACCAGATAGGTATAAAAAGTGTACATCATAAGCTTGTGTGTATTTTTATGAATTCTGCCAAAAGCAGTTAATATAATACCAAAAGGAATTCCTGTTTTCCATGCATTGATAATACCGATCATACCTGCTTTGGCACGCGGATGCCAGCTGTGAGGCATATCATAATCGTTGAACCGGAATTTTGTAAAAAATTCTTCAGAAATTGAAAAAGTGATCTGATCGTGAATAAAGCCATACAAGCTCGCCATCATGGGAGCAAGGATCAGCAAGGCGATGAAAATGAATGTACGCATAAAGAGCTTAGGATATTTTGAAGAACTTATACTTCTCTTATAATCTTCAAAGATTAAAGATACTAAAAACTTGTAAAAGATAAGGATTCAGGAAATGCTTATGTAATATTCTTAAAGCACACACGTTTTGCTTATTTATAAAGAATGCCGTATTTAAGCGATACTATTGGAATTGAGGACTAATTAGATATTTATATGATATTATCTGGAATTGTATTATTTGTATGCGGTGCACTTGCTTTTGCGTTAAGTGCTGTTTGTGGAGGAGGAGCCAGTTTTATATTGATTCCGATCTTAGGTCTGTTATTGCCCGGTGCGCAGGTTCCCGCAGCTTTGTCAATAGGTACGGCAACAAGTTCAATTTCCAGAATTGCAGTCTTTTATAAAAACATCCGTTGGGAGATCGTTACACGTTTCGTTCCTCCTGCCATACCTGCCGTATGGCTTGGCGCATGGCTGCTTACATACATAAACCCGATATACCTGGAATTGATCTTAGGGGTTTTTCTGCTTTCTAATCTTACATTATTATTTAAATCGAAAGACAAAAATAAAGCTGAATCAAAAATGCCTAAATGGGTCTTATTCGTGATTGGTTTTGTGGCAGGTTTTGTATCGGGGTTAACCGGTGCTGTAGGTTTATTATTTAATCGCTTTTATTTACGTTATGGTTTAAGTAAAGATGAAATTGTTGCAACCAGAGCCGCAAATGAACTATTACTCCACGTGATAAAATTGTGCTTGTATGCATCTTTTGGGTTGCTAACCATAAAGGTAATCGGTTTTGGTGTGATCGTAGCTATTGCTGCTATACTATCCTCTGTTCTTGTAAAACGCATCCTGCCTTATATAAGTGAAAATCTATTTCAAAAAACAGGCTATGGAGCAATGGTTGTTTCAGGTTTATTTATGTTTTTAAATGCTTCAAGTAACGTGATCAGCCAAAATCAAATGCAGATGTCTTATAAACCGGTGGAAGAAGGGTTGGAAACAAAAATGCAATGGCGGCAGCGCACATTCGAAGTAGATTTTGAATACGACGATGGCTCTTTTGAAATAGAGCACGATATTAAAATGGCAGATTTACCGGAAGACAAACAGATGAAGGTAAAACAATTGTCGCAATCAGCAGATAAAGTATTATTAGAAGAAGTATATGGAATCAATAAACATTATTATGAAGTATATGTCTATAAAGCAGGGCAGCTTAGTAAATATGATATATAATCTTGAATGAGCTTCGAGGCTACAACATTTAAATTAAAAAAAACACTCCTTCAAAACAATTTTTTTGAAGGAGTGAAAAATAAAAGAACTTTAATTTTTTATTTCATATATCTGAAATCGTGACCTGCTGGTAATTGTACCAGGAATTCATAGATCATCTGGATCACTTGCTCAACATCTGTTTTGCTTACAATCTCAACAGTTGTGTGCATGTATTTTAACGGTAAGGAAATTAAAGCAGAAGCTACACCGGCATTTGAATAAGCGAAAGCATCCGTATCGGTACCTGTTGCACGTGTTGCAGAAGCACGCTGAAAAGGAATCTCTTTACGTTCCGCCGTTTCGATGATCATCCTTAATAAATTATTCTGCACTGCCGGTCCGTATGTTAATACAGGGCCTTTGCCACAGGATAAGTCACCGCTTGTGATTTTATTGTACATAGGCGATTGTGTATCGTGGCAAACATCTGTTACCACGGCAACATCCGGTTTGATTCTGTGGGCGATCATTTCTGCCCCACGCAAACCAATTTCTTCCTGAACCGCATTTACGATGTATAGTCCAAACGGAAGTTGGTTGTTGTTTTCTTTTAATAAACGAGCTACTTCAGCAATCATGAAACCGCCAATACGGTTGTCTAATGCACGACCACAGTAATAGCGCTCGTTCAGAATCATAAATTCATCTTCGAATGTGATTACGCAACCTACGTGAACACCTTTGGCTTCTACCTCTTCTTTAGAGCTGCAGCCCAGGTCAATAAATATATTTTTTAACGTCGGTGCTTTGTCGTTCTCCTCATCACGCACGTGGATGGCAGGCCAGCCAAATACTCCTTTTACAACACCTTTATCTGTATGGATATTTACACGTTTAGAAGGAGCGATCATTGTATCTGAACCGCCGTTTCTGCGAACGTAGATATATCCTTCTTTCGTGATATAATTCACAAACCAGGAAATTTCATCCGCATGTGCCTCAATGACTACTTTATATGGCGCATCCGGATTAATAATTCCTACTGCTGTTCCGTAGGTATCGGTATAAAAGGTGTCTATGTATGGACGGATATAATCTAACCAAATATGCTGACCGGAAGATTCAAATCCTGTCGGAGCAGCGTTATTCAAATATTTATGTAAAAATTGTTCGCCCGAATCGTTAATAATACCCATGTGAAATAAATGATTTTAGTTATTGTAACGAATATACGTAGCCGTGCGTTAAAAATGATAATTCTTTTTAAAAATCTGGTTTGCCCAAAGTTCTGTTTGTTTATGTAAATAATTGATAAATAGAATTTTGTATTATATTTTTAAGGGCCAATTAAAATATAATACACTTTTATAGATTCAAGGTTCAATATTTCCGTAAATGCATACGGTATTCTTACAAATGTTTTAAGATTTAACTGATTTGAATATGTCACAGCGCATTGGAGTTATTGATATGGGGACGAATACGTTTCATTTATTAATTACAGATATTGTAGATGATAAGCCACATATTTTAGTGAATGAAAAATCAGCCGTTGGTTTGGGTAAAGGCGGTATCAATAGAGGTGTGATTACCGTAGAAGCAATGGATCGTGCGCTTAATACACTGAAAAAATACAGAGCAGTATTGGATACGTATGCTGTTACACATGTTATTGCTACAGGAACCAGCGCAGTGCGTACAGCAACCAATAAACAACAGTTGATTGATCGTATAAAAAATGAAGTAAATATTGAAGTGGAAGTAATTGATGGTGCCCGCGAAGCAGAACTTATTTTCAGAGGCGTGCAGCAAGCGGTATTCATGGAAGATAAAATTTCCCTTGCAATGGATATTGGCGGGGGAAGTGTAGAATTTATTATAGGTAATCAGAATGAAATTATATGGAAGCAGAGTTTTGAAATTGGCGGACAACGCTTGATCGAACGCTTTCACATGCATGATCCTATGCGTGAAGACGACCGTATAATCATGCATGAGTATTTTGATCATGTATTAGTGCCGCTGAAAGAAGCCATTCAAAAATGGAATCCCGTATTATTTATCGGTTGTTCCGGCACGTTTGATACGCTTGCCGAAATGAATATTCAATACCACAGAGAAAAAATATTACTCGAAAAACAAACCAGCTATTTATTGTCGCGTACTGATTTTAAGCGTATGCGCGATCAGATGGTGACAAGCACAAAGGCTGAACGGTTGAAAATTGCAGGCATGATTGAGCTGCGCGCGGATATGGTTGTTGTAGCTGTGTGTTTGATAGAGCATGTCATGAGATTGGTTCGCACGCACGCCATTACAGTTTCTACTTATTCCTTAAAAGAAGGTGTGTTATATACTATGCTGGATGGCGAGAAGGTGGGAGGAAATTACTAGTTTTTTAATTTCGGTTATTGATGAATTTATTGTAAATTATTTTAGTAATGAAGATGTACTTAAATAAGTAAGAGAATGAAATTTATAATAGCCTTTATTTATTACTCCATTTGTATTGTTTCTGTAAGTGCGCAATCGGTAAACATTGATTCCATAAAAATCGATAATGGAATTTTGATGAAAATTTCACTTGAAAAATTAAAACGACTACATGCAATTGATAGTGTTGTACCTGTTCCGAGATCAATGGAGGTTTCGGTAGCGGATTCTTTAATTTACATCGGATCGTCTTATTTTCACTATGATAAAATAACGGGGATCTGTGAGCCCGGTAAAATTGTTTTTGATGATAAAATAAAATTCCTGTCAATTAGCTCTCACAAGTTAAGCAAAGAAACTACGTTTGAAGAAATTAAAAAAATGTTTCCGACAGATTGTTCTATTATATATCCGATTGATATTTCTCAGGATGCTGCCAAATATATGACGTGCGGCATCTGGACAACAAATTCATACGGTCATAGATTAGATATTAAATTGTTATTTATATTTTCAGAAAATAAATTAAAACGAATTGATTTTTGGCAACCGAGTTGAAATTTCTAATCAACTCAGTGTGGCGTTTAATTTATGATTCTAATGTTGTTGCTTTATTTATTTTTGCAACTCAACTTTGTCATTAAATAAATGTTAAATAAATATGTCGCATATATTAATCAAACAAGATTCTAATTAGTGAAAGATTGTTAACACAAACATTTTTAGCACGTTGTTGATCATGCGTATTTTTTGTAAAATCCATTTATTGAATCGATAGCTATTTCATAATATTGGTTTGCAGACCCGTGCAACTTCGCATCGATTAGAACGGTATAAAGCCTCAGAAGTATTGCCCCCGCCTAATGAGAACGATTAAGTCTAAACTATTACTGGTTTATTTATTATTTACATGCATTACTTTTTCTTCGTGCTTTTATTGCTATACAATCTATAGAGCGAGAGAGTATAATGCAGAGGTGAAAGATCTTATTCATGTAATATCTTCAGAAATTTTGCTGCTTAATAAATTGGAAATGCAATTCGTTGCCTATGATTCAAAAAATAATTTATTTTTTGAAGGCGCGGGTAGCAGCTATGTTGAAAAGCACCAGAAATTAGTTGATTCAATAAACAAAAAGATAAAAATACTGGAGCATCAAGATATTATTAATGATAAGATTGCACAAAGTCTGGAACAATTAAAAGTACAAATCATATATTATAACAATGATTTTTTGACATTTGTTTCTAAAATTAAAGAGCGTGGATTTCGGGATCTTGGGGTTGAAGGCTTGATGCGCTCACGTATTCATAACATCGAAAATTCATATCAGAAATCCCAAGATGAATCGCTGTTACTGACAATACGCAGAAATGAAAAGGATTATTTTTTAAGAAAAGATACGGTTTATATTGGCAAGCATAGAAATAATGTATTATTATTTCGCAATCAGATTAAAAACAATCCACGTTTATCAGTTGCTGAAAAAAAGTTATATATGGATTGGCTGGATGATTACTTTCAGTTTTTTAGCAAATGGGTAAAGATTGATAAAGAAATCGGTATTGACCAGGGAACGGGCCTGACGTATAAGATGAAAGCTCATAACACACAATTTGAAACCATTTTACAGGATATCCATACAGAATCAAACAGGAGCGACAGGGTATTAAGCAACAATAATAAAGCAGTTCTGATTACGGCTATTGGCGTCTCTGTTATTCTAAGTATTATACTGAGCGTGTTGTTTTCTTATATCTTCACAAAGCCTATAAAAGAGTTATCAGATTATATTGATTTAATAGTTAAAAATAATTTTTCTGTGCCAACCAAAAATATTCAAACTAATTCAAATGATGAAATAAAAGATTTATTTGACAACTTGAATTGGATGGTTAACCGCGTTGAGATTTATATCAAAGAAATTAAAAAAAATGAATTGATTATTGAAGCCAGCGAAAAAAAGTTTCGGTCACTTATTGAGAATAGTAATGATGCAATTGCATTAATAGATCAATCAGGGAAGATATTGTATGCAAGCGCTTCAACAGCAAAGGTGATTGGGTATACATCTGATGAAATAGAAGGCAGACTTGTTTTTGAGGATATTCATCCAAAAGACAAAATCAAATTTGTTGAGCATTTAAAAAACATCTCCCTGCAACCAGGAATGAATCTGCATGTGGAGTTAAGAAAAAAGCATAAAGACGGTAGCTATCGTTGGTTGGAATGCCATTCCTGTAATATGTTAGAAGATTTAAGTATACATGCCATCATTACAAACTATAGAGATATTACCAGCAGAAAAATAAGCGAGTTTAAAATTGAAAACCAGTATAGAGAATTGCAAAAAGTAAATGCAGAACTCGATGGATTTGTATATAGCGCTTCTCATGATTTAAAAGCACCATTACTTTCAATACTGGGAATTATAAATATTGCGAAAGCTGATTCTAAAGAAGAGGTTTCTGTTTTCTATTTTGATATGATTGAATCAAGTATTAAAAAACTGATTCATGTAATAAAAGATATTATAAATTTTTCCAGAAACACACACCTGGAAGTAGAACAGAAAGCTGTTGATTTTAATCAGATCATTCAGGAGTCTATTCAATCATTAAGTTATTTAGAGAATAAAGGGAAAGTTATTTTTGACATAAGAATTAATCAGTCAAAGATTTTTTATTCGGATAAAGCACGACTGGGAATGATATTTAACAATATGATCTCAAACGCCATTATCTACCATAACTATAAACAGGAAAAATCTCTTATCAGTATTTCTGTTTCTTTTACTGAATCTGACCAGGTTGAAATTATTATTTCGGATAACGGACAAGGAATAGAACCCATATATCAATCTAAAATATTTGACATGTTTTATCGTGCATCCACAGATTCCAAGGGGTCGGGACTGGGTTTGTATATAGTAAAAAATATAATTGATAAAATGGATGGAACAATTGAATTGATTTCTATTCCGGGCATTGGCACGCAATTTAAAATGGTTTTTGCAAATAAGGAAGTAGGCATAGACATACCAGTACCGTTTGAAGCTCCTTCAATAAACTATTCAGATATTCGCTGATACAAAAATTACGATAATTGTAATTGCTTAAAAATGCTGATTTATTTGCAACGAGAGGTGTTGTTTGCAGAGAACCCCCGATTGATTTATAGAAATAAATTGAATTTAATAAAGCTGATTATTTTTTACACCAAAGCTTTTCAGTATCTTTTACCGGAATAAGCTGAAACGAATTGCCTCCCTGAACATTGAATAAGCACCGTGTCAGCAATTCTTCTATTAAACTATATTTAGATGTCACAATTTATTGCCAGGATTGTTTTGAATATACTGGTATTGCAGCCGATTTTATTTACACTGTCTATACAAAATGCGTGCGCGCAAAATGCTGTAAACGTGCAGGCAGAGACTGTGGGTACAATTTTACAAATGTATCAGCCAACTCCAACAGCAAATAGAAGAACTATCAGTCAAACATATTACGAAGTTTCTCCTTATACAAACACTGAATACACCCAAATGGAGTATACGGTTAATGAAACATATACATTTAAAGTATATAATCTATATCCGGTAGATGCATTTCGTAGCGGCCAAAAACTTATGATCCGTTATGACACGGCAAACCCTCAGCAATACAAGTACCTTTTATATAAACCTTATTTTTCACCCGGAGAGCTTCCGGATACTACAGAAGGAATGATTTCGACGTTGTATGAAATGAATAAGTGTGAGATTTATTATAAGGTGTATGACCCAAACGACAGCTTTGATATAACAATAAAAACCCGCAATAGATATTTATCTCCTGAGTTATTTGATAGTGCCTTGATCAGAGAAAACTATGTTTATAAAATGTTATATAATAAAAATGATCTTTCAACATATAATTCGGAGATTTTATTCAACAAGCAAATAACTACTACATATACTGAATTGAATAAACAGACGTATATGGCTTTATTTCACATGACAAATAAATCTCCCCTGGAAGCTATTGTCAATCTGAATGCTTGTATGCAGATGGATCCAGGAAATCCTTTTTATATTTTTCAGCGAGCAAAATGTTATGATGATTTATATGAGAATGAAAAGGCATTGGAAGATTTTAATACATATATTAAAATGAGCCCCGCCCAAATAAGAGGATATATTCGCCGTGCAATGATATTAATTCGTTTGAAAAGATATGAAGAAGCTCGTGCTGATTTGAATAAGGTGCTTGCCCAAAAACCAAATTATGATGAGGCAAATTATTTAATGGGCGTACTTTTTTATAATACAAAAAAATACGATCAGGCTGTTGAATATTATACCAAGGCAATTTTATACACAACAAGAAAAGAGAAAGCTTTTTATTATTATGATCTTGCTTTGGCGGAAAGAAAATCTTCAGATAAAAGTTTAACCAGATCGGATTTTTCAGAAGCTGAACGGGAAGCCATTCAAAATAATTACAAAAGAATTTACGGCAATCAACCCCACGTAAACAAATTGCACAAGGAGTTCCATAGTCTCTATGTAGCGCTTAGTTCCGATAATTATATTCAGCCATACAGAGCAATTCATTCAGATATGCAGGCGCATATAATTCTTCCTTATACCATTCAGCAGTCAGGAGGGCCTGCAGTGTATCAGGTATATAAGGGATCTGCTACAATGAATCATAATAAAAATCCTGTTGCCATTACGCTTGGCACGATGAGTATAGAAGTAGGAGGGTATAAACGCTTATATGGACGATTTGAAACAGGTGCTACAATTATGAATGGAGCCTCAGCTGCCTTTTCAATGCGTACGGCAATTGGCTATAATATTAAATTGCGGGACAATGACCGTTTTATCATAAGACCGGAAATAGGTTGTGTGTACATGAACCAGCGTTTTCATTTTCAATCGATCGATTTTATTACCGGTAGCGGCGTTATTTATATTGATGGGCAAAAGTATACACCATCCGTTCGGGTACAGGATCTTCAGGTTAGTATGCGTGAAAATGTATTTAATTTTACACCTGCATTGGGTATATGGTTTCGTCCTTATAAGTCAAGATTTGTATTTAGAGCTACTGCAGGTTATTCGTATTCTTTCTATCAAAATTACAGCATGCACTTTCGGGGAGGGAATACAAGTAAAAGAGAAAGCATGGATCAGGTAAATATGTCGTATACGAATACAAATGGGCAGACTACGAACTTCTTTAAGTATTCTGGGTTGTATGCAGGAATAAGTGTTGGTATACGAATTAAATAAGATAAAATAAATAAATCATTTACTGATCGAATGAAGTGAATCATTTAATTTCCGATAAAGACACTTTCTTCACTTTTTTTGAAGCACCAATCGACGCATATATTCTGCCCGAACGTTTTACCTTTCCGTTTGATTATGTCCCGCACGCATTGTGTTTGCTGGCTGTAAAAGAATTACAAGCACATCTTGATACTCAAGATGAATGGCTACATAATTTTGGTTTATCTGGTGAAGAAGAGGAAGGGAATACGATAATCGGAAAAATGTTTGGTGTGTTACTCGTACAAACCCAACAAAACGAAATCGGTTATCTATCTGCATTTTCGGGTAAGCTGGCAGGTGGCAATCACCATGCAAAATTTGTCCCACCTGTTTTTGATCTGCTCACTGAAACTAGTTTTCTGAATACCGGTATGGCTGAGCTTGCACGGATGAGTGCTGAAATTAAGATATTGGAAGAATTACATATCTTATCAAATGAAATGCAGATCAAGATTTTAAAAACGGCACGCAAAAAATATTCCATTGTCTTACAAAATGAAATTTTTGATCACTATCATTTTTTAAATCAGGCAGGAGAAGAAAAAAGCCTTCGTGAAATATTTAAATATACTGGCAGTAAAAATCCGCCGAGTGGTGCAGGAGAGTGTGCAGCACCTAAGCTGTTGCAATATGCTTTTCAGCATCAGATGAAGCCGCTTGCATTGGCTGAGTTTTGGTGGGGGCTGTCACCCAAATCAAATTCATGGAAGCACGGGCATTTTTATCCGTGTTGTCATGAAAAATGCGAACCTATTTTAGCACACATGCTTGCAGGAATTGAGATGGATGAAAAACCGGGATGAGTACATTTTACAAAAAAATGAATTTTGGATCGAAAATAGAGAACTTTAGAGTGCGATCAATAAATTAATTATTGATCGGCGAGATGAACTCGAAACGAATAAGATAACTACCTTATTATTTGATACAGCTTTGATTAAATAATTCAAAAATGTCGTACAACGAAAAGATTGCTGATAGAGTTAGAGAAGCACTTGTTCACTTACCCAATGTGGAAGAGAAGAAGATGTTTCGCGGTGTAACCTTTATGGTGAATGGGAAAATGTGCATTAATGTTGTTGAAGATGAAATGATGTGCCGCATTGACCCATTATTACATGAAGCTGTGGTTGAGATGCGTGGTTGCCGCACCATGAAAATGAAAAATAGAGAATATAAAGGATTTGTGCTGATAGATGAAGAAGGAATGAAAACAAAAAAAGAATTTGATTATTGGGTTAGCCTTGCGCTCGAGTTTAATACAAGGGCTAAAGCAGCTCCAAAGAAAAAGAAGTAGTTCGAAATATTTTTATATGAATGAGTGCTATTTCATAAATGCCGTAACGTTTAATGCATCTGAATGGCAATCTTTGTTATACCTATAAATAGGCGTGTTCAGAGGTAGTATATATTAAGTAATACTTTTTTCCATTTTCGTCATAAAACAAATATGTAACAAAAAATGAAATAGGTGTAATTTTTTCTTTCCCATAGCAGAGTACCTTGCATCATCAGAATTCTAAATTAAATAGCTATGGAAAGGATTATTTATTTTGTATTCGTGGCATCACTTATTTTATTCTTTTATAAACAAAATAGAGAAAGTCGCGAAGCAGCTAATGCAACATCGGAATTGTATTCCAATGAAGGAAATATAAAAGGAACGCTCGAGTGTAAAACATCTGACGGTATGGTTTATAGCAAAGACTTTGATTATCAGTTAAACTTTGGAGAGCCTATTTATACCATAAATAAAGATAGTTCATATACTATTGTAATTCACAAAGGTGATGCCAGTGCTACAACAGCCGGAGCGGGAAATCAGGACTATCTTAAATTTACACTGGCTAGTGATCTGGTATCTTTGAAATCATTGGATGAATTTGATTTTATACATGATCTTGATACCGAGGATAAAAAAATAACACGGTTTCAGGCAAATTATATGCATGCACCTTTGTCACAAACAAAAATGAAACTGGAGCATATTTATTTTGATCCTGCACATGGAATTTTTAGTGCAGACTATGTCATTCATGTAGATAGCAGAAACAACCAGTCAGGCAATCAAGCAACGATCAGCGGTTCTATCGACTCAAAAATTGCGTATTACCCTTATACAATTTCTCAAAAGTAGAATAACTCACTATTCTCCTTTTAACGCTCGGTATATATCTTTTTGATAATAGGAAAATAAGCCTGTAATAAACAAAGAAATTGCGTTAGAGATTAAAAAGCTTTTCATAATGGTTGAATTGTCATTTTGAAATAGTAACAAACTAATGCCTGACGAAAATAAAATAACAAAAAAGAAAACAGGAATAACGTATACCTTTTTGTGCAAGACTTTATTTGTAATGAAAAGAAAAAATAACGTTAATATGGTTGAAACAAAGCTGACAAATAAAGGAAGAATGTAAATGATACCGCCATCACCGGAAATTGTTTTAGGGTATACAATAGCAAAATAAAATGGAGAAGGTAAAAAATACAAAAGAAATAACCATAATATGAGATGCCTGATTTTAATTTCGATTTTCATAAAAAAAGAGAATTAAGTATTCAGTATAGATAATAGATATAAATTTTAATGGCTCATTTATTTTACTTTGATATACTTTAATAAAAAACTGTTAGACCAACTTATTTTATCGATCTAACAGTTTTATCGTTTACATACCACTGACTTTTTTATCTTTCGGATATTTGACTGAATATTTCAGCATAAGTTTTTTTGTTTCGGCACCTGCAAGTGTAAGCTTCCAGGTAAGTTTGCCAGTAGTTGCATCAACAGTTGCACCGGAAGATTCAATCAATTCAACTTCTAACGAACTGTTTTTAGAAATTGGATATTGGTCTTCTATTACAATTGTAACAGGATCTTTTTTTGTGTTGCGGATCACAATTTCATACCCATATTCTTCTTTACGGTTTGTCCCAATCATTTTCTTCGATGTGTAATCAGTAATTAAATTACGCTCTATCACAATGCGCGGATCACGGCCCAAAGAAATATCTAAAGTGTCGGTTGTATTAGTTGCATCAATATATGTTTTGCCTACAAACGTACCTTCGAAATAAATATTCGCATTACCGGAAAGAATGTTATACGTATCCCATTTAGTGATACGTGCCAGTAGAAATGCCGCCAGATCTAATTTTGGTACAGCAGCATATTCGTAGTCTGCAACAAGATCAATGTTTTTAATATCTACTTGCTGTCCTTTGCCACCAGACAGAATCGTATATGGCAGGCCAATGGCAAATTCTACAGATAAGGTCGTTTCAAATTCAGCCGTATAATCTGAAACAGTCAGGGCACTGGTTGTGCCAGCGCTCTTATAAGAAGCACTTATATCTTCTTCATAAGCCATATTTTTTTCAGCACTGCGAGCTGGAGCATAGCTTGCAGCTTTTTTATATTTAGGAACGGAAGGATCATAAATATCCAGGTACCAGTTTGAAAGCACCGGCTTATTACCGCCTACTGCCGGATTGGTAGTAGATAGTGTAATCTTTACATTCTTCCAGTCGTAACCTGTGTTTTGATATACCTGTGCTTTGTATGCCAGCTGCACGGGAGACTTTGTATCCTTTGCACGTATATCATATAGTGGATACCAACCCGCATTTGCAGTAATGTATGTAGTTGTTAAGGATCCTGAAACCGGATTTTTAGCAGAGACAGTTACTATAATAGTACTGCTTGGTTGATTTGCTGTCTGATTGTATTCGTTCAGCTGATTGGTATAGCTGCTCAGCTGTGCTGAATATTTCCGGATCAGAATTTTGTTATCAATAATATCTTCTCTGATTTCCTCCATACGGTCTTTAAAGAAATCGGCCATGTCTTCCAGTTCTTTTGCTGTAAGATTGGTATTTTGTCCTTTGATGCTTTGATTCGCCATGATCAGCTGTTCTTCTTTTGCCAATACTTCATTCATCTGATTGGTAAAATCAACCAGCATAGAATATCGGTCAATGGAGTCTTCCAGAGTTTGTATTTTAGTTGATTTGGTATCTTTTTTCAGATAATCGGTTTCGTGTTCTACCGAAAGAATAATGAAGTCGCCCTTGCCGCTTACCTGAATGCTTTGCGGATCCAGAAAAGTTGATTGGTTTTGCAAACGGATTTCTGTTTTACCCGATTCAATATTAATCGGAGTGTTTGTTTCTATTTGTGCGCGATTTAAAAAGACAGTAACCTGTTTGATCGCCGGAGTTGTTGTAATGCTGTTTTGCTGAGCAAATACACTTAGGCCTGAACAAATCAGTAAGCCAAAAGAGAAAAGTTGATTCTTCATAAGTAAGTATAAGTATTTGACTATAATCAATATACCGGATATGGTTGTCGGTTAGTTTTATCAATAACGAATGTACTGATTTTTTATTCTTTGTGGTAGAAAATCGTAAGATGAAAGCTAAATGCTTAAGGCCAAAGGCTTAATGCTTTACTTCGTTTCCTGTTCCCACTCTACAAATGGTTGGTAGTTTAAATGAAATAGTTTTTTGTTCAATTGAAAACGAATCAGGCATTTAAACATACCGAACCACTGTATATTTCAGTCGACACAAAATATGCCGTGGTTCGGTATGTTTACGCAAATATTTTCTGTGTAGAGCGCTGGTGTTTATTTGCGTAAACTACCAACCACTTGTTTTGGGCATTAAGCCTTAAGCTTTTCGCATTTAGCATTATTAAAATTGTATAAATCTGACAGAAAGCGATACTTTTGTAGTCTAATTGATATTCTATGTATTCATATAACGATCTTTTTGCCTTTACAAAAAAGGTATTTTTATCAATAGGTTGTCCGGAAGCGGACGCACAATTAGCAACCACGGTTCTATTATCAGCAGATTTAAGAGGTGTTGATTCTCACGGAGTGGCTCGTTTAACAGGTTATGTGCGTTTGTGGGAGGCTGGCAGGATCAATGCAAAGCCCAATGTGCGTATTGTGCATGAAACGCCGAGTACTGCTACTGTAGATGGCGATGGTGGTTTAGGCCTTGTTGTAGCACCTAAGGCCATGCAGATTGCGATCGAAAAATCGAAACTGGTTGGTACAGGTTGGGTAAGCGTTAAAAATTCAAACCATTACGGTATTGCCGGCTATCATGCGATGATGGCGCTGGAACATGATATGATCGGGATCTCTATGACCAATGCGAGTCCGTTAGTGGCGCCCACACATTCCTTGAAACGATTATTGGGCACCAACCCGATTGCGGTAGCCATACCTGCTAAAAACGAACCTCCTATGGTAGCTGATTTTGCTACTACTACGGCAGCAAATGGTAAACTGGAAATATTGCAACGCAAAGAATTGGATGCTCCCTTAGGCTGGATTCAGGATAAAGACGGCAACCCTACACCTAATGCACATGATTTGAAAAATGGCGGCGCATTGGTGCCACTGGGTAGCGACCGCGAACATGGCAGCCATAAAGGCTATTGTTTAGGTTCGATCGTAGATATTTTCTCTGCCGTATTATCCGGAGCAAATTATGGTCCCTGGGTTCCTCCGTTTGTAAGCTTTTTACCCGTTCCGTCTGATCCGGTGGGTGAAGGTATCGGGCACTTCTTTGGGGCCATGCGTGTTGATGCATTCAGGCCTGCAGATGATTTTAAAAGCCATATGGATAACTGGATCCAAACATTCCGCAATGCACCTGCAGTTGAAGGTGAAAAAGTATTGATTCCGGGTGATCCTGAACGCGAGATCTATGCTTCCCGTATGAGTGAAGGTATTCCATTGCTTGAACCTGTCGTAAAAGACCTGAAAGAAGTGGCAGATAAGCTGGGTGTAGCATTTATGAATTAAAATGCTTAAGGTCAAAGCTGAAAGCCTATTCTGCTCCTTAGTTTGTGTGTCACAGACCAAGGTTGAGTGAATATCACATTCCATTTTAAATAACCATGACCGTTGGAATACGTTTGTCAATGTACCTCAACGGTCATCGCGATTAAGCAAATACACAGCCTTAGCCCTTTCGCATTAAGCTTTAGGCGTATTTTAAATATCTGAAAATGGCAAAAAAAAGAGTCATACCCAAACCGAAAGTTCCCCGAAAACTTGCTGCAAAAAAAAGCAAGGGATTCTCGCTTTCGCCACGGTCATGGCTTTTCATAGCAGGCTTCGTTTTTTTATTTGCAACATGGTATCTTACTTGTGCTTCCAATACAGCGTTCCGTTCATCTGCTTATTATATTTTTATTAGCAGAGGTACTGAAATAGAAGAACTAGCCGACACACTTTCAAAACGCAAAGTAATTAAGTCAACACTTACATTTAAGTGGATGGCTTCCATGATGAATATTGAAACATTGCGCCCGGGTATGTATCGGTTGGAAAAGGGCTGGGGAAATTTTCGGTTATTATCTTTCATTGATGATTCTGAAATCAGGCCTTCTCAGTTAATTGATCTTGCCGAGTACCGTTCGCGCAAACGTACACTAAAAGAACTCAGTAAACTCACCAATACCGATGAAAAAGAATTGATTGATCTGTTGGGCGACGAAGACGAAACAGATGATCTGGGGGGCTTTACAACCGAATCGGTGTATTGCATTTTCCGTCCGGGCAGATACAGGGTATATAAAAACATGAAGCCCGAAGAAGTGCTGGAATACATGGCATGCCAGTATACACAGTTATGGGATGAACACAGAAGAGAAGAATCTAATCGTCTTGATCTTACAGAAGATGAAGTTGTGATCCTAGCTTCCATTGTATATTCTGAAACCAAGCAGCGCAGTGAAATGCCTACCATTGCAGGTGTGTATATCAATCGCTTGCATGACAACATGAAGCTGGAATCGGACCCTACCGTTTTGTTCGCACACACCAGTATGGATTCGCGCCGGGTAACCAATAAACATTTGTCGATCGAATCGGATTATAATACCTATAAACGCAAAGGACTGCCACCGGGACCAATTTGTATCGTACCAACGTTTGTGATTGATGAAGTTTTGAAATACGATTCGCATCAGTATTATTATTTTTGTGCCAAAGGTGATCAATCGGGTTGCCACAATTTTTCTAAAGACTACAACGAGCATCTGAAGAATGCTAAGCTGTACCGGAACGGGCTGGATAAAAAGAAAATATATAAGTAGTGTAGAGTGCAAAGTGTATAGTGTAAACATCAAAAGGGTACGCAGTAAATAATAAGAAATAACTACACTCTCCACTTGATTGTTAGAACTCAGCTTTTAAATCGTTACTCCGTTTCTAATGTTAAAAATCGCCTACCATTCCACTTACAATCATCCCGTACCGGAAGGCCATCGTTTCCCGATGCTGAAGTATGATTTGATTGCCGAGCAATTGGTGTATGAAGGAACGATTGCGGAATCGAACTTATTTGCTCCTTCAAAAATTCAGGAAAGAGATCTCTTGCGTGTGCATGATGCAGCTTATAAGCACAAGCTTGACACATTAAGCTTAACACCTTCAGAGATTCGTAAAACGGGTTTTGCATTAACACATGAATTAGTGCTCCGTGAAGAAATTATTATGCAGGGCACACTTGAAGCATCACTGCACGCACTAAAGTATGGTATAGGAATGAATATTGCTGGCGGAACGCATCATGCTTACAAAGATCGGGGAGAAGGCTTTTGTTTATATAACGACATAGCTATCGCGGCAGATCATTTATTGACAAACAAGCTGGCAAGTCAGGTACTGGTGGTTGATCTGGATGTGCATCAAGGAAATGGTACAGCTAAAATGGTAGAAGGAAGAAGTGATATTTTTACATTCAGTATGCACGGCGCTTCTAATTACCCGATGTTTAAAGAACAATCAGATCTGGATATTCCTTTGCCTGATAAGATACAGGATGCCGCGTATTTAACACTTTTGAAAGAGCATTTTTCCAGATTAATTGATACAGTAAAACCGGATCATATTTTTTTCCAATCGGGCGTAGATATTCTGGCTACAGATAAATTGGGTAAACTTTCTGTAAGCCGAAAAGGGTGCAAGGAAAGAGATCATTTTGTGTTAAATCTGTGTAAACAAAACAGAATTCCAGTAACCGTCTCACTGGGTGGTGGTTATTCAGAAAAGATCATTGATATCGTTGAGGCACATTGCAATACATTCCGTTTGGCTCAGGAACTTTATTTTTAATTTTTCAGTAATAATATCTGTACCCAATATCCGGGCGTTACATTTTACACATTAAACTTCTTATATTTACTTGAATGTATATACCAATGAAGCAGCTGATTTTATTTCTTCTTTTTAGTATTTCGTGTACCGCATTTGCGTATAATGATCAGGTTGAATATGATTCATTAGTAGAAAAATATTTTTCTTCTGCTAAAAAATATATGAATCAAAAAAAATACGATTCTGCCCTTGTTCAGTTCAAAGCATTGTTTAAGCTTAAAAGTACCATTCCGGATGATGCCGCGTATTATTACGGAGTGAATCAATTCTACCGCAGAAGCTATAAACAGGCGCAGCAGGGTTTTGAGAAATACATAAAATTAAGGGGCGAAAAGGGCAGTTATTTTGACAGCTCGGTATTTTATATTGCCAAGGCTCAATGTTTAGAGAAAGGGTATGTAGAAGCAAAAGAAGAATGTACACAATGTCATGGCAGCGGACATTCAAAAATTAAATGTCTGAAATGTAAAGGAGTTGGTAAAGAATACTGCAGCATCTGTTCGGGATCGGGAGTTATTATTTCCCGAAGTAATATGGGCGATAGTTATCAGAAATGTTACAAATGTGAAGGTACAGGAGTTACGCTTTGCAGTGTCTGCCACGGAACTACATTTCAGGAAGGCGATTGTCCGCAGTGCAAAGGCAATGGGTTTATAATAATACGTAAAGAGTGTAAATAAAAGAATAAATGCAGTCACCAGTTAAAATAAATATCAGCGAGGGCTTATTGATTGCCATGCTTGCTTCGATAAATTTCACACACATCATGGACTTTGTAATAATGGCGCCTTTAAGTGCAACATTAAAGATTGCCATGTCAATTACAACAAAAGAATTCGGGTATCTGGTTTCTATCTACACATTTGCAGCAGCAGCAGGTGCAATTATTGCCTTCTTCAGAATTGATCGATATGATAGAAGAACAGCAATTATTTTCGTGTATACGGGTTTTATTATCGCGAATATATTGTGCGCATTGGCACCTCAATATAAATTCTTTATGATGGCACGTTTATTTGCCGGATTATTTGGAGGCGTATTGAATGTACTGATCATGTCTGTTATTGGTGATGTTATTCCTATGGAGCGTCGTGGTAAAGCTACAGGTATGGTAATGGCTGCTTTCTCCGCAGCTTCAGTGATAGGTATTCCAAGTGGTTTGATCCTGGCAGGAATATTTGATTACCATGCACCGTTTTGGTTGCTTTCAATATTAAGTGCTTTTGTTGGCATTATATTGATTTTAAAATTCCCTTCTATAAAAAGTCACATGGAAGTAACAGGTTCCAGAACTCCGCCAATGGAAATATTGAAAGAATATATACAAGACTCTAACATAAGAAGAGCGTTATTGTTTATTTTCTTACTGATGATTGCCGGGTTCTCTGTTGTACCATTTATAAGTGATTATCTGGTAAACAATGTAGGCTTGGATTTGGATGAATTGAAATACGTTTATTTATGTGGTGGTTTGGCTACAATTGCGAGTAGCATATTTGTAGGACGTTTAGCAGACAAATTAGGAAAGGTAAAAACATTTGTAATTGCAGCCTTGATATCCATTATACCTATTGCAGTTGTGACAGTATTGCCAGTTATGCCATTGATGTATGTATTGATGTTTAATGTAATATTCTTTATGTGCTTTGGGGCACGCTTTGTACCTGCCATGACCTTAATGACTTCATGTGTGCAACCACACCGCCGCGGAAGTTTCTTAAGTGTTAGTTCTGCTATACAACAACTGGGTTCCGGTTTTGCTGTATTGATTGCATCAACAATTATTGTTAATGGTGCCAAAGGCGAATTGTATTATTTCGGTTGGGTAGGTGTTGTTGCCTGTGCCGCAACATTATTGAGCATATTCGTTTCACTTCGCATCAAAGAAGTTTCTTAGTTTTATCATGGCAGCTGTTTCTCATTGGATCAAAGCTTTCAGATTACGCACCTTGCCGCTTGCGTTATCAAGCATCGGCATGGCAGGGTTTCTGGCCTCTGACCACCATATGTTTAATACACTGGTATTTATCTGGTGTGTACTTACAACGTTGTTTCTTCAGATATTATCTAATCTGGCAAACGATTACGGAGATTTTATGAATGGAGCCGATAGCATCCATAGAGTTGGTCCGGAACGTGCAGTACAAAGCGGAGTAATCAGCATTGGTGAAATGAAGGCAGCCATTGTGGTATTTGCAGCATTAAGCCTGACTACAGGTATTGTATTGTTGTATCAGGTAAAGGATATTTTGAGCCTGAATATATTAGGCGGATTTTTATTAGTAGGCTTGCTGGCGATTGCTGCAGCTGTTACGTATACTTCGGGTAAAAAACCTTATGGGTATATTGGTTTGGGAGACATTTCTGTATTTCTGTTTTTCGGACTGGTAGCTGTTTGCGGAACGTATTTCCTGCAAGCAGGCGGCGTTACAACAGATATACTCTTACCTGCAATCAGTTGCGGGTTATTGTCTACAGGTGTACTCAACGTAAATAACCTGCGAGATATAGAATCAGATAAGTTAGCCGGTAAAAGATCCATACCAGTGCGCATTGGCCCGGTATACGGCCGTTACTATCATTTGCTGCTGATTACATTAGCCTGGGTGTGTGCCACGCTTTATGTGTTTATGCACTACACATCTTTATTCAATTTAATGTATTTGGCAACTTTGCCTTTATTTATTCGTCATGTCATATTTGTATTTAGGACCAGAGAGCCGCAGTTACTGGATCCATATTTAAAACAATTGGCTTTGAGCACTTTACTTTTTGTTATAACTTACGGTATTGGAATTACGTTTTTTTAAGTATTATGATCGAATCGAAGGTTGTTGTATTAGTTCGCACTACACATTCTATAGCAAAAGCAGCAGCAGAAAAATTCTGTGATAAAGGATATCGTGTTATTTTATGGGAAGATGCTGCAACACCTGTAGACGAAAGTATTCTGGAGTCATGCAAACTTAGAAAAGGTTCGTGTGTACTCGAACGCTTTGATTTTTCGCAACAAGACAATTTTGAAAAGGCTGCCGTGCATGTTATTAAGAAATTCGGACGAATAGACATATTGGTTAATAATCCAAAATTATCACCGGTATCTAAAGTGCCGAATTTATCTACTGAAGCCTGGCACGAAACCATTGATGCGAATCTTTCTGTATTCTTAAATTCCATTAGCGTAATTGCACCGTTTATGCAGCAGCAGAAAGTTGGCAGTATCATCAATTGCTGTTTACCCTTACGCATACATGATAGCTTAACAGACAGGCATTACGATGGTATACGGGAAGGTGTAAAAGGCATTACACAACTTTGGGCCAGAGAGCTGGGGCAAACCGGTATTACAGTTAACACGATCATCCCCGGGTATATTGAAGAAGATAACTTACCGCTGGCAGATTCAGCAGAGCTAACACAATTCAGATTGAAAATTCCGGTTCGGCGGTTTGCAAAGGCTATCGATATTGTAAATGCTTATTCTTTTTTAGTGACCGACGAGGCATCATACATTACCGGTTCTGAGCTGGTGATTGATGGGGGCGTTCGGATATAGTAGTTAGTTGCAAGACGAAGGAAGATTTTTTAATAGGATTCTCTATAATATTCTTTCAGATTTGCAATCCGTTTTATTACAAAAACTATTTGTATATTCATACGTATCTTTGAATGCTGCAGAGGTTCATCTTTATAATTCAAAACATCATCACAATGAAAACATGCGTTGCTGTATTATTTTTTATCGGCCTGGTATTTTCAAGTATTGCTCAAAATAAAAATGATTTACTTTACGAGGCTATTGTTAAAAGCGATAAACCGAGTGTTGAAAAACTGCTGACTGAAGGTGCAAGTGCAAACTATGTAAAGGAACTTAAACCATGGTTGCAAGTAAGCATGCTTATTGCGGCTGTGGATTACAAGAATGTTGAAATTGTTCGACTTCTTTTAAATAAGAAAGCAGATGTGAATTTTAGAGATGGATTTAATACTACTGCTATTATTTATGCTGCCTCGAATGGAGAGTTAGAAATGGTAAAGTTGCTGCTGGATTTTGGTGCGAACATTAATGACAATGATGGCAAAGGAAATAGTGTATTGTCGGCGGCAAAGGAAAGTGAAGAAGCATCTCTGATTGCTTTTGTCGAATCAAAAATAAAAGCTGGGGGACAATAATTTACCGAACAATTGAACAACTCTTTTTGGTTCTAGACTTAACGAAGCCAGTGCCAACCTTAACAAAGCCGGTGTCTATCATTTCACAGTCTTTAACCGCATTTGATTATAATAATCTTTAAAGCATTATAAGTTCTCTTTCACAAATTCATTCGAATATTCTTTAATCATTGCTCTAACCAACCTGAATTGGTTCATAATTTCTTCTTCTGTTCCAATTGCCTTTGCAGGATCCGGAAAATTATAATGGAATTTTATAGCATTAGAAGGGAAGTATGGACACCGTTCTTTTGCATTGTCGCAAACCGTAATGATAAAGTCAAAGTTGATGGTTGCATACTCGCTGATATTATTAGACGTATGTGCTGAAATATCAATGCCATCTTCTTTCATAATAGATATTGCCCGTGGATTTACACCATGAGTTTCTATACCTGCGCTGTAAACGTCTGCTTTGCCTGAAGCAAAATATCGTAAATAACCTTCAGCTATCTGGCTCCGGCAGCTATTGCCTGTACAAAGCACTAATATTTTTTTCATATTGAATGGAATTAAACAAATAACCAAATGATATTGATGATGCAGAATTTTGGGTCGAAACCAAAAATAAGCTGCAATACAATAACAGATGGTATGATTATAATATTCTTTTTATTTTTTACTAAGAAGCTTTTCATATTTTAGCAGCAGCTACTTTTTGAATCTGTTGTTTGGCAACAAGAATTTGCTGATTTGAAAGCCTGATTATTTTCTTGTGGCGTACCACAGGTTTCTTTTGCCAGGCAAGCTGTTTGAGTAGAAACCAGAATGAAATTTCTTCCATTAAAATCGAGCGTGTATTTTCCGATGGTGCCGGATTGATATTCAACTTCAATTTCCAAATCTTCCATTCCTAAAACCTTTTCAGAAAGAGAAATGATGTTCAGTAATTTTGCAGGCTTTAAGCGATGTTCAAAGTCATTTGCATCCCATAGCTGAAAATTAGCAACGGTATCTTTTCTTACCGTTCCCCCACAATCGATGTAATGTTTGCTTACAACACCAATTTCAGTAACATGAAAATGCTCAGGAACCAACACACCATTTTGTGTTTCAAATGTAACATCAGTAGCACTACTTAATATTTTTTTTATTTCAGATATTTTCATGATAACTCAGTTTTGAATTTCTTTAACAACAATTCTTTTTCTTCAGCTTAACAGATACATTTCCAAAGTAGGCTTGTAATTTTTCAAATGCTTTTTCGTCAATACAGTAACAAATGGCCGTACCCTCAATATTTCCTTTTATAAGTCCAGCATTTTTCAATTCTTTGAGGTGTTGAGAAACAGTAGGCTGTGCCAGTGGTAATTCATTTACAATATCACCACAGATACAAGTATCAACCTTCATTAAATATTCTATAATGGCTACCCGTGCCGGATGTCCTAATGCTTTAGCAAGTAGTGCTATTGCATTTTGCTTATCTGTAAAATGGTCTGTCTTACTTGCTCCCATTGCTTTATTTATATATTGCAATATTACGATAAATATACATATATTTTATAATTTCTATGAAAATATAAGTCCTGAAAATCAATTATTTAATACTAATATAGGCCTGGGTGCCGTCTTCGGCGGCTAAAAATTCCTGAGTTGTACTATTATAAAAAATTTCCGTATATTTAATATGAAGGATTATTTTTTGAGTAGAATCAATCACTCCCATTAAATTATCGGTAGTTACTTTAAACATGTTCGGCGAAAATTCTTTTATGGATTGATAACGCGGGGATATAATTTCCTTGCCATTCGAATTTGCAATTCCTTTTAAATTGTTTTTTATAAGAAGATAATTCCCGCCACTTGTTAAGGTAATAGAAGAATATCCTTCCGGCGTTAATATTTTTCCGGTATTGTCGATCAGATAATAAACGCCTTTTTCAATTACAACAGCAACTTTGTTTTTAAAAGCACTGATAGAATCGTAATAAGGTTGTGCAACAAAACTTTCATACTTGTTAATGATTCCCCACTTGCCGTTTAATTGAATAACAGCGATCTCATTTTCGAAAGGGCGTATCTGATCGTATTGCGGTGCCACCCGAATCTTTCCTTGATTATCGATGAACCCGAATTTTCCATTGTTATATTTCATTCCTGCATAGTCGTTATAAAAACCCTGAATGGAAATTATTTTTTTGTCGACACTATATGTACTGGCACCTGCCTGGACTTTCCATTGCTTGTCTTTTAATACACCGAATGTTGTTGAGCTGTTACCAATCGATATTTCTGTATAGACAATAGGAAAGATAGTTTCTCCCTTTGTGTTGATCAATCCGTATTTATTTCCTTTCCTGATTTTTACAAATTCTTCATTAACGGGTATAATTGTCGTTAAACTGTCAATTCTGTACGTATAGGTTTTATCCTGAAGCGCATTTAGTTTTAACAAGCCAATAGAATAGAGATAAACATCCTGATGATTTAATACCACATCACCCGATTTATTGATCACAAGCTGTTGTCCGTTTTTTTCAACCCGGCATAGACCATAATAGAATTGGCCTACAGTAGTATATTCAAACGGAATAATTTCGTTGCCCTTTTCATTTATAAAACCCCATTTATTAGCAATCGATTTTACAGCCATTAAACCATTTGAATACTCATGATAGTCTGTGATAGTTGTTCCATACAAAGGTGCACCTGAAAAATTATACAGCTTCCAATGTATAAGCGGACTTTTTCCGAATGTGATTCCTGCGCGTATCATAAGTGTATCCATTTGAATGATATCAAACGATGGTTCAATGATCCAGCCTTCCGCATTGATTTTTTTTACTCCCCAATATCCGTCTTTTTTAAGGGCTACCATGTCCGATACAATGGAGCCAATATCCTCGTATGTATTTTTTAATGCAATAGCGCCATCCCTATTCAGCAGGCCTTGCCAGCCATTTTGCTTATAACTCAGCATACTTGTTGAAGTAAAAGAAACAGTATCGAATGCATAACTTTTTTTAACTTCTCCGGTTGAAGAAAATAGTTCCCATGTATTAAAGCGCAATCCTCTGACTTGTTTGGGCGACAATGATTCGATTAATTTAAAATCGAACGGTACAAGTGCATTATTGGCCAGGTCAATCATGCCCCATTTTCCAGCGTTCTGAACAAAAAGATGTTTGCCTTTATTTGTGAATTTAAAATTGTCGTAGAGACATGGAATGGTTAATTTATTTTCAAAAGAGTAAAAACCCCACAGTCCCAAATTGTTTTGTACCGGTGTCAGATCAAATTGCTTCGGCAATATTTTTTTATAAGATGCAGAAATAATGAGTTTGCCTTTGTGGTCTATCGTTCCATAAAGACTACTCATGATAACAATAGCTTGGTTCATTCTGAAAGGTTCAGCAACGCTGTCGAAGCGAGCAGGAATAACAATCTCTCCCGATTTATTTTTAAACCCAAATTGCTTTTTATGATCAATAATTTCTGAATAGGTTGTTAGTCCTTCATGATATTGAACTGTCTGAGCATTACCTGGTAAATAGATAAGCAATAAGAATAGTATATAAAAATAACGTTGCATTATTTGGTTGCTTGAATAACAAATAGCAGAGGTGTTTCTGAAACGCGTTTAAGTAAATAATAATTATTTACTGTGTCGTAGATGAAATGATCATAAACAGGCGGACACACAATGATTCTATCTTTGGCTATTAATCCATAAAGGAACTCTTTTTTGAAAACGAAAACGTCTGAATTGGCATCCAGTAAAAATTCGTATACCGGTGGTATCAACTCTCTGCCATTCGTGTCGCACAGGCCTATTAAACCCTTATTGTATACATACCATTTACCGCTGGAGGTTTGTTGAATACTGTCGAATGTAACAGAGTTTATGTTTTTACCATCCTTGGTAACAAACATCCATCGTTTGCCATCAAATACAGCAGCTACACCATTGTTGAAAGGAAGTGCCGTTATATAATATGGTTGTACCGTTAAGAGTTCGCGCTTTGTTACATAGCCCCATTTATTTTTCAAACGTATGGCAGCCATATTATCATGCCATGCAGTAATGGTATCGTATTGATGGGCTATTTTAATATTTCCTGTAGTATCGCAATAACCATATTTTCCAGCTTTGCGGTACATAAGCAAATTATCACTTTGATAATAGATGGTATCAAAATGAATCATAAGTTTTAGCGTATCGTATTTCGATTTGTCAATAATAGTAACAGGGCCGAAAGCAGGCGCTGTTACAACCTTTTTTACAGTATCTAATATATATGGTATATCTTTTCTATAGTAGAGACAATCGTTTCTATAAATATCCCAACTGTATTTCTCAGGTGAGATACGTATTGAGTCGCATCGTAATTTTGACAGTACTTTCTCTCCGGAATTTTTATAGATATCCCATTCGTCATACAAGACTGCATTGTACATCGAATCATTTTTTATTAAAACTTTAAATGGAGTAGCGATAAAATCATTTCCATTTCGATCGAGCAGCTGATATTCGGAAGCCGTTTTGATCAGGATAAACAAGCTGTCGTATAATTGGTAAGAATCAAAAGTAGGAGAGGCGTGTGCTGTATTGCTGTTATATAAAAAATGTTTCCCTTTCGCACGTATTACATATAAGTTAT
>Ga0206916_1025_pt1 | contig 38830 bp, 30 predicted proteins | sample Alteio_BWOrgHeat_71_FD_152957 | JGI IMG/M metagenome (GOLD analysis project Ga0206916, IMG submission 152957) | Enriched cells from forest soil in Barre Woods Harvard Forest LTER site, Petersham, Massachusetts, United States -... | ecosystem: Environmental > Terrestrial > Soil > Temperate forest >... | reverse complement strand
TCTATCCGGAGTCCGCCCGCTTCGCCAGGCAGGAGGGCATCGTCACGATCGAGGTCATCGTTGATACTGATGGCCATCCAGAGGAAGTCACCGTTCTTACCAGCAGCGGTGTCATCGCGCTCGACCGCTCTGCCCTGACAGCCGTGCATCGCTGGCGTTTCCGTCCTGCCACCATGGGCAGCTTCAAGGTCAAATCGCGCGTCCGGTTTCCCGTCCACTTTCAGTTGGACCATTAGGATTGCCGGGCAAATCCACGGGGAATAGGAGTGCTAGGAGAAAAGTGCCATCGACTTAAGGATCGTCTGCCAGACGCCCCAAGCGAGTGGCAGACCGACGAAAAACCACGCGAAGACCAAGAGCCCCGCTGAGGACCTTGCCGCTGGTTCCGGAAGCTGGGAACGGGGATTCGTAGTCATGCTTTTTTCAAGTGTGAGTCGACCGCATTGGAAGCGACTTCCTTCATGTGATGACTCGCATCGACCGGCTTAACGAGGAAATTGCAGAACGCCGCAACTAGCAACAGGCCGCACATAAGATACATCGTTGGTGCGTAAATATCCGCGCCTGTGGCGTGCGCGACTTTGATTTGATGATCCCGGATGCTGTTGACCAGCATCGGCCCCAAGATCCCCGCCACCGACCACGCCGTGATCAGCCGCCCATGAATCGCGCCGACCTGCGCCGTGCCGAACAAATCGCGCAGGTAGGCCGGAACCGTCGCGAAACCTCCGCCGTACATCGAGAGAATCACCAGGCACAGGCAGACGAAGAAGGGTATACTTTGCATGTGCCCCGCCATCGGGACGAGGAAATAGAGGAGCGATCCCAGCAACAGGTAGATAAAGTAGACGTTCTTGCGCCCGATATAATCCGAAGTTGATGACCAGACAAACCGGCCGATCATGTTGAACAGGCTCAACAGCCCGACAAAACCGCCGGCCACAGCAGCCAGAGGCGCCGTGGCCTTCGTAATCGCCTCCGTGTTGGCGGGATCGATCCCTGCCGTCGCCTTCGGCGCGAGCAGCATCTCTTGGATCATGGGCGAGGCCTGTTCCAATATGCCGATGCCCGCCGTCACGTTGAAGCAAAGGATCACCCATAGCAGCCAAAACTGCGGCGTTTTTGGCGCCTCATCAGCGGAGACATTCGCGCTCGTGATAAGCCGGTTTGTCGTCATGGGCGGCACATAACCGGCCGGCTTCCACCCCGGGGCCGGCACGCGCACCGTGAACACGCCGAACAGCATGAAAAGAAAATAAACGATGCCCATCGTCACCATCGTCGGCATCACGCCGGTCGATGTCGTCGTAGCGTAATATTTCATCAACATCACTGCCAACGGACTGCCAATCATCGCCCCACCGCCGAAGCCCATGATCGCCATTCCCGTGGCCATGCCGGGACGGTCCGGATACCACTTCACCAGCGTCGATACTGGCGAGATATAGCCGATGCCCAAGCCAATTCCCCCCAGCGCGCCATAACCCAAGTAAACGATCCAAAGGTTGTGCCACGCTACGCCCATCGCCGCCACCAGTAATCCACCGCCAAAGCAGCATGCCGCCGCGAACATCGCCTTGCGCGGTCCCTCCCGCTCGACCCATTTCCCAAATACCGCAGCCGATGCCCCGAGGAAAAAAATTGCGATGGAAAAAATCAGTGCCAGTTGCGATTGCGTCCAGTCTTGCCCTTGCACCGGTTTCGAAATGCCAATTAGCTTCGTCATAGGCAGCTTGAAAACGCTGAACGCATACACCTGCCCGATGCAAAGGTGGATCGCCAGCGCCGCCGGTGGAACCAGCCAGCGGCTATAGCCGGGACCGGCTACGGAATGTTTGCGATCAAGAAAATCGGCCATGGGCCTCCGCAAGTTGTCGTTGAGGAAACGTAATGCGGATTAGCTATGGCGCAAGTGCAGACCCCACCGTTACCAATGAGGTTCCTCCGAAAAGCGCGGAGGAAGGGCTACCCGACATGGATTCGAACCATGAATAACGCCTCCAAAGGGCGCTGTGTTACCGTTACACCATCGGGTAAGTAGCAGGCCATTTTCCGGTTTGAGCCGACAAAGTCAAACAGAAGGTGTCGTGGCATGCTGGACAAAACGCCGGTAAACTGGTTTACTTGACTCCCCTTCAGCCGGAGGTCACACAGGGTCCCATGGAGTAGTGGTTAGCTCGCCTCCCTCTCACGGAGGTCGCACGGGTTCGAATCCCGTTGGGACTATACTTCAGGGGGAAGTGTAGGAAATGACGATGATCAAATCTTAGCTGCTCGTGGCCAGGTTGACCGGCTCCTGTTGCTTGGGGGTGAATCTTCGGGTGACGCTCCACAGAAAAAAATAGAGTCGGAACCCAATAATGTTCTCCAGGAGTTTGCCCTTGAAAGCGGTTCGATAACTTGTCTTGTCGAGATACTTAAAAAAATAGGAATAACCAGGGCGGCGCATATGCGGAAGCCACGGCTTGTCGGGTGTGGTGTAATGAACGATTTTAGGATGGTTCTTTACCCGCCTCCAGTCGGCTGAGCTATAGCCCAAAATTCTCCATTGCTCGGGCCAGAGGATGGAGCGCGTTTGATTCCACGTAAGATCAATTTCAGCCCATGAGTCATGCAAGATGGCATTCATGCCGCCCTGATCGTGATAGTGGACGGAGTCTTTGTTATGCTTCAGGTATTGGAGGATGCGCTCCATGACATTTTCCTCCCTCCAATGGCGGAGATTGATAAGTAAAACGCCGCTGTTAAAATAGGGTGTCTTGGGAGGAATTCCCAAGTCGGCAAAATTGAACACACCTTTTTTGGCGCAAACGGTTCCCACATCGATGTCGCGCGTGGCGTGGATCGCGCAGTCGTCCTGCGGAGAATCATAAAGCGTGGAAAGATCCGAAAGGATAACCATGTCGGAGTCGAGGTAGAGAACTCGGGTCACGTCCTGCGGTAGCACCAACGGAGCTAGTAGGCGCGAATAGGCTTCAAGATTGATGTGGTCGCTGACGGGCAGGCCTTGGACAATGTCCCGGCTGGGGGAAAGCCAGTGCAGCGAGCTTAACTCAAAGTCGAGGCGGTTCGCGCGCAGAGAGGTTTCTATCTTCCGGCGATCGTCTTCTGGAATCTCGGAGGCGAGCACATAGATCTCAATTTTCCGATTCTTGGCGTGGTTGATCAGGAGCGAGACCAGCATAACGCAAAGCGACGCCGCGTAAGCCGCATCAGCAGCGCATAAAATGCGCACCGGTTCAAGCGGCACGGGATCGGTCTTTAACATGGGTTACATAGATAGCCTACTATTGCTTTTTGTCGATTTCATTCAGGGGCCTCAGTGCAACTTCCCTTAGTCCCATACCGGTGGAAAAGGCCCCCAGCAAGATCGCGCCATGCTCTAGCTGCTTTACGCATTGGCAGCGGCGGTCATTTGAGGCGTCAAATTACGCGGTCGGCAGGCGGTATTGGAGCGTGAGATGGGGCCGCAACACCTGTTTCATCAATCTGGTCTTTGGTACGCTGGCCGTGGGTGCGCTGATCGCTTTTCGGGGAGATGGCCTGCCACTTATCGGGCGATTAGCTTCGCGCCAAGACCGCGATTGCCATTGTAGTCAGTGTAACCAACCACGGCAAATGCCATTGGGACTAACTCTTTTCAATATCCAAGGTGACAGATAGATTCTAAAGGATGACATCGGAATCCCTTCTCGAGTTGTTGACCGCCTTGCAGGAAGGCAAGGCTACGCCCGACGAGGTGCTGAAGCGGCTAATACATCTTCCTTACGAAGACCTCGATTTTGCGAAGATCGATCATCATCGGCCGCTGCGGACGGGGATGCCAGAAGTGATTTATGGAGCAGGGAAGACCGACGAGCAAGTGATGGAGATTTTTGCCCAGATGGCGGCGAAGGGCGGAAATGTCTTGGCCACGCGCGTTTCGTCCGATGCGGCAGCGGCAGTTATAGGAAAGTTTCCTGCGGCATCCCATCACGCCATAGCGCGGACGCTGACCTTGGTGCAGGAGAAACGTCCTGCGCGTCCAGGCATGCTGGCGGTGCTCTGCGCGGGAACGAGCGATCTGCCTGTGGCTGAGGAAGCCGCGATCACTGCCGAATTGATGGGCAACACGGTCACACGCATTTACGATGTAGGTGTGGCGGGGCTGCATCGATTACTCGCGCAACGGGAAGTCTTGGCTGAAGCGAAGGTCATCATCGTCTGTGCCGGCATGGAGGGTGCGCTGCCTACGGTTGTTGCCGGCCTGGTCCGCGCGCCGGTCATCGCTGTGCCGACCAGCGTGGGTTACGGCGCCTCGTTTGGCGGTATCGCGGCACTACTCGGAATGCTAAATTCCTGCGCACCGAATATTGCCGTGGTGAACATCGAGAATGGTTTCGGTGCGGCCTGCTTTGCCACCTCGATTTTGGCGGTGAAGGAGACTTAAAGGCAGGATCAATCTAGCCCTGTTTTTCACTTTTCCTACGCCGTTTCGCGGAGGATAAGCTGGGTCGGGAAGGTCATGGACCAACCTCCGGGGGGACGGCTAAAGCCTTGGATTTTGCGGAGCAGGACGTGGGCACCAGCTTCGCCGACGAGACTGACGGGTTGCGCGATGGTAGTTAGACGCGGCCAGCAGCAGTAGTCGGAGGCGAACCGATTGTCGAAGCCGATCAGCGCCACGTCGTCCGGCACTTTGACCTCCGCGTCGTGCAGCCCGGCGAGGAACGCCATGGCGATGAAATCGGAATGGGCCAGCACGGCGTCGGGACGCTTTTTCTGCATGGCGAAACGTCTCGCGGTTTCGCGCAAGCCTTCCAATTCCTCGCCGGGATAATCGACGAAGAGAGGCTTGCGGCCCAGTTTCTTCATCGCCTTATCGTAGCCGTCTAGGCGCGAACGTTCTTCCTGCGTGCCGAGGTAGGCGATCCGCTTCGCGCCGCGCTTAGCCAGATAATGGACGGCATCCTGCACGCCGCGGCCACGATTGATCCTGATCGAATCGAAGCGGCTGATCGATTTGTCCATGCCCTTTGGGTCGAGCAGCACGTAAGGAATCTTCGAGCGCACCAGCGTCGGTATCAGCGCTGGGATGGCGTGTTGCATCGTGAGGGGTTCTGCCCCAAGCACAGCGATGCCCGCCGGTTTCTGGCCGATCAGGTCATGAAGCGTTTCCACGATCCGCTCCGCGCTGGCAAAGGGTTGCTCAAAGGTGAGCGAGACAAGGTAATCCTCCCGGCGCAAATCCTGTTGCAGCGCGGCGACCTGGGCCATGCGCAGTTCGTCGGTGGTGAAGGTGAGCACCGAGACGAAGTGGCTGCGCGCGGCCCGCAACGCGCGCGCGGCGAGGTTAGGCTGGTAGCCGAGCTTCGCTATGGCTGTCTCGATATCGCGTCGTGTCGCCGCGCCAACATAGTCTTTCCGGCCCTTCTTGATCAGATGCCGACTGACGGTGCGGATGGAAACACCCGCTGCCTTGGCGATTTCGCGCAAGGTCGCCACGGCTTACTTGCCCCGGTATTCGGGATCGATCTCCATGCCGAAGAAGTCACGCGCGTTGCCGAAGCTGATCTCGCGTACCATCGAGCCGAGCAGTTTCATGTCGCGTGGGAGCAGTCCCTTCTCCACATCATTGCCGAACAGGTTGCAGAGCAGGCGGCGAAAATATTCGTGTCGTGTGTAAGAAAGGAAGCTGCGCGAATCGGTCAGCATACCGATGAAGCGGCGCAGCAACCCGATACTGGAGAGCGCATTGATCTGCCATGTCATGCCCTCAAGCTGGTCGAGGAACCACCAGCCGCTGCCGAACTGAATCTTGCCCGCGACGGAGCCGTCCTGGAAGTTGCCCGCCATCGATGCGAGCACGTAGTTGTCATTGGGATTGAGGTTATAGAGGACCATCTTCGGCAGGTCGCCGTTGCTGTCGAGCCGGTTGAGGTAAAAGGCGAGTGACTGGGCCTGGGGGAAATCGCCGATCGAGTCGAAGCCGGTATCGGGGCCGAGCGTGGTACGCAGTCGCGTGTTGTTGTTGCGCTGGGCGCCGAGGTGCAATTGCTTCGTCCAGCCACGCGTGGCGTCGAGATGGCCAAAGTAGAGCATGAGGAAGCTGCCATACTGGCGCGCTTCCTCCGGTGTGGCCGCTTCGTTGCGGCGGGCTTTGTCGAAAATCTTCGCGGCCTGCTTCTCGTCGCATTCGGCGTGGAAGCATGATTCGAGGCCGTGATCTGACAGACGGCAACCTTGTTCGTGGAAGAAGTCGTGGCGCTTTTTCAGCGCGGCCAGGAATTCGGAAAAGGTGCCGAGGTCGGAGTTGGCCGCGAGTGAGAGTCGCGCGCACCACGCATTGAAGGCCGCCGGTTGACCGACGTTGAGTGCCGCGTCGGGACGAAACGCCGGGTAGACGCGCGTCTTGAGGCCCTGCTTGCGGATCGATTGGTGGAACTCGAGCGAATCGGCGGGATCGTCGGTGGTGCCGATGAGCGCGACCCGATTTTTCTGGAGGATGCCGTGCGTGCCAAAATCGGGTTCCGCGAGTTGCGCATTGGCTTTCTTCCAGATGCGCGGCGCGCTTTCCTCGTCGATGATCTCGTCGATGCCGAAGTAACGCAGCAGCTCAAGATGGCTCCAGTGGTAAAGCGGATTGCGCAGCGTGTAGGGCACGGTGCGGACAAAGGCAGCGTACTTTTCCTCGTCGGTCGCGTTGCCGGTGCAAAAGCGCTCGGCCACGCCGTTGGCTCGCATCGCGCGCCATTTGTAGTGATCGCCTGCGAGCCAGATGTCGTAGAGATTGCGGAAGCGGTAATTCTCCGCGATCTGCTTCGGCGGCAGGTGGCAGTGATAATCGTAGATGGGCTGCGTAGCGGCGTGGTCGAAATAGAGTTCGCGCGCCACGTCGGTCTCGAGCAGGAAATTTTCGATGATGAAGGTTTTCATGCGAAGAGAGGAAGGATGTGGCGGTCAAAGAGATTGCCAGTGACGTTACGCGCGATGATCGCCTCGTTTGCCTGCAATGCAGAGATGTAACGCGCGCCCATTTCCGCGGCGATCTTGAAAGAGACGTGGACGAGTTGGCGGAAGTGTAGGTTGTAGCGCGGCGAGGCCAGGTCGTGGCGCAGTGCGGCGCAGAAGTCGTCGGAGTTCCAAGCATTGACCTCGGCCGGCGAGGGAAGCTTACCCGGTGTGATGTCGACGACGGTGGCGTAGGGTTTGACCAGCTCATCGAAGCGTCCATGCGCCCCCGCATAGATGTCTTTCGCGATAGCGAGGCCTTCGCCACCAGCTTCCGCGAGGCCGATGACTTCCTCGAGCCAGGTCGTGCCGGCGGTTTTTACGTGGGCGCCCGCGTTGTGCTTTTTCAGCAGCCGATTGATGATCTTGTAAAGGGAAAACTTGTCGCTGCCGGAATGGACGCTGAGCTTGAGCGTGTCGGGCAAGCCGAACTCGGCGACAGCGAACCGCACGACGCAGAGGTCCTCGTCAAATTCCTTCTCGAATTTGGCCAGATCGCCAACGTAATCGACGCCCTTGTTGAAGCGGCCGGTAAATTTCGGCGCGATCGTCTGCACCGGCACTTTTTCCCGGGCGAGCATGAAGAGGATGAGCAGCAATTCCACTGGCGTCTGCGGCTGGTCGGTCTCATCCACCGAAACCTCGGCAATGAACTCGTTGCCCTTGAGTTTCGCGATGTGGCGATGAATGCGACCGGCTTCCTGCATCGACCAAAGGAACTTGGCCGCGGTTTTCTCGACCGTCGCGCGGTCGATCTGCAACGGCTGAGTCAGTCCGGGAATCGCCAAGGGGCCGAGGAATTTCTCCACCGCTTTCACGAACGCCGCGATTTCCACCGGTTCGGCCGCCTTACCAGTGAAGTCGGCCACATCAATGGTGTAGAAATCGCTAGCCTCGATGAAGCGATCGACGTTGGAAAGACTGATGTGGTCGGCATCGACATGCCATGGACCTTTCCAGCCCAGCGCAGCGACGGCGGCTTCAGCTTCACGCCGCACCGAGATCGGCTCAGACTTCACGATGGTGTGCTCCCGGTTGGATTTATTCCACACGGGAGCCAATTCAATTCCCCGGGCGCGGGCGTCTAAAATAGCCTGCAATTGCGCCTTTCCTTGATGAGCAAAACGGTCGCCCATGCCGAATGAGAATTTTTCGATCTTTTTCATGGCTTTTTCAGAGGAAAACGGGGGAATTTATTGGAAAATATGCCAACGTTGGCATACGATCAATCTAAATCCCTAAATACACCATGCCCTGGTTCTCTCTCCAGTCCGATTCCATCCCACGCGCCGAGGTCGAAGTCGCCTGCCAGCGCCTGCTCGACGAAGCCTCCGCTCGGCTCAAGCCGAACCTTCGTCGCGTTCTTTTGCTTCCTCCCGATTTGACTCGCGCCCACAGCGGCGCGGGTTGGATCACCGAAACGATTTATAACTTGCTGCCGAAGTCGTGTGACGTCCATGTCATCCCGACCCTGGGCCAGCATGTGCCGCACACGGAGGCGGAGAACAAGTGGATGTTCGGCTCGATCCCGCACGGGCGGATTCATGCGCACGACTGGCGTAACGGTGTTGTCCGCGTGGGGACGATCCCGTCCGAGAAAGTCAAGGAAACCACCGGAGGCAAAGCCGACTGGGAAATTCCCATCGATCTGAACAAGTCGCTGATGGAGGAGCCGTGGGACCTAATCATCAATATCGGTCACGTCGTGCCGCACGAGGTGCTCGGATTCGCCAATCACAACAAGAACTACTTCATCGGTCTTGGGGGCAAGGACACGATCTGCGCGTCGCACCTCGCGGCGGGCGTTTATGGCATCGAGAATAATCTGGGCAATCTCATCACGCCATTGCGCGCGTGCTACAACTGGGCGGAGGAGAAATACCTCGGTCGGCTGCCCGATGTTTATTTCCAGGTCGTGATGAAGCGCGATCCGCAGAACAAGCTTGTCCACACCGGCGTCTTCGTCGGCGACGATCTTGAAACCTATCTCCAGGCCGCGCGACTCAGCCGCGAGGTCAACATCACCACCTTCGACAAGCCGATCAAAAAAATCGTCGCGCACATGCAGGGCGACGAATTCAGAAGCACATGGGTGGCAAATAAGGCGGTCTACCGCACACGCATGGCGATGGCCGATGGCGGAGAACTGCTCATCATCGCGCCAGGACTCGAACGCTTTGGCGAGCAGCCTGATGTCGACAAGCTTATCCGCAAATATGGCTACGCGCCCACGCATGAGGTGCTCGATCTCTATAAGAAGAATGCCGATTTGCAGGATCTCGCCCATGGCGCGGCGCACCTGATTCACGGTACATCCGAGGGCCGCTTCACCATACGCTACGCGCCGGGTCATCTCGGCAAGGCCGACATCGAGCAAGTGAAATTCGCTTACGCTGACATCAACGAAATGCTCCAGCGTTATCCGATGGATAAGCTCAAGGAAGGCTGGAACACGATGCCTGACGGCGAGGAAATTTTTTACATTAGCACTCCGTCGGCCGGGCTTTGGTCAACAAAGCAGCGGCTGGAGCGCGCGATCTCCGCCTGAGAATCTTTTGCCATGGACGAGACCCCGCAGCAAAAGCAGTCCCGGCTCGATGCGCGGTTGCGCGAACTGGGCGGGCTGCTCATCGCCTATTCCGGCGGCGTCGACTCGGCTTATCTTGCGTGGCGGGCGCATAAAATTCTCGGCGATGGGATGCTCGCGGTCGTCGCTGATTCGCCGTCGTTATCGCGAAGGCATTTGGCAGAGGCAGTTGCGTTTGCAAAGACGCACGGCATTCCGCTGCAAATCATCGCCACGCACGAGCTGGAAAATCCCGACTACGCGAAGAACGACGCGCAGCGCTGCTTCCACTGCAAGAGCGAGTTGTTCACCGTGATGAAGGCAGCGCAATCCCGACTCGGTTCGCGCCCGATGGCCTACGGTATGAATCTCGATGACCGCGGCGACTATCGACCGGGCCAGAAAGCGGCCACCGAGCATGGTGTCCTCGCGCCGCTCGTAGATGCCGGGTTGACCAAGGCGGACATTCGCGCGCTGGCAAAGGCAGCCTCCCTCGATGTGTGGGACAAGCCTGCCGCGCCCTGCCTTTCCTCGCGCCTCGCTTATGGCCAGGCCGTGACGCCCACTGCGCTCAGCCATGTCGAGCAAGCGGAGGAATTTCTGCGCGAACTTGGCTTGCGCCAATTCCGTGTGCGACATCATGGCGATGTGGCGCGAATCGAAATCGCGCGCGACGAAATGGCGTCCATGCTGGACGTGACGACGCTCGACGCGATCTCGGCGAAGCTCAAGGCCATCGGTTTTCTCCACGTCGCTCTCGACTGCGGTGGTTTCCAGTCCGGTTCGTTGAACGCCTCACTTTCGCTACCGAAAAATCCTAATCTATTATGAATAACTTGTTTGATCTGTCGTCGGAAGTCGCTGTTGTCATCGGCGCGACCGGAGTTTTGGGTGGAGCGTTGGCCGATGGCCTCGCCGCTGCTGGTGCGAACGTTGCCATTCTCGGTCGCAACGCCGAGCGCGGGAATGCGCGCGTCGAAGTTATTCTCAAGGCGGGAGGGAAAGCCGCGTTTTTTCAAGCCGACGTGATCGAACGTGAAAGCCTTGCTGCTGCGCATCAAGAAATAGAGAAATTGCTCGGCGCGCCGACTGTGCTGGTCAACGCTGCGGGGGGTAACGACCCCAAGGTCACCGTCACGGCTGACCGTGCCTTCAGCACCATCGCCGTCGATGACTGGAGAGCGAACTTTGACCTGAACGTCGTCGGCGGCGCGTTATTGCCGTGCCAGGAATTCGGCCCCGGCATGGTGCAGCGCAAATGTGGATCGATCATCAACATTGCCAGTGTGTCGGCGCATCTTCCGCTGTCGCGCGTTGTCACGTATTCGGCGGCGAAAGCTGCGGTTCTAAATCTTACGCAATTCCTCGCTCGCGAATGGGCGCCGACTGGCGTGCGCGTCAACTCGATTACGCCGGGGTTCTTTCCTGCCGAGCAAAACCGCCGCCTACTCTTCAACGAGGACGGATCACCCACGTCACGCGCGCAATCGATCCTTGGTCATACGCCGATGGGCCGCTTCGGAACCAGCGATGAACTGATCGGCGCAGCGGTCTTCCTCGCCAGCGCGAAAGCGAGCGGTTTTGTCACTGGCATCGACTTACGCGTTGACGGCGGCTTCCTTTCGCAGACGATCTAGTCATGAAGGCGGCAGCCATCCTGGCTCTCGACATCGGCACGTCCTCGACGCGCTCTGCGATTTTCGATGCACGGGGAAAGCGGCTAATGGAGACGACCGCGCAGTTGGGTTATCCGCTGATAGCGGGCGCGGATGGACAGGCGGAGCTTCGGTCGACCGACTTGGATCGCGCGGTTTCCAGCGTTTTGGAAAAAACTTTTGCAGCGTGGCGTAAAGCCAAGACACACGCGCCGATTGCGGGCATTGGCGTTTCCTGTTTCTGGCACAGCCTGCTGGGGCTCAATGCGGCTGGAATGCCGATCACGCCGATTTATACGTGGGCCGATTCGCGATGCCGTGCGGAAGCACGGATGCTGCGTATCAAACCGGGCGAGCGCGCCTTGCACGCGAAGACGGGTTGCATGGCGCGGACTTCCTTTTGGCCCGCGAAGCTGCTTTGGCTGAAGAAAACGGAGTCGGCACTTTTTCGGAAAGTAGCGCGCTGGGTTTCGCCCGCGGAATGGATCCAGGAACGGTGGTGCGGCAAGGCGACTGTGTCATTTTCGATGGCCAGCGGAACGGGTCTCCTCGATGGACGCACGTTGCTCTGGCACGCACCACTCTTACAACACTGCGGGGTTGAGGCGAAGCGGCTGAATGCGCTTTCGGACAAGCCGGGAAAAGTCTTGGCCTCCAAGGCGGCGCAGTTTCCCGAACTGGCGAACGTGCCGTGGTATCCGGCCATCGGCGATGGCGTGGCGAGTAATCTCGGATCGGACGCGACAAGGCCCGGCATCGCGGCGATCAATGTCGGCACGAGCGCAGCGTTGCGTGTTGTGGTGATGAAGTTGCCGCCGGGAAAGCAGCCACTCGCTCCGTTCGGGCTCTTTTCGTATCGAGTGGATAACCAACGCCGCTTGCTTGGCGGTGCGGTGAGCAATGCGGGTAATCTTCGTGCGTGGGCCTTGCGGGAATTAAAATTACCTGCTGATTCGGCCGAGATCGAAAAGCAACTTACCAAACGCGACCGACCAGTCGAGGGCCTGACCTTGCTGCCGTTCTGGATTGCGGAGCGCGCGCCGACTTGGCCGGAGGAAATGCCGTCGGTTGTCTCGGGAATCACGCAAGCGACGACCGCGCTTGATTTGCTCCAGTCTCTTCAGGAAGCGACTTATCATCGGCTCGCCCAAATTGCCGAAAAAGTAGAGCAGGCGGCTGGACGTAAGCTGGCATTCATTGTTTCTGGCGGAATCCAAAAATCGCCGGGAGCCTTGCAGCGCCTGACCAATGTTCTAGGACGCCCGGTCTATGCCTCGATGGAGCCGGAAGCATCGCTGCGTGGAGCAGCCTGTTTTGCGATGGAAAAGCTCGGGATGAAGATATCAGCGCCAAAGTTGGGAAAGCCAATGCGGCCGCATTCCGCATCAGCACGTGAGTACGCGAATGCCCGGAAATTGCAGACGCAGTTAGAAGCGTTCATGAGCGATTTCCGGTGAGTGGTAAAATTACAGTACTTATCTCTTAACTGACAAAATATCATCGATTGCGCTTTTGCGCGGCGGAGGGATCGGGTATGAGCGTACGATGCAACGACCTACCCCAGCCTGGCTTTTCACGGCGATTTTCTATGAGATTTATCCGCAAAGTTTTCGCGACAGCAATGGTGATGGAATTGGCGATTTGCCGGGCGTCATCGAGAAGCTGGATTATATCGAGTCGCTGGGTTGCAACGCGATCTGGCTGAATCCGTGTTTTGAATCGCCATTTGGTGATGCCGGTTACGACGTGGCCGATTTCTACAAGGTGGCGAAACGGTACGGCACGAATGCCGACCTGAAACGCCTGTTCAGTGAGGCGCACAAGCGTGGGATGAAGGTCTGCCTTGATCTCGTGGCCGGTCACACCTCGACGGCGCACCCGTGGTTCCAGGCCTCCGCTCAGGTGAAGAAAAACAAGTACACAAACTGGTATATCTGGACAGACAACGGCTGGCGTGAACCGAAAGCTCCGCTCTCGTCGATCAAAGGAGTGTATGACCGCAATGGCACCTACATTACGAATTTCTTCGCGTTCCAGCCCGCTCTGAATTTCGGCTTCGCGCATCCCGACCCGAACCAGCCGTGGCAATTGCCGGTCGATCATCCCGACGTGAAGGCGGTGCGGCGCGAGATGATGAAGATCATGAAATTCTGGCTCGACCAGGGCGCGGACGGATTTCGCGTGGACATGGCCTCGTCGTTGGTCAAGGGCGACACCGATTACAAAGAGACGATGAAGTTTTGGCAGGAAATCCGCGCGATTTACGACCGGGATTATCCGGATGCGGCGCTGATCGCGGAGTGGTCGTTCCCGAACCTGGCGATCAATGCAGGGTTCCATATCGACTTCATGATCCACTTCAATACCCCGGCCTACACGACACTGTTCCGGCATGAGACGGAGCGGGACGCGTTTCGTATGACGCCGCTGGAGGAATGCGGACATAGTTTTTTCGACAAGGCGGGCAAGGGCGACATCAAGGCGTTCCTCGATATTTACCAGGAACATCTTGGACCGACGAAGGAGCTCGGTTTCATTTCGATCCCCACGGGAAATCACGACCTGACGCGCCTTGCGCACGGACGCACGATCGCAGAGTTGGAAGTGGCGTTTGCGTTCCTGATGACTCTGCCCGGCGTGCCCTACATTTACATGGGCGACGAGATCGGCATGCGGCACATCGATCTGCCGTCGAAGGAAGGCGGCTTCGGGCGCACTGGCGCGCGTACACCGATGCAGTGGGATTCAGGCCGCAACGCGGGATTCTCAATCGCGCCTGCGAATAAACTTTATCTGCCGATCGATCCGGCGAAGGACCGTCCAACCGTGGCGGGACAATCGCGCGATCCAAAGTCGCTGCTGAACTTGGTGCGAAAGCTGGCGGCGCTACGCGTGAAATCGCCGGCACTGGCGGCGCACGGGGAATTCATACCCGTTTACGCAAAGGCGAAGAAAGTGCCGTTCGTTTACAGGCGCAGCCTGAACAGTGAGGAATATCTCATCGCGATCAATCCGACGAAGTACGCGGCGAAGATCAGTTTTGATGCGACATATCTCGGCGATAAGTTCGAAACCGTTGTGTGCCGTGGGGCGAAATTGAGCGTGAAGAAGGAAAAGGCGCGGTTGGAGATGAAAGGCGTTTCTTACGGGATCTACCGCAAAAGGTAGTCGCGGTGCTCAGTAGGACGAGACACGTCTACGTCACATCGAAGACGGTCACTTCCGGCCGGCAATTGAGACGGATGTGGGGACGCAGCGTACCGATGCCGCGGTTGACGTAGAGAGTACGTTTGTCCTCCGTATAAAGACCGGTCTCGAAATTTCGACCGAATTTAGGGAGGACCATCGCGCCAATGAGTGGCAAGCGGACTTGGCCGCCGTGGGTATGTCCGGAAATTTGCAGTTTCACGCGTGAGTCATCTACTTGCAGGAACGAATCGGGCTCGTGGACGAGGAGAATGTGGCGTGAATGTTCCGGCGTTTTGGCCAGCACGGTTGGATCGGGATAGCCCGCCCAAAAGCTATCGAGGCCGCTGATGTAAACGGCGTCCTCATCAGGCAGCGCCACGCATTTGTTGCGCAAAACGCGGATGCCGCCGATTTTTTCCAGCGCGTAGGTGATGGGGCCGATGCCGGTCCAGTGCTCGTGATTGCCGGGGACGGCATAGCTGCCGAGGAGCGCCTGACCTTGCGAAAGAAGTGCGGCGAGATCGTGGACACGATCGCCATGGGCCGTGATAAAATCGCCGGTGTAGAGAATCAGGTCGGGCTTCAGGCTGTTGACGTGGGCGATCACGTGCGCGATGAAAGCTTCCTCGTAAAGCGGATCGAAATGAATGTCGCCGAGCGCGACGACCCGGAGCGGTTTGCCCAGGCCGAGATGGAGAGGAACCGTCGCCGTCTCGAGGTCGTACGTGTCCTTCGCGTAGGCGCAAACGGACGTGCCCGCCGCCGCTGCGAAAGCGGTCGTCACGGCTCCACGGAGAAAGGTGCGGCGGTTCATGGGCAAATCAGCACGCCATTTTGGTCGAGGTGCGGGTGGTGTCAATTCCTCGCCGGGGCAGGGCGGTTACAATCGTGAAACTGGCGGCGTCCGTTCCCACTTTACAGCGGGAAAAGGCGACCTCAAGCTCGCGCATGCTCTGGTTGCTTTATGCGCTTGGCGCGGCGGTCATTTGGGGCGTGAATTACGCCATCAGCGGAAGGCTTTTGGCGCGCGGAATGTCGCCGGCGACGTTGTTTCTAGTCGACCTGATTTTCGGCTCCATGGCAGTCAGTGCGGTCATCACATTCACAGGCAGGTGGTCGGCGACGATGAACGAGTTGCGTCAAGCGCGCCCCGATTTCGGCTGGTTACTCGTGGCCATCATCGCCACGACGGCTGCCGGACTACTGATTTTTCTCTCCATCGAAGCCAAGAACGCAACTTTGGCTTCGCTCATTGAAGTAACCTATCCCCTTTTCACGGCGTTCTTTGCGTGGCTACTTTTCCGGCAAGCGACAATCAATACGGCCACCGTGATTGGAGCGTTACTAATATTCGTCGGCGTATTGATCGTTGCCCGGGGAAATCATTAAGCCCCTGTTGTTTCTTCTGGATTTATCACGGGCCTTTGGTATGATACTCAACTACTTATCGTCAAATGAACCGCGGCATCGTCTACTCTCTTCTGGTCTTCACCGCGGCAATGTCAGGCGTGAATGCCGACGACTCGACATCTTCGACTTCCACGCGCAACGCGCATAAGGGCGTTTATTCGTCAAAGCACGGCGTGGTGCGGACCTATACGATCCAGGATCGCGTGCGCTATCAGCTTTGGGACTATAAGTGGAAGCCCGATCCCGACCAGCCGATCACGCGCATTGTGGTCAATATCGGCGCACAGAAGGTGATTGTTTATCAGGGCGACTCCGTTGCGGGCGAAAGTCCCACGACGACGGGCAAGCCGGGCCACGATACCCCCCCGGGCCATTACGCGATTTTGGTGAAGGACATCGATCACAAATCGAATCTTTACGGCGTATTCCTTGATGCCAACGGCTACGTCCTCAGCGGCGATGCGAAAGCGGGCGATACGCCTCCGGCCGGTGCGGCTTATGACGCGGCAGACATGCCCTATTACTTGCGCATCCGCGAGGATGGCGTGGGCTTGCATGCAGGTTATCTTCCCGGTTATCCCGCTTCGCACGGCTGCATTCGCCTGCCGCATGCGTTCGCGGAATTGCTGTTCTCCAACGTTTCCGTTGGCACGCCGGTCGATGTGGTTCCCTGATCCCCTTCAGTTGTAGCGGCGGTCTGACCGTCGACGGATAGCGGACACGTATCTGCTTCTATCTTGGACGGTCATAAACCGCCCCTACACCGGAAACAGAATTACAAATCCTGCCCGACCGCTTGCAATTGCAAATATTGGTCCAGCGCATGGCGCAGGAAAACCACGTTCGCCTCGATTTGCAGCTCGAGATTGGCCAGTTGCGGCGTCTCGAAAACAATCTCGAACGGACGTGGACGCGCTTCCGGCGCTGCGCAGAGCATGCCGGGATAGCCCTTGCGGATAAGGCCGTTTCTCGCGGTGAAATTATCGATCACCGCGTCGATATTGCGCGGAAGGATTTTTTCAGCGGCTTGGAGAGCAGGCTCAACAACATGGTGCGTAACCTGCGCGCCGAGGGCAAAGGCGTAAAGGCCGGCCGAGTCGATGTCCGCGTGCAACGCGATCATGCCGTCGAAGCGCAGCGTACGGATCTGCTGCTCGAGCAACTGCACTTCGCGATCGCGCGAGCCGGTCCAGAATTCGCGGTTCAAGTCGCGGCCGCTACGCGAATGACGCGTGCCGTCCTCAAACCCGGTCGGATTGCAAAGCGGGTATAGGTAGATTTCATAGCCGCGCGCGATCTCCGGCTGTTTTGCGAGCTCCTGCAAAAAGCGAATCGCCGCATGCGTGCCCGCGATCTCATCGCCATGCACTCCCGCGAAAATGCCAACGCGAACATAATTGCCGCCGCCGCGCGGACCAACGAAGAGGTATTGCTCGAGCGAATAATCGTCTATCCCCACGCTCCATGAGCCAAGCGTCGTCGGCAGCCACGGAAACCTGCCCCTGTGCAACGGGGCGAGGACATCGCGAAAATTCTTTCGGCCGGCTTTTTCCATGAGAGAATGAGACAGTGCCGTTCTACCACTTTTCCGCGGAGTGGGAAGAAGTGCGAGCCGGTGCATTATTGGATTGTAAAATCTCTATAGATTTTGTCTAGTTTATAACTCATTGCTGGAGAAAAACTCATGCCCGCCACTGCCTCACGCCTCGCCATATTTCAAGAATCGGTTATTCGCGAAATGACCCGCCTTGCCAACCAGCACGGTTCCATCAATCTCGCCCAAGGCTTTCCCGATTTCGAACCGCCTGCCGCGCTGATCGAGGCGCTGGAACGGAGCGCGCGCGGCTCTTTTCATCAGTATTCGATCACGTGGGGCTCGGCCCGTTTTCGTCAGGCATTGGCGGCCAAGATTGGCCGTTTCAGCGGGCTCGATGTCGACCCGGACCGTCATCTCGTGACCACCTGCGGAAGCACCGAGGCGATGATGGTCGCCATGATGACCGCGTGTAATCCGGGCGACAAAGTCGTCATCTTCTCGCCTTTCTATGAGAACTACGCGGCCGATGCGATTCTCTCCGGCGCGACACCGATCCACGTTTCGTTGAGACTGCCCGACTTCGCCATCGATCGCGACGAGCTGCGCAACGCCTTTGCGCAAAAACCAAAAGCGATCGTCCTGTGCAATCCCTCAAACCCGTGCGGCAAAGTCTTCACGCGCGAGGAATTGCTTTTCATCCTCGACCTCGCGCGCGAGCACGACGCCTTCATCATCACCGACGAAGTCTACGAGCACATCGTCTACGCACCGCACGTTCACATTCCATTCGCGACGCTGCCTGGCGCATGGCAGCGCACGCTGACCTGCGGCTCACTCTCGAAGACCTATTCGATCACCGGCTGGCGTCTCGGCTATGTCTTGGCGCCGGCGGAAATCATCGCGTCGGCGCGAAAGGTGCATGACTTCCTCACCGTTGGCGCGGCTGCACCGTTGCAGGAAGCCGCTGTCATCGCGCTGGAATTCCCGCAAAGTTATTACGACGAGCTGACTGCCGAATACACGCGCAAACGCGATCTCTTTCTCGGCTACCTGCGGGAAACCGGACTTCCCTTCACCACGCCTCAAGGCGCCTACTACACGCTGGTCGATATCTCATCGCTCGGCTTCGCGAACGACCGCACCGCTGCGGAAGAAACCACCAAACGCATCGGCGTCACCGGCGTTCCCGGATCGAGCTTCTTCCGCGAGCCAGTGCATCGGTACATCCGTTTTCACTTTGCGAAAAAGGACGAAACGTTGCGGCGCGGGGGAGAGCGCTTGGCCGCAAAATTGTCCGGCTGCACAGCGTAAAGCGTATGCTGCTTGATCTCGTTGATTGTAGGAATACCATGGGCATGTCCGCCAAAATCCTCTTGGTGGTCATAAATTGTGCGCTATTGATTTCACTAACAATGGCTGAAGGCGGCATTCCCGTTAGCATTCCGGTCAAGGCGACGCCGCTTTCCGCGACGGCGGAAAAAATGAAGGCTGGCAAGTTCGAGCCGACGTGGGCCTCGCTTCAGCAGTACCAGGTTCCCGAATGGTACCGCGACGCGAAGTTCGGCATCTGGGCCCATTGGGGACCGCAGTGCGAACCGGAGGCGGGCGATTGGTACGCGCGCTCGATGTATCTCGAGGACGACGGCAAATATAGGAGCCACCTTGCGAAGTATGGCCATCCGTCCGTCGCCGGGTTCAAGGACATCATTCCGCTGTGGACCGCCGACAAGTGGGACGCGGAAAAACTCGTCGCTTTATATAAGGACGCAGGTGCGAAATTTTTCGTCGCGATGGCATCGCACCACGACAACTTCGACAATTACGACAGCAAGTATCAGCCTTGGAATTCAGTCGCGCTGGGGCCAAAGAAAGACATCATCGGGGGCTGGGCCAGGGCGGCGCGCGACAACGGTTTGCCGTTTGGCGTCACGGTCCACTCCTCGCGCGCTTGGAGTTTCTACGAACCTGCGCAGGGCTCCGACAAGACTGGGGAGAAGGCGGGCGTTTCCTATGACGGCAAGCTGACCAAGGCCGATGGCAAGGGCCTGTGGTGGGACGGCCTTGATCCGCAGGACCTCTACGCGCAAAACCACGCGCCGGGCAAACTCGTCTGGACCTGGGACGCGAAGGAGGGCAGCAGCATTCCCGACGACGCCTATTGCGAAAAGTTCTACAACCGCACGATCGATCTCATCAACAAGTACCATCCCGACCTACTCTACTTCGACGACACGGTACTGCCGCTTTATCCCATCAGTGACGTGGGCTTGAAAATCGCCGCCGATTACTATAACAGCAATGCGCTTTGGCATGATGGCCAAAACGAGGGCGTGATTACGGGGAAGATCCTCGATGAAACGCAGCGCAAGTGCATGGTCTGGGACATCGAGCGCGGCGCCAGCCCGACGATCGAGCCGCTGCCGTGGCAATCGGAAACGTGCCTTGGCGACTGGCACTACGACCGCGCCATCTACAACGCCCACACTTATCGAAAGGCCGATTCGGTCATCCACATCATGGCCGATGTCGTCAGCAAGAACGGCACTTTCCTGCTCAACGTCCCTGTGCGCGCCGACGGCACCATCGACGAGCAGGAAGAGGCGATCGTCAAGGAAATCGGCAAATGGATGAAGGTGAACGGCGAGGCGATCTACGCCACGCGTCCGTGGAAAGTCTGCGGCGAAGGGCCTGCGATTGAGAACACGCCGAAGCTCAATTCGGGCGGATTCAATGAAGGCAAGGTGAAGACGACCGAGAGAGACATCCGCTTCACCACGAAAGGTGACGTGATCTACGCCATCGTTCTTGGTTGGCCGACACAGGCCGTGAACATCAAGTCGCTTGGCAAGAAGGCCGGATTGCTCGACTGCACAATCGAAAGCATCTCGCTGCTCGGCAGTGACGACAAGGTGGAGTGGACGCAGGGCGATGACACTGTGATCATTCAGCCGCAGGCGAAGAAGTTCTTTACCGAAGCGCCCGTCTACAAGTGCGCGATCAAGAAGTAGCGTTAGGCTGACGAAGATCGGCGGGAGAAGTGCCGAGCAGGCGGAGCGATTCTTCCCGGAGCATTTCTTCCTGCGCCAGCATCGACTCCTGCGGAACGGGAAAGAAAAGCGCGATGGACGTTCCCTTGCCGACCTCGGAATGAACGTCGATGAAGCCATGATGGTTGTCCATGAGCCCACAGACGACTGAGAGGCCGAGGCCGGTTCCTTTGCCAACCGATTTCGTGGTGAAGAATGGCTCGAAAATGCGCGAGCGCGTCGTCTCGTCCATTCCCATGCCGGTGTCGGTGACGGTCACGCGCACGTAGGATAATTTTTTGTCGGTGTGTTGTCCCAGCAGCATTGAGTCGACGTGGGTGATTTCGGTCGAGATTGTCAGGTTGCCGCCGTCCGGCATGGCATCGCGCGCATTTACGATCAAGTTGGTCAGGATGCGGTCGAACTGTCCGGGATCGGCGTCGATGGCCGGTAGCTTTTCTTTCAAGTCCATGTGCAGATCGACGTTTGCTGGTAGGGAAGCGCGGACCATGTTCACCGTGTCTTTGATCTCATTCGCCGCATCGACCTTGACCAGACGCGATTCCGATTTGCGGGCAAAGGCCAGAAGCTCCTTGATCATGTCACAGCCGCGATCGACGGTCTTTTCCATCTGCGCCGCCAGCTTGGTCACTTCCTCCGGCTCATCTGCTTTCATGGGCAGAAGAGTCAGGCTCAGTCGCAGGATCTGAAGCACATTCCGAAAATCGTGGGCGAGGCCGCCCGCCAGCAAACCAATCGCTTCCAGTTTGCGTGCCTGCCGCAATTGTTCCTGCATCGCCTGGTGAAGCTTGCGCGCTTCAGCTTCGGACAAGGCCCGGCGAACGGCAGGAGCAAGCCGAGATAGGCGATGTTTGAGGACGTAGTCGGTGGCTCCTTGTTGAAGAGAACGAATCGCGACCTCCTCGCCAATGGTGCCGGAGACAAAGATGAAAGGAATGTGCGGCTTCCGCGCGTGGGCTTCGCGCAGGGCCTCGAGGCCGCTGTACTGTGGCAGAGTGCAGTCCGAAAGAATCAGGTCGCACGGCGAATGTTCCAGCGCGTTGAGCAATTGGGCGCGCGTCTCCACTCGCTGGAAACGACAGTCATAGCCGTTCTCTCGAAGCATGTGCGCGACCAATTCCGAGTCGGCGGAAATGTCTTCTATGTGAATAACGTGAAGCGGTTCTTTCATGACCTGTTCCCTCACTGCGATGCTTGCCAACTTGTACAACAAGCTAGAGGAGGTTTTTGACCTGTGCAAATGGGTCGGCGTCGATTGTCTATAAATTGTGCTGTGGTACATCTGCATGTGCGCGACGTTTCCTATAATTAAGTCATTGGTCCGACGTAGCTATCAATGTGTCAAAATGCGATGAAATTTCTCCCGAAAAATGATCGAACTTTTTTGATAGTGATTGAATTTCGCTATCTCATGTGCTGCTTTCGCGCCTTGAGGCTTTGCCACCGAGCGGAAGAATTCAGCGCGGAGTGTGCATATATTGCCTAGAGGGGGCTTGCCCCGGCTCTTACGTTTGAAAAATTTCGCTGAAAAAAGAAAAGTGAGCCTTCTTCTGTTGGGCGGAAAATGCACGTATTCCGGTATGCGTGCGGGGTGTTGTTCGGAGGTAAAACAACCGTAATCCGTGAGCGTGCGTGAGACGGGCCGCGCTGATCGGTCCGTTTCGTCGCTGAGAAGAGGGCCGGCGAGCGGTACAGTCATCCTCTATGGCATGGCTCCCGCTAAAAGAGACTGCGAAATGGAGTCTTACCTGGAAACCACGCGCTGGCATAGAGCCGCTTCGACCGTTGCCGAATGCATTGACCAGCAAATCCCGGTCAATTTGCTCGACGACCCGGAGACCTCGCGCCGGGGCCGCATCATCACGCGCTTCGGTTTGCTCGGCTCCATTTTCGGCCTCGTTTACGCCGCGTTTTATTTGCTGATTGGGCATCTGTGGGGCGCGGGCATTATTTTGCTCTGCACGGCGGGTGTCGCCATCACGCCCTCGTGGATGCGTTGGCACAACTCGATCCAGCCCGCCGGTCATTTCTTCGCCTTCACGCTTACGCTCGGCTTTGGCGGACTTTGTTTCGTGGAAGGCGGCGTGCATGGCCACGCGATTGCGTGGCTCGTCGCCGTGCCGCTTTGCGCGCTGATCCTCCTCGGCATTCGTGGCGCGATCTTCTGGGTCGTGATCGCATTCCTGGCCGCGGCGACGGTGATCGCCTGCGACGTGGTCGGCCTGAAACTTCCCACCACGTACGACCCCAAATGGGAATCGACCATTTCCGCGGCCGGCTACCTCGGCCTTGTGGTCTTCATGTCCATCCTCGGCCTGATCTTCGAGACGGGCCGCGCGCGCGCCTATGCGCGATTGCAGGTCGCCTTGCAAAAACTCGAGGCCTCCAACGAGCGGCTCACTCACCTCAACCAGGAGAAAACCGAGTTCCTCGGCATCGCCGCGCACGACCTGAAAAACCCGCTCACCGTCATCATGACCAGCGGCGAATTGCTCAAGGCCGTCTCCGAGTCCCAGAGCGTCATCAACGTCGCCAGCAAAATCATCACCGCGTCGGAGCGCATGCGCCGGCTCATCTCCGACCTGCTCGACGCCAACGCGATCGAGGAAGGCCGCTACGCCTCCAAGCTCGAGCGGTGCGAAATCAGCGCGATCACCATGCAGATGGTCGACCAGAACATGGTCGCCGCGCAGCGCAAGCAGATCGAGATCCGCCCCGGCATGACCGAAATCTTCCTGCGCACCGACCCCGCCGCCGCCCAGCAGATTCTCGACAATCTCATCTCCAACGCCGTCAAGTATTCGCCGCGCAACAGCAAGGTCTACGTCCACCTCGTGCCGGAGAAAGACCACGCCGTCATCATGGTCCGCGACGAAGGCCCCGGCATCAGCGAGGACGACCAGAAAAAGCTCTTCCAGAAATTCAGCCGCCTCACCGCTCGGCCCACCGGCGGCGAATCCTCCACCGGCCTCGGCCTCTCCATCGCCAAGCGCCTGGCCCAGACCCTCGGCGGTGACATCCTCTGCCAGAGCACCCTCGGCGTCGGCACCACCTTCTTGCTCCGCCTGCCGCTCGACCCCGCCGAAGCCAGTCGCCCCGAGCACGCCCACGACACCGTCGAAATCCTCCGTGAGCAGGCCACCTATTCCTCCCACCGGAATTAGCCCCGGCCGTTTTCCGCCGGGCGCTATTTCTCCTAAATAGCTTATTAATTTAGGAGAAATAGAAGAAATAGGATGAATAGGCGATGGGGCAGGACCCGCCCACACCGCATCGGAACGCGAAAGCGCGCGGAAGTTTTTGGGCAGGGTAAGGAGGTTCATCTCACTATTTTACTGGAAGCCCGCCAAACCCGTTATCCCTATTGAGCCTATTTCCCCTATATCGCCTAAAAACTTTCATTCCCCCTCTGAAGCCCCCCCGTCCAAGGGAGTCCAAACTTGGACAAATATTTAGCAAGGTAGCGACCAGGTTTGGGATTGCCCCCCGTCCAAGGGAGTCCAAACTACGCTGCTCGTCGGTGAGGTCCCCACCCCAGTTTGGGATTGCCCCCCGTCCAAGGGAGTCCAAACTCCTTGCCCAGATGCCGCTGAGCTCTGCCCCGTTTGGGATTGCCCCCCGTCCAAGGGAGTCCAAACTGGACCTCACCGACGAGCAGCGTGCCGCATGGTTTGGGATTGCCCCCCGTCCAAGGGAGTCCAAACTTGCCCTCAATATCGTTACCGAACTGCTTCAGTTTGGGATTGCCCCCCGTCCAAGGGAGTCCAAACTCAAATTGCAGAGTAACCATACGCCACTGAGGTTTGGGATTGCCCCCCGTCCAAGGGAGTCCAAACTAGGTTGACGCTGTCAGGTGAGTGGTTAGGCTGGTGGAAGATTTGGAATTCCTTGGACGGGGGGCACCATCTCAAATATGGAGACCAGCTTCAGGCACTGCGTTGCACCCTGAGGTTCCGAGGTCTTTAAAAATGGGGAGCAATCTGTGAAAACAGGTTGCTCCCCTTTTTTTAGAAAAAGAGAAGTTGTTCCGGCATCGGCTCAGCAGAACTGGTCTTGTTGCTACGCATAATCATCATGCGCCCCCATTGGGCATCTGAAACTGTGAGGGATCGCACTTCGCCTTTGGCAGGTATCTTGCCCTTGAGTCGTCGCACCTGGGTTTCCACGCGATCTGCGCTGCCGCAGGGACGCGCGTAGACGCTGAACTGGACCATGAGGTAACCGTCCTTCAGCAGGTCTTTGCGAAAATGATTGGCATCACGGCGTTCCTCATCCGTGCCGACAGGAAGATCGAAAAAGACGAGTACCCAGGCCATGCGATATTTAGAGCAAAGTGGCGAGCGAGTTTTCTTCACGAAGAGTTGATTGGTGGAAATTGAAGGCTAGGGCTTGTGCCCGAATTGCTGGCCTGCTGAAAACTTTGGATATAAAGATCGATGGCATTTATTAGCCGCAGTTTGTTTTTACCCATGGTTACTTCCGTTATCAGAAGAGCGGCTGCTCGAGGCGCCCAATTTTTCATGTCGGCCACGACACCGCCACTATCAAGGTGGTGATAAAGTTGCGCGTCGATGAAAGGCCGCAGGGGTTCCATGAGATCATCGGCCAAGGCAAAGCTGCCCGCCTTGGCTTTGTGATGGATTCCGAGGGCAGCAATCAAGCCATGAGCGGCCAGGCTGCGCAGCACGGCTGTGCGCATGATCGCGTAGCCGTAATCCAGCATGCCGTTGACGCCTGCGCGCGTGCCGGGTTCCCGTCGCGTCGTATTGGGGCAGACAAGCGGCATAAATTTGCGCCAATAGATCCGGGCGGCGCGCGATTCGCACGCCGCCGCGTGCCATTGACGGACCAAGTCACGCTTCGTAGCCGTGACTTGTGAGGTATCCAGACCCTGCCGAGGAGGTGTCTCTGGCGGATGGAGACATCGTTCGGCAATAGATTGAAGAAGATGCTGAGTATGAGGAAAGACCTTGAGAACAGAGGCTTGATGAATGATTTTGGCTGCGATGACCTGCCGCCAAATGGCATTTTTCCAGGCATCGGTCCACTCAACTTGTCGCCGTAAAACTTCCGTGCTCGTGGGACAGTAATGAGGAAGTGTCAGTGATATCGGCTCGAATTTCTGATTGCAGATCATCAGCAGCACATTGAGCTCCGCCATGCGGCGAAGTGCTCCTGCAGTGATGGTAAAATCCGGTGCGGCGGAAATAAGGACGGAAATATCTTCCAGCGGAACGGTGCGAGTTTGCCCCGTTTCCGAATCTTCAACATGAAGCTGGTCAAGCTTCACCCGGATGCGCAGGCCCGGACTGAGGAGATGGAGGATGTGGAAGCTCATAACCGAGAGCGCGGAGAAAATCAGACCAGTATGGCCGAAGGCCACTTTCCGGCAGATCAGCCGCAATGAGGGCTTCTTTGGTGTTCGCTAAGTAATAAGGTAGCAATTGAAGCTGTTTTTGTTCAGCCGTACCTATCCGATACTTGCCTGGTCCACGTCCGTTGGAAAATGGCTTGATGGTTTGTATGATCGTGCCTCGCCGGATAGTGCAAATAGGAATAAGATTCCACGTTCCCTCATAGTTTGAAAATGGCTTGTCGCTTTTCCACCAAGGTACAAAAACAGGGACATATTGTTTACCGTCGGAGGACAAGTGAATGCGTACTTCCTTGAATTCCGTGCGCTTGACGAAAGCATTCGTGCCTGAACTGGCCGGCATCACTGCTTTATCGTTCTTAAGGCTGATCAGTCGGACGCTGCGAATCGGAATCTTGATTTTTTTCGGCCAGAAAAATTCCGTTTCATTCGTCGCGCGCCAATGCTGGAAATGAGAGAAGCAGAGCTTCCGGGTAAAGGCATCCGGCAGGCATCCCTTGGTGGTTTTCAGTTCCTGGGCAAAATCGTCGGCCTCTTCCTCATATCGGTTCCAGGCGGCGCGGCAATAATGACTAAATTCCGGTGGGTACAGATCCTGCAAATCTTTGGGTTTAAGGCCCGTGAAAATTTCGCGCGCGACATAAGTGTCAGGCGCCTTGCGGGCATAAAGAGTGGTGTTGTAAGCCTGCCGGTGCCTACTCCGAGAAACGTGAGGTCGTACCTCAACGCTTTCGATGATCTGTTTGGCCTTGAGATAACTGAGATCGACGGGATTGGCTGCTTTGGACCGCTTCTTTTCGTCCTGAGTCCACCAGCCAAAGTTTCCATTTTCATCCTTGGCTCCGTGAGTGCGATTCGCAAGCCAAGGGAGCGTGGAAGCAATGACCATGGCATCGAGCGCGTGATGCCGGAGATCGCCCCGGTTTTTTTGCGCGGTCTTCTCGCGAGATTCCTGCTGTTGCTCCGGCGTCATGGCATCCCATTGCTCGCGGGAAGTCAGGGGATGTAAGATCTGGTTAAGCCCCCAGGCCCTGCGCAGGCGACCGGTGAGTTGTCCATTTGTGACCTGAAAACGGAGGGAGGGGCTTTGCCTCTCAATAACAGGATCGCGACCGTCCTTTCCAAGCCAATTTAATTGGATGAGTGTTACATGCCGGACTGCGCGGGCGATATAAGCGGTGTGCTGAAGATCTGCTTTTTCTTCAATCTTGGATTCGGCATCGGGACTGAGAAAAAGTTCAAGTTTTCTATTTTTGAAACATTTGCGGGCGTTGCTTTCGATATGCTCCCATTGGGGCAGATGCGAGAAAGCTTCGTAGGGCGTTCGGTGCTTCTTGATCTCTCTATTGCAAGTGATGTGAGCTACCGTGAGATTATAAAATTCGTTGCAATCCACCCTGGAGCGTGGGACGAGATGCTCGATGTCTGCCTCGGTAAATAAACTGGCCCGGGGGATCGGTTTGAGGCAGAAGGGGCAGATGGAATCGATTTCTTTCCAAAGGCGATAGCGTAACAGGGCCTGACGCGAGGTTGATTGATTGCTTTCGGATAAATTAGCGCGGGCATCATCCCTATCTTGTTGATTGGCCCGATCTCGCTTCTCTCGTTCCAGACGCGCTTTCTTGCCTTCGGCCAGGCTGCGGGCGGCTTCCACCACGACGAAGTCGGGTTCACCATATTTTTTTACCAATCTTTTCAATAGGTTGGAATAAAGCAGGAGACGATGCCGAACGAGCGGATGCCGGATTTCTCGTAGATAACGGTTGAGGGCATCATCTGCGGATTCACCGGAGCGGCGCAATAAAGGTTGCGGATTGGTGAAGGTTCCGGGTTGTCCCAAAGTCAGGAGTGTCGGTGAGCTAAAGCGGGCGCGACCCGCCGAACTGGCGGCAACAAGGTCCTTTTGGCCTTCGAGTAACTGATATTTTGAGAATTCAGCCGCCCACTTTTCCAGAAGCGTGGTGGAAATCTTGATCTCGGCGGGCTTCTTTTTCTGGTGCCTGCTGTCGTAAATTTCCTTTAAGCGCATGAGGCTTGCCGGATCGGGATGTACCTTGGCGCCGGTGACCAGATCAAGAACGCGGAAATTAAGAATGGCCAGTTCCCACTGAGCTTTCTTGAAGGCGTCTTTGCTTTTCCGGACGACGTGTTGCGGTCGGCCTTGTTCATCGTAAGGACGAAACATATCAAGGCCCGGATCGCGATTATCGAAGCGCGCCCATCGCAAACCTAGAATGCCGGGATTACGTCCTTCATTGGCTTTATGAAAGACGTGAAAAAGTTGGCCATCTTTTGTCTGGTAACTCTTCGTATCTCCAAAAAGCAACCAGTCGGCCTTTTCCTGAAGGAGAGGATAGGCGGTTTTTTGCGCCTCTAAAATCGCGCGGAACTCCTGTTCCAAGAGTTCTCGGGGCCAGTATAACTTACGTCCCCATTTCTCGGTGGGGCTTGCACCCATCTGCTGCTGCCGCAAGGCCAAAAGTTGGCAGGGAAACGTGCAGCCGCTTTCTGCCATCTCACTTCGGAGTTTTGATAGGGCCGTATTGATTTCCCCTTGTTCCTTTTTCTTCTCCAGATCCAATTCAAATGAGGCCTCATTTGCCCAAGGGACTTTGCTATACCCGCGGCGTTTAAAGAGATGAACAAGCGCGGTGTAGAGTTCTAAGGAAGAGAGGCTTTTTCCTTCCAACGCCCGACAGCGAATGGAAATCGGATCATCCGGTAATTCTACCGGCAAGGTCAGGTTCAAGATTTCGGTTAACTCGCGCCCAAACCATTTTCTGCGGTAGTTGCGATTCCGCAGGGTGCGGCGCTGGCGACGCAAGCCGTTTCTCTTTTTTAGATCGCTGGTGTCTTCTGAACAGATTAGGGAAGCAGCTTCACAAAAATCACGAGCCTCCCGTACAGCATGGCCAATCGATGCTGTTCCCACATCGATGCCGAACACTCTTCCATTTAGGAATCGATGATAACTAGAGACGAGATTTGACACTGGAAATTAATCCGGAGGCTGATTTCTATATACTCTTGTTGAAGAGGCCTCGTCAAATCAGGCTTTGAGTCCTTCCGGCGAAAATTGAGCAAAACGAAAACCTGGTGCGCGGTACAGGGTTTGAACCTGTGACCCCTACAGTGTCAGTGTAGTGCTCTACCGCTGAGCTAACCGCGCGGATAGGTGTCCAGAGCCGGGAAAGGGAATTTCACGGGCCATTCAAAATGCGGGATTTGGGGCGAAGAGGCAAGGCTTTTTGGTGGGGGTCAGGGTGTCGGGGCCGGGGCGGCGCGGATGAGCTTGGCCAGGTCGGGCGCGGGGATGATGAAGCCCATTTTGTGGCCGTTCATTTCGTTGTGGCCGGAGTAGACGCCGATGACTTCGCCGGCGGCGTTGAGCACGGGCGCGCCGCTGGCCCCGGCGGTGTCGATGGCGTCGTTGTCGAACTGGATGACGATCCAACTGGGGATGCGGGACACTTTGCCGGGTTGCAAAACCTGCCCGGCGGGGACGCCGCCGCGGACGTGTGCGATGACCCGGACGGGCGTGCCGATGGCGGGGAGTTGCTCGGCCAGCGGGAGCGCCGCCCTTTGGAGCGAGCTGTCGTGCAGGCGGTAGAGGGCCATGTCGTCGATGGGCGGTCCGCCATCGGCCTTGAGGTCTTTCGCCCCGGTAAGCAGGCCGGTGACGTCGAACGTGTGACTGCCGCCGGCGAAGGAATGGAGGTCAATGCTTTGGACGAAGTCGGGGACGTCCTTGGCGGCCGTCTGCTTTTTGAATCCGCCGTCGGGACCGAGCAGGTGGCGCGCGCTGGCGAGGTAACATTGCGTGCCGTCCTTCAGCCGGACGAGACTGGCCGTGCCGGCTCCCTGCCTTCCGGCCTTGGTGATGAATTCGGGCCCGCCGACGAAGTCGTCCGGCCAGGTGGGTGGGCCGCTCGGCGCGGGGGCAGCGGCAGGCTGGGTTGCCGCGACGGGCGCAACTTTCGGCGTGGGCGCGGGAGCAATCGACGGTGCTGGGGCCGGTGCCGGTGCCGGCAGTGGTGTGGCGGGCGCGGTGACGGCGACGGCGGTGGCATCGATTTCGAAGATGCCGTTGGAGCCGTCGGCGAGTGTGGTCATGATGACGGCTTTGGTAGCGGTGAACCGCATGACGTGGACGGCGGTGCCGGACTTGAGATGAACGTCATTGGCCGTGCCGACGGTGAGGTCGCGCGTGAGCGTTCCTTCCTGTTGCACGGCGCGGGCCGGGGCGATGCAAAGGACGGTGAGGACAAGGGCGAGGAGAATACACGAGTGCATGGTGGAGAGTAGGATCGCGGTTTTGGGATGACAACTTACAAGAGGAGGTTCGCACGACGGAGGCTGAAGGGGAGGGGAAGTTTCGCACAGAGGACTGAAGAGGGAGGAAGAGGTTGGGGAGTCGGAGGGGAAGTTGCGCACGGAGGCTCGGAGGCCACGGAGGGAAAAGAAGGTTCAAACATTTTCAGAATTCCGTCATCCTTCGACAAGCTCAGGATGACCGATTTCCTCCCCCTCCGCGGCCTCCGAGCCTCCGTGCGAACTTGTCCCGTGCCTTTAGATTTTCCTTTTCCCATCTCTGCAATCCTCTGTGCGAAACCTTTTTGCTGATCTTTTCAACGATGGATTCGAGGATGCTACGCTTGTTTCGAGGGGCATTTCCGGCCACTGGGTTTAGAGCTCTTGGTTTCCGACGTCACATCCTCAACGGAAAGGTGGGTGATCTTGAGGTGGGCGACTTCGGCTTCCAACTTCGGCAATTCTTCAATCAACTGGTTCAAGCGTTCCTCAGCGGGCTTGTAGAACTGGCCCAAGCCTTGGCTGGTGATTTCCCCATCCAAGAAGAGCCTGTGCGTGCGGGGCATCTCGTCGCGCACCTTTTGAATTTCCAATCGATGGGTTTGAAGCAGGTGATTATTTCTCCGTATGTATATAATGTTTTGGATCGAAATGCGATTTCAACTAGCAGGTAAATCGCCTACCTACAATTTTCCCTGTTTTGCTCTAAATCGAATGCCATGTTGAAACTAATATGGAAAGTCATTTCTGAAATATTTATCGAGCCTAATAAAGTTAAAGTTTACAGTTCTGTGTGATGCAGTTATATCAGCAGGTTTGCTGTGAGGAGGCGAATGCTGCTGTCTCTCAGGGAAAAAGGGGCTTTCCCTTTCTTTCTATATTAGCCGTTTAGAGGCAGCTGCCTGCTCGCCAACTTGGAGCGACCAAGAACACAGTGAGTTAGAATCGCCGCGCCCAATAAAAGTTATGGGATACCCCCAAACCTCAAAACCTACCTCTCCCGCTTCTCGCGGTTTTTACAATGTCTATATTGTGTTTGCAACGCCGCGAAAGCTATGCCTCATGCGAACCGTTCTCAGTACGAAGTAAAACTCGCAATTGGGGAAGGATCACCTGAATGCTCCACGAGAGGAAAGCGTGGTTTACAGCCCAAAAGTTGAAAGGCTAACACAGCAATGGACTAGTTATTAACGCTGCGGCAATTTGTAATACGCAATATTTTTAGTATTCACCACGAAATTGGAATTTTTTCTCTTGTCATGGGGAACAAATTCGCCTTAAGTTCGCAATCAGAAACTTAGCAGGCTAAGTTTTCTTCTCGCTGACGAATAGAAGGCAGACGATATCCGCCGCTTTCCCATGTTTTATAGAAGCAGTATCAGGATGATCTCAATTGTTTCTATGCCTTCAGCTGCGAGACAAATCACGTTTTTGGAGGCTTAATGAAAAAACCGAAGCCAACCCGTTCGAATTCGTCAATACGACGGGCTTCTCTTTTGACGGGTGAAATAGTAGCACTGTCCACGGTAGCCCTCGCCTTAATTATCGCGCTCTACGGTATTTTGCGCCACGCCCTTCCTTCTGACGCTTTCTTATTGCCGAGCGCGCCTTCGTCCAACACTCCACTAGTCTCACGCTCGATCAATCTTGCGGATTCCGATCCGATGTCGAAGGACGTAGCCGCAGCTGTTGCCGGGCGGCTGCCTTCAAGTCGACCCTCAATCCCCTTAGCTTCAGCGCAAAACCAAATCAAACAGGTTCAACACGCAACCATCTTAAGGCAAGGAAACTCCATGCCACAATCAGTTGACGCACCTGAAGCAATAGTAGCAATAGACGGCGTCTCACACGAGTTGTCTCCCAATGAGATTGGCTCCTATCCGCGCTATACCGTCACGGCTGGTGCGACTGTACCGATAACCCTCGAACTCAGCCCGCATGAACTTGTGGATCTGCAAACGCTCGACGGTGGTACGCTCAATACAAAATATTCGCAACTTAGTACGGCAGCCAATGAAAGAGGGAACGCGACTATCGATTTTACGGTTGCAAAAGTGCCGGGAAGCTATCGCGTGTTAGTCATGCGTTCCGGTACCCGCAGCATTTTCGACTTTTGGGTTGGGCCGCCTCTGCCGACCCGTGTCTCGATATCGGATCAATAGAAGGAGAAATCAATGAAACGCATTGGCAACATCGGTCTAATTTGGATGGGCTTTCTTGGGCTCGCTGCAGCGCAAACGTCGCCCACCGGGAACGACAATCAAGGCGGCGTCGGCGCGCCTGCCGGGTATTATGCCGTGACCCCCAGCGATTCTTCCATTAACGCCTACACCGCCAACGCAACGCGTGTGGTAACCGATCTGGACGTACCATCGGTTAGCGAAGTGGGCTTGACTTGGACCCGTTTTAACAACACGAGGACCACGGCGGGCAGCCAGTGGCTAGGCGCAGGCGGCAATTGGCGGCACAGCTACCAGTGGGACTTCGCCTTCACTACCGTAAGCGGAGTTTCTGCCATTGAGTTGGTCTACCCCAATGGCGTAACCAATTACTTTACCCAAACGAGCACCAATACCTGGACATCGACGAGTGCCGTTTCCGACATCATTACCGCCAGCGGCAGCCAGTACATTTTAACTCGCAGCGACAATGTAATGTACGTCTTCACTTCTCCCGCGAGCGGAGTTTATTTGATGACAAGCATTATCGATTCCAAAAACCAAACGACAACCCTGGCTTATGATGCCAGCTACAAGCTCACAAGTGTGACTGAGCCGGGAGGACGCACCTTGACGGTTGCGTATGCCTCGCACCATGTAACCGAAAGTTGGGCCTATGATGGCGAAGCCAAGGCATGGACCCTTAGATCCTGGACATCGGTTCCGTATATCGCGACCGTCACAGCTTCAGACACCCGCCAAGTGTCCTACAACTATCAGGTCAATACCGCTTATACCCTGGTCGGCAGCAACCGCCAGTACACGCTCGCCAACTATGTCGCAGGCACGACTTATCCAGATGCTTCAACCGCCGCGTACACTTACTCCACCTCGACGACGGCCCCTACCCTCACGACTGCAAACGACACGAGGACAAAGGCGATTCCGAAAATCACATATACCTACTACACAGGAATATCCGTTCCCGGTGGAGCAGTGCGAACGGTGACCGAGACCAGCAGCGGAACAGCCGTGGCATCGACCTCGCTGAATGCCAGCAACGCACAAAGTCCCGTCATCACCCACGTCGATAGCAGCGTTTACTCCTACAGCGTGGATGCCGGTGGCCTTCTGGCTAGCGTGGCCAACACGCTGTCGAATGCCAACACGTTTGCCTACTCCTCTACCAGCGGCAGTTGGACCGTCACGAGTACCGATGCAAATAGCAACTCGGTGGCAACGACGCGCTCGGTCGGCGGAAGATTGCTTTCCCGTTCTTGGCCCAAGGTTGGCTCCGAAACGACTAACCCGACTGAAACATGGACCTACAACACAGCAGGATATCTCACGTCCTATACCGATACCCGCAACCATACAACCACATTCACGCGTGCACCATCCAGCAATTTGGTCACGCAGATTTCCTATCCGGATGGAACCTCGGAAAGTTTTACCTACACCGCGTTCAACAAGGTTTTAACCCACACCCGCCGAAACGGTGGGGTCGAACATTTCACCTATACCCCCAGTGGATTGCTGCAGACGGAGCAGGACGCCATGGGTAATACCACCACGCTGGCTTACAACAGCAACTACCGGGTTTCTTCAATGACGAATGCTCGCACCAACACCACCAGTTTTGTTTATAATGACCGGGGCCAGATCACCAAGATCACCCATCCCGATGGAACGTACATTTCCACTACTTACAACGCAGCAGGCGACGTCCTGACCAAAACAGACGAAATTGGGCACGTTTGGACCTTTACCTACGATGCGTTCCATCGCCTCCTGACATCCAAGGATCCGCTTACCCACACCACGACCTATGCATACTCCACGCCCAAGAACGCCCATCCGACTTTAATTACTTCTCCTACCGGGAAGAAAATCTCCTACGTGTATGCGGCAGCTTGGGGTTATCAAGAAACGTCGCAAACCGTTGCTTATGGGACCAGCGATGTAGCAACGACCTCCTATACTTATGATTCGGTCGACAATCTCCTGACCGCGAAGGATCCCCGAGGCAACACTACGACCTACACCTATGATCCTCGTGAGCGCAAATCGACTCTGAAAGATCCTCTAGGGAACGTCACCAGCTACAATTATGACGACGCGAGTAATGTCACCTCGTGGGTTACACCCGCCGGCACGACCTTCAATGTTTACGACGCGATGAATCGCCTGACGCTAACTACCAGCCCCCTGAGCCAAGTGACCGCGTACACTTACGATCCGGAAGGACAGGTCAAGACGGAGACCGATCCCAACACGAACGTTTACACGTATTCTTACGATTACGACGAGCGGAAGACCGCACTGAAATACCCGGATAATTCCACCGAGAGCAATACCTATGATCCTGACAGCGATCTGTCGACCTACACCACCCGCGACGGCAAGGTGCAGACCTACAGCTACGACAATCGCGACCGTTGTACCGGCTACTCGTGGAGCGACGGGGTCACGCCCTCGATGTCGGAGGGCTACGATGCGGCTAGCCGGGTCACGAGCATTTCCAACAGCACCTCGGCCTTGTCCTACACCTACGACAACGCCAATGAAGTTCTTTCCGAAACCCAAAATATCGTCGGCCTTGGCAGCAAAGCCGTGTCCTACAGCTATTACACCGACGGAACGCTCGATACGCTGACCTATCCCGATACGACCGTTTTAACGTATAGCTACAATAACCGTAACCAAGTGAGCGGCATCGCCCAAGGGAGTACAGCCGTCGGCAGCTATACTTATGATTCCGATGGAGACCGTAGCGGCCGTACTCTGGGCAACGGCGTCACTAGCACGCTGGTCTACGACACCGACGACCGGCTTACCTCGCTCAGCGACAGTTTTTCCGGCACGACGCTGGAGACCTTTGCCTACGGCTATGATGCCATGAGCCGCAAGGCCTACGTGCAGCGCGCCAACGGACTTGGTGACGTTTACGGCTACGACAACAGCAATCAGATCACCTCGGTGCAATATAACTGCACGAATCCCGCCACCGCTCCTTCGAGTCCGTCGCAGACCGTCAGCTATACCTACGACTCCGCCGGCAATCGCACCAGGGTGGTGGACAGCCTCCACGGAACGACGAGTTCGACGCCGAACTCGGACAACCAGTACACGACATGGGCGGGGCTGAGTGCGAGCTACGATGGCCGCGGCAATCTCACCTTGCTTAACGGGTCCACTTACACCTACGATGCGCAGAATCGGATGATCTCCGGTATAAGCGGCTCGAATACCGCGACATTTGCCTATGATCCTCTCGGCCGCTGCGTCAAGCGGGTGCAGAACGGCTCGACAACTTATGCCGTCTATGACATTTCGTGGAATGTGCTCGCCGACTTTAACAGTTCCGGCACCCAAACGGGACGCTACATCCATGGAGCAGCAACCGACGAAATCGTCAGCAAAACCGACAATACCAACACAACGGTTTACTACCACAACGACGCCTTGGGCAACGTGACGATGCTAACATCCTCGGCTGGCGTTCTCTTGGAACAATATAGCTACGACATTTTTGGTGCTGCAACAATTCGGAACGCCTCGGGCACGGTTATCTCAGCCTCCGCTTACGCGAATCGCTACTTGTTCGCCGCGAAGGAATGGATTTCCGTTCTAGGTCTCTATGGGAATCGTAGTCGGATGTACTCAGCGGCTATGGGGCGATTCTTACAAGTAGATCCTTCGAGATTTGTGGGCAGCGTTTCTAACTTATACAACTTTAACCAAAATAATCCGCTAAATTTAACTGATATCTTTGGTGATCGCCCCACTTCGGCAACTGTTTACCAAGCATCGTGGGGTGCCGCCACTTTAACCGGTTCTGTATCAGCAGGCCTTCTAATCGTCGCCGGTCTTGCACTTGCACCGGAAACCGGGGGGTTGAGCTTGGGCTTAGCTTGGTTGGGAGCGTCGAGTGCCGGAATCGGTATGGTTTATGGGGCTGCAAATATTGGCGCGGCGTTCAGTCCCGACGACCAACTTGCGCTGGAGACCTTTGACGCACCACAGACAGTATTGGGTACAATCGGAAGAATAATCAATCCTTCAAACCCGGCGCTGCAAGCTTGGGGAGATTTCTTTGACAATGGTTTGACTGGAAGCGCGGCGCTAGCATCATCCGATGCAACAGCATACGAGAAGCTTCTGGCTCCGATTCTACAGGGCATTGCAGGACAAGCGTTGTCTGATGCGACCAGCCAAGGTAGTCCTGAGTCAAATCCGAAGTTTTGGTGGGAGCCAGCGCCGTTTGCCATGTCTACTGATGCAAATGGATTTCCCGTGCCTTATCTCTCTCTGCCTACTCCATACGCAGCAGGGTTAGATGAGTTCGGACTGCCAAAGGCAACGCCAGTAACTGCACCTGATGGATCAGGGGGCAGTAACGCTGACTTTGGCGGCAACGCTGAAAATTGGGGACTCGGCGCTTTTGGAATGGGTATGATGGACGCATCGCAAGTCGAAATGCAGAATTGGTTAAAACGTACGACTCATTAATGCCAATTTTTACCGAACTAACGCTCGACAAAGTAGTCGCGCATTATTGAAAGACGCAAATTCTGTTTAGTGCTTTTAGTTTAGCAAAAATAGATCTAGCCATTCTAGGAAAACACATGCTAATTGGCTTCGTTTGGTTTGTTTTAGGTATCGCCGTTTTCGATACGGTACGCAGACTCAAAATTTCCTTTCCGTATAAGATTCTTGGTTACATAACCGCTGTCTTGTTTGCAGCAGAAGGTTTGTATCTAATTTTCCAAAAATGAAAAAGAGCATTAAATTGGGTATTGCAGTGGTCTGCTTCATTCTCGGAATAGTCGTAGGCCTAGTGATTCTTATACTCGATCCCAAGCTATTCCATCTTAACTGATTATGTGGAAAGCAGAACCGGAAGTTTTTCGGATTCCTCAAAAACTGAAATAGAGAACTAGCTGGCGCAAAAGGTAGACTTGATACTCCCGATTCTTGGCTCGATATTCTTGTAATTAAGCTTACTGGCAGAAGGTGTAAGCAAAAATAGAATGCGATTTCCAGTAGGTAATCTAAAACAGCTTTCACTCTGGAAAGTAGAGAAAGCGCTACTTCAGGAGCATCGTTAGTGAGTGGAGAGTCGTCCACCGCAGCATTTTTGCGTCGACCTTGCGCGGTTCAACGCGTCGAAGCTGGTGGTTTCCGAATCTCCATTGGGCTCGGTCTTCTGGACGACGTTGCCGTTGAGATCGTAGCCGTAGGACGTGACGCGACTGGACTCGGTCATGGTCAGCAGACGATTCAACGCATCGTAGGTAGAGGTGATTGTCCGCGATGTTCCGCCATAAACGGTCTGCAATCGGTTACCTGCGGCATCGTAGGAATACACGTGCGTCAACCCGCTTGAGGTTTCATGCGTCACGCGGTTGAGGGCGTCGTAGGTGTAGGCCACGTTGGCTGCGGTCTTGCTGGGCTCGGTGACGCTAAGCAGATTGCCGTTGTCGTCGTAGCTGTAATTGCGCTGGCTGTTGGCGGAGGCGCTGGAGGCGTAGACGACGTTCTTGAGCCGATTGCGGGCGTCGTAGAGATAGGTCGTCATTTGGCCGAGGGCGTCGATGCGCTGGACCTTGTTCATGGCGTCGTAGACGAGCGTGGTCGCTTTGCCGGCGGCGTCGGTGACCGTCGTATTGCGGTTCATGCCGTCGTAGGCGAACGAGGTGACCTGGTTCAACCCGTCCTTGACGGTGAGCTTGTTGCCAACGGCGTCGTAGGTGTTCGTGACGACGATGCTGGCGGCGTCCGTTGTCGTTAGCAGCCGGTTCAATTCGTCGTAGGTGTTCGTTGTGACGTGGCTGTTCGGGTCGGTCACGGTCAACACGTTGCCGTTTTTGTCGAATGTGCTGTGGACGTGCGGTCGCGTGCTGCTGCCGCCGAACGTGACGGCGGGCTGGTAGGTATCCGTCGTGCGGTTGGCCGCGTCATAGGTCATGTCGGATTCGTTGCCGCGCGCGTCGATGGCGCCGATGGTGCGGCCGCCCTGGTCGTAGATCGAGGTGGTCGTGGGCCGTGACGTCGTGTTCGAGACGGCGTCGAGCACCGCGGGGGCGAATGCCTGCACCTTGCGGTTGCGCGCGTCATACGCAAAATCGGTCTTCGCCCCGAGCGGGTTGATCGATTCGGCGACGTTGCCGTCCGCGTCGTAGATCGTCTGCGAAGTCGAGGCGTCCGCCGTGCCGTAGGCCGCCGTGGCCGAGGTCGCGCGTCCCGCCGCGTCGAATTGCGTCCGCGCCTCGTGCCCGTTCGGATCGGTCGATTTCCACTTCAGGCCTGTCGATGTGTAGGCGTTGGAACTGGTCGCGCCGTCGGCGTAGGTGGTCACGAGCGGCCGGTTCAGCGCGTCGTAAGTCGTCGTCGTCTGGTGGCCGAGCGGATCGGTCACGGTGACCGGGTTGCCCACTTCGTCGTACTGCGTCGAGGTCGCCGCCGGGCCCTGCGTCGTGTCATACTGCGCCGACTTCACCAGCGGCCGGTAGAGCGCGTCGTAGCTCACGTCCGCCGTGAACCCGCGCGGATCGACCGTGTGCGTCGGCTTGAAGCTCGAGCTGTCGAA